>Ga0116227_10016897_pt1 | contig 10336 bp, 9 predicted proteins | sample S1TSphgellanicum_FD_89693 | JGI IMG/M metagenome (GOLD analysis project Ga0116227, IMG submission 89693) | Host-associated microbial communities from peat moss isolated from Minnesota, USA - S1T2_Fb - Sphagnum magellanicum MG | ecosystem: Host-associated > Plants > Peat moss > Unclassified...
CACCGAGGTTGCGGGCTTTGGCGAGCGTTCCAGCGGCAAAGCTGCCGGTACCGTCGGCGGCGTTCTCGTAGCCGCCGGGTATCGTCGCGTACGCCCCGCGCGCCGAACTGTACGCGCCGCCGGCGACGATGGAGGCGGTCCCCGAGGCGCTATTGCCCTCGCCGGCGCCGACGAACGACTCAGACCCCGTGACGTTATTTTTGTCGCCGGCGCCGATGAACGAATCGACACCCGAGATCTGATTGTTCGCGGTCGAACCCTTGCCCGACGCGTACACGTATCCACCGCCTCCGATGAACGAGCCGTTGCCGGAACTCGAAATCTGGTTCAGATCGCCGGCGCCGACGAAAGAATCGAAGCCGTTTGCGACGTTATTCTCAACCTGTGTAGAACTGAAAGTTCCATATTCGGCACCGCCCGCGCCGACAAAGGATCCGGGGCCGCCGCCGAAATTATTCTCGCCCGCGCCTACGAACGAATACCCTCCGTAGGACTCGTTGAAATAACCGGACCCAATGAATGCGTACCGGCCGGTGATGGCGTTGAAGCCCCCGCCCCCGATGAAAGAGAAGTCGGCGGCATCTGCGCCGCTCGCAACGTTACCTTGTCCGCCGCCGATTGCCGAGTACACGCTACAAGCCGAGTTTTCATCACCCGCGAGGACGGCACTGGCCACGGCGGACGCGTAGTTGACTGACGCGACACCGACGAAATATTGTCCTGCAATTGAGTAGTCCGAGGTGCAGTAGTTCGGGCTCACCGCATACGAAGGGCGGCGGCTCGCCGAGCGCGGGGCGAGGCTATGATTCGGATTCGTCGCCGCCGACGAATTCGCGCTCGCGGCACCGGACGAAGCGGAAACGAGCAGACTTCCAAATCCGGCGACGCCGATAATGGCCACCGAGAGAAACCGAATCACAGGAGTAACCTTTCTGAAAGCGAGCGCGCCGCTCCGCTCAAGACGTCCGCGGAGCGCGGCGCTCACCTATTGTGGCCATAATTGTAGCACGGACCGTTTTGCCGTCGTTTCGCGCCGTTCCAAGGGCCTCATTGTGACCGTCGCGCGCACGCGTTCGCGATTTTCCGCATGGAGATCCTTGATCGCTGCCAGGGCCACGCCGTCTTCGTCGATGCTCGCGATGCGTAGAGTTCGCGGCGGGCGCCATTGCGCCGGCCGTGGTCCGCGGCCCTGTCTTATCGATCGCCGCGTGACGCGAGGCGATCCAGCTTCGCTTCGAGGATCACGAGCCGCGCACGCAGCTGTGCGTTGCCCGCCTCGAGTTCCTTGCGCAAACCCTGGTTCTCATCGTGTAGTCGGGCGTTCTCTGCGTGCAGCGCCTTGATCGCCGCGAGGGCCACGCCATCTTCGTCGATCGACGTGATGTGGCGGTCGTCTTCGCCGACCTTGAAAGCCGCGTAGAAGTCTTGCGCCATCGGGCCGACGTGCCGCACGCCACGTTCTGCGGTATAGCTCCACTCACTGACCGGCAAGGCGGCCACTTTATCGAGCACGGCGGCGTCGTCGAGCGGCACGATGTTCGACTTTCTCGCGCGGTCGCTCAAGCTGGCCCACGCCCCCGAGCCGGCGGCGAGTGTGGCGCCGTCGCCCGCCGTGTCGGAGTAGAAAACGTACCCTCCCGAGGCGCGCGTCATGAACTGATCGTTCTTCGTCGACTGCACGAGCGTACTGCTGGCATCATCGCTCCACACGAAGGCGCCGGTATTGCGCGCCTTCGCTTGGTATCCCGCCGCGAAGCTGTCCTGCGCCTCCGCCTCGTTCTCGTAGCCGCCGGGGACGGTTGCGTGCGTGCCGGTTGCGGAATTATAGGCGCCGCCGCCGATCGTAGACGTGGCGCCCGTCGCGTTATTGTATTTCCCGCCACCCACAACGCCGTACGTTGCCGCCACGCCTATGCTATTGCTCTGGCCGCCGCCGACGAAGGCCTCGTTACCACCGACAGTGTTCTGGTCGCCCGCGCCGAGGAACGAATCCATTCCCGTCACGCTACTGCCGGTAAAGATGCTACCGCCGGCGCCAATGAACGACCCCGAGCCGCCAGCGCTGTTCCCGAACCCGGCCCCGACCAATGAGCCCTGGCCGGTGGCATTATTGTACCCTCCCGCACCAACGAACGCGGACTGTGCGGTCGTCTCGTTATGATTTCCCCCGACAATCGCCGCAGAGCTGGCCGCGGACGAGATCGAGTTGTTGTCGCCGGCGCCGATGAACGAATCGGCCCCCGAGATTTGATTGTTGGGGGTCGCCGCCCCGCCCGACGCGAAGTTGTAGCCGCCGCCACCGATAAACGAGCCATTCCCGGTGCTCGAAATATGGTTTAGATCGCCCGCTCCTACAAACGAATCGATGCCGTTCGCGACGTTATCGCCCCCCACATTCGTATTGAATAACGAGTCGTCGTAGCCGCCCGCGCCGACAAAGGAACCGGGCGCCTCCGCGAGGTTGAAGCTACCGCCGCCGACGAACGAAGCGTAGCCTGAGGACTCGTTGCCTTGGCCTGAGCCAACGAAGCCGACAATGCCGGTAACGGCATTACCATATCCGGCTCCGATAAATGCTTCAAGAGGGGCGGCGCTTACCGACACGACATTAAAAGCGCCACCGCCTATTGTCGACTGGACGGAGCACGACTCGTTGTTGTCGCCACCGAGAACGGCACTAGAATCGGCACCCGCGACGTTACTGGTCCCGACTCCGATGAAATACTCGCCCGCTCCCGAGTCGCTCGCACAACCTGTAGGTTGCACAGCAAACGCGGGGCGGCGGCTTGCGGAGCGCGGTACGAGGCTGCGATTCGCGCGCTGTGCCGGGACTCGCAGGCCGGCTGGGGGATTGATGTTCGTCGCTGCCGATGGCGGCGCGATAAGAGCAATTGCTAAGCCGGCCAAACCACCGCAACGCGCGATTCGCATCCGATTACCTGACCTTCCGCGAAGACAAATTGCCAAAACCGTGGATTCGCTCACCTCCGGGCCCCTATCCTCCGGCTGATTGCAGCTGTCCCGAGCCGCGATTAGCCCTTATATCACCGAACGGGCCGTCGTCTCCAGGACGCTCGTCGTATAGCGGGCGGCGTGCAGCTTTTCGATGATCAGGTCGACGTCGGCGGGCGAGCGGGTTTCGAAGGTGATGTCGAGGTCCGCGTTCTTCGAGGGGACGTCGTGGAAGAGCCGCTGGTGCGTCACGTCGAGGATGTTGGCGCCGCACTCGCCGATCAGGCGCGCGACGTGCGCGAGCACGCCGGGCTTATCGTCGATCTCGACCCGCATCCGCACGACGCGCCCTTCCCGCAAGCGCACGCGTGAAATCACGTTTGAGAGTAGGCCCGTGTCGATGTTGCCGCCGCAGACGATCAACCCGACGTTGCGGCCGGCGAAGCGCGGCACGTCGTCGATGAGCGCGGCCAACGGCGCGGCGCCGGCGCCTTCCGTTACCAGCTTCTCCTCCTCGATGAAGAGATGGATCGCGCGTTCGAGCGACTGTTCGGAAACGAGCACCACGTCGTCGACCAACTCACGGGCGATCGTTAGCGGAATCTCGCCGACCGATTTCACGGCGATGCCTTCGGCGATCGTCTGGCCGCCGTGCTCCACTGGTAAGCCGTGCGTGATCTGATAATACGACGGATAGAGTTGCGTCTGCACGCCGACGATCTGCAGCGACGGCTTGAGATGTTTGGCCGCGAGCGCGACGCCGGAGATCAGCCCGCCGCCGCCGATCGGCACGAGCAGAACGTCGAGGTCGGGCACGTCGCGCAAGAGCTCGAGGCCGAGCGTGCCCTGTCCGGCGACGATGCGCGCGTCGTCGTAGGGGTGGACCATCGTGAGCCCCAGCTCCTCGGCCAGTTCGCGCGCACGGTCACCGGCCTCGGCGAGGCCTTCACCCGCCAGCACGACGCGCGCGCCGAAGGCTTGCGTCCGGCGCACTTTGGTGAAGGGCGTATTCTCCGGCATCACGATCGTAGCGGGGATGCCGAGCCGCGTCGCCTGATACGCTACCGCCTGCGCGTGGTTGCCCGCCGACATCGCGATGACGCCGCGCTCGCGCTCCGACACCGTGAGCTGCAAAAGGCGATTGACGGCGCCGCGATCCTTGAACGACGACGTGCGCTGGCGCGTCTCGAGCTTGAGCGTCACGTTCGCGCCCGTCTTCTCCGAGAGCGCCGTCGCCGGTAGCGCAGGCGTGCGAACGACGAACTCGCCGATCCGCTCGGCGGCGGCTTCGACATCTGCAAACGTTACGGGTAAGGTCATCGCGCGTCCAGTCGTCATCGCGACCCGGCAATAGCCGGCCCAAGATCGTTGTTCTCCTCGATCCGCAGCATGCGGATGTCGCGCACGCACTGGCCGAACCAAGGCAGGTCCGCTGCCAATCGCTGCGCGGCAAGCACGCACGTCACCGCGTCGACCCGCGCGGGATCGCCGAAATAGACGCTGCCCTGGCGCCAGGCGAAGCCCTCTTCCTCGAGAACGGCTCGAACGTCCGCATAGGCGTTGTTGGGCGAGGTCGCCGAGTAATGCGTTCGAAGCTGCTCGACGACGAGATCGAAGGCTAAGGCATACAATCGCTGGACTCCGAGCGGCGGACCTTCGAAGTCGAGGACGGGAAGTTGAGGACGGGTGGCAATCGGCATGGCTGACCTGTTGCGACAAAACGGATAGTGCCCCTGTGCGCGGAAAACGTGCCTCGTGCCGGGGATTACGCTCTTCGCCTCATTTCGGGGCTATCGCACGGCGTGGCTGAGCGGCGATCTGATCGCCGGGATCATGCTCGCGGCGATCGCCATTCCCGAGCAGCTTGCCACGGCGAAGCTCGCGGGCTTTCCCGTGGAGGCGGGCCTCTATGCGTTCGTCGCGGGCACGCTCGCCTTCGCGGTCTTGGGCGCGAACCGGTTCCTCTCGGCCGGCGCCGACTCGACGGTCGCGCCGATCTTCGCGGCCTCACTGGGTGCGCTTGCCGCGTTCGGCGGCGACGCATTTCACGGCTTAGCCGCGATCCTCGCACTGGCCGTCGGCGCGATCCTGATCGCGATCGGCGTCGGGCGCTTCGGGTGGATCGCGGACCTGCTGTCGATTCCGGTCACGACGGGCGTCTTAGCCGGTATCTCGGCCCACATCATCATCGGTCAGCTGCCGTCGTTACTTGGAATCGCGAGTGCGAGGGGGCCGCTGTTGTTCGGACTTTTCCACGTCGCAACGCACGTCGCGGAGGCTAATCCATATTCGTGCGCCCTCGGAATCGGCGTGCTCGTCGTGACGATCCTCGCGGCACGAATCAGCGAGCGGATTCCCGGTGCCCTCGTGGGCTTGATCGGCGCCGCAGTCGCGGTCGCGGTCTTCCGTTTACGCGAGCGCGGCGTGGCGGTGATCGGTGCCGTCCCCGCGGGCCTGCCGCACGTGCATTTCCCGGCCGTCATCGGCATCGGCGAATTGACGGCGCTCGTGCCGCTGGCGCTCATCGTCGCGGCCGTCTGCACGTTGCAGACGTCGGTGGTCGTGCGTTCATTTCCCTCACAAGCGGACGCCGACGACGACGTCAGCCCCGACTTCACGGCGATCGGAGCGGGCAGCATCATCGCGGCGCTGTGCGGCGCGTTTCCCGTGAATGCGAGCCCGCCGCGCACCGCCGTCGTGCAAGGCGCCGGTGGCCGCTCACAAGCGAGCGGTCTCGTTGCGGTTGCCGCGATCGTCGTCGTCGTCGCCTTCTTCGCGAAATTCGCCGCGTTCGTGCCCGACGGCGCGCTCGCCGGGGTCTTGATCTTCGTCGGCCTGCGCATCTTCCGGCTGCGCGACATGGTGAAGATCGCGCGCTACAGCCGGCGCGAGATCGGCCTGGTCATCGTGGGCGCGCTACTAGTTATCGTCTTACCGATCCAAACCGGCATGTTGCTAGCGATCATGTTATCGCTCGCGCACGGCGTGTCGCTCGTGATGTGGCCGGCGTCGACGCAGCTCTTCCAAGTACGCGGAACGACAATTTGGTGGCCGCCCACCGGCGAACGCGACGTGGTCGACGTGCCCGGCATCGTCGTGTTCGAGCCGGCCGCGCCGGTCAACTTCACCAACGCGGAAGACATCGCCGGGCGGATCAAGGCCTGTGCGACCAAAGCCAAAGCCCCGGTGAAGCTCCTGGTCATCGAGGGTAGCGCGATCTCCGACATCGACTACACGGGTTCACAGAAATTGCAAGCGACGATCGCCGAGTTGCGTTCGCGCGGCACCGATGTCGCGCTCGCCCGCCTCATCGTCCCGCACGCGCAACAGGCCGCGCAGCGCTCGGGCCTCATCGCGGCGCTCGGCCACGATCACGTGTTCAAGTCGGTCCAGGAAGCCATCGCGGCTTTGGATGCCGCCGCGAGTCTGGGCGCGGCCGGCGACAACCGACGGGATGGGGGTCCGTAGCGCTGAAACCGCCGTCGTGGCCATTGCAGCGCGCAGCTTCGCTCCCGAAGATCTCGATGGTCTGGCGCGGATCATCGCGGCCGCGTACGGCGCCCCGCTGTCTTCGTCCACTCGCGCGCAACTGATCGCCGCGCCAGAGGACATCATCTTGGCCGACTTCGATGGCGCCCTCGCAGGCGTCGTCTTGCTCGCCAACTACGGGGAGATTGCGTACGTGGGCTCGATGGCGGTCGATCCGGCGCTGCGGCGTCGCGGCGTCGGGCGCGCGTTGATGCACGAATTGCTGGGCCGCTGCGAGCGCGCCGGGGTGACCGCGCTCGCGCTCGATGCGACCGAATCCGGCGCGCCGCTTTATCGGGAATTCGGCTTCGAGCAAACCGACGTGACGCAGATTTTCGAGCGTACCGGCACGGAGTTCGTGGCGGCCGACGACGGCCGGCCCCCGCCGGAGCAAGTCGACGCGGCATTGGCCGTCGAGCGCGCTTTGGTCGGCTGGCGGCGCGACGGCGTGCTCAAAGCCTTGCTGGGAATCGGCGGCGCGAAGCTCGTCTGCGAGCCGGATGGTTTCGCGTTCCTTCGTGGCACGGTCATCGGGCCGTGGGTTGCCGGCTCCGAGGCGAGCGCCGAGCAAATCTTAGCGACGTGCATCGCCGGACGCCGCGAGCCGCTGCGCGCCTTCGTACCCGGCTGCAACGTGGCCGCCGGCAAGATGCTGCGCCGCGAAGGTTTCCATCGCACGCGACTCCTGCGCCACATGACCCTCGGCGAGCCGGCGCCGCGACGCGAATTCATCTACGGCCAGGCAAGCCTGGCCCACGGTTGATTTCCCGCGGAAACAAACCCGGCAACCTAGTCGACAATTACTCGCAATCGAGTCGGAGCAGACTGACGTGATATAAGAGCCTCGAGGCGATGGCTGAGGCTCGGAGCGTTCCTACCGTTCTTGACGAAACTACCAGAACTACATTACGATGTAGTCATGGGAACCACTTCGACTGGGAAGGCACAGCGACGCCGCACGATGGGCATCCGCGACGCGAAAGCCCGTCTGAGCGAACTCCTGGCGGACGTTCAACGCGGGCACGAGTGGACGATTACCGAGCGTGGGAAGCCGGTCGCCCGCATCGTTCCAATGAGCGCGACGCTCGCGCCAGTCGAAGAACGCTTGCGAGCGCTCGAGCAGTCCGGCCTGATCGAGCGCATCCAAGACATGCCCCGGTCCGTTCCGCCGCCGCTGCGTCTGGAGCCGGGCCTGGCGCGACGCATGTTGGACGAGAGTCGCGATTCGTGAGCGGCGACGCCCATGTCGTCACGTATTGGGACACGTCCGCCGTGCTGTCGGCATTGTTCCGTGACGAACACAGCGAACGCGCGCTAGCGCACTCGCGCGCCGCGGGCACACACCTGCTGTCATCCTTAGCCTGGGCCGAGGCGCACGCCGTGATCGCGCGCCTCGAGCGCGAACGCGCCGTGGCAACCGTGTTAGCCGACGCCGCACGGGAAGTTCTCGAGACCGGGCCTTGGCGACGCGTCAACGTCGTACCGGGTTGGAACGCGGTGCGCAGTCTTGCGAAGGCGTGGCCGCTGCGCGGTGCAGACTTGTGGCACTTGGCCGCGGCCAAAGAGCTGAAGGCCGACCTCCCCGAACTCTCGCTGCTCGCATTCGATGCGCGACTCACGGTGGCGGCGCGTTGCGAAGGTCTGAGTCCATAAGAGCATCAGACGATAGGGCGAGACGACGGGCGACGAACGCGAGATCTACCTGCGCGACGTCGAGCCGGCGCTCCGCGAGGGCATGCGCTACCTGAGCGACGGCGACCTCGAGATCGGTTGCTACGATTGCCGCTACGTCGACGTCGTCGTCGAAACTCGGCAGCCCGCGGAGCGCACCTTCGGCCTGGCCTATTTCCGCGAACTCGGCGACATGGAGAAGTGGGCGGAGTCGCACCCGACGCACGTAGAGATTTTCGGCCGCTTCATGGTCGCGGTGCAACGGCTCGAATTCAATCTCAAGCTCCGGCTCTACCACGAGGTGACGATCGCCGCACCGGACGAACAATTTTTCGAGTACGTGAATTGCCACGATGCCACGGGCCTCTTGAAGGGCGGACGTACGCAAGCGATCGAAAGCGAGCCGCTCAAAGCGTGAGCCCGTAGCTGAAGAGATCGTAACGCCGGAATCATCCGGCGACGACTCGAACACGCGGGTCACATGAAAAATGTCGTGCGGGTACTCCGGATCGGCCTTCCGATCTCTGGAATGTTGATGCTTTTCCTTGCGCTGAGCTCCGGCGTGAACGGCGCTGCGGAAGCGGTACAAGGCGCGTCGCCTGTGCCGTACTCCGTCGCCGAGAAATCGGTGCGCGAACTTGAAGCGGACCTCGCGCACGGAAAAGTGACGGCGGAGGAATTGACGCAAGCGTACCTGGCTCGCATCGATGCATTGGATGTTCGTGGGCCGCGCTTGCGCAGCGTCATTGCGATCAATCCGCACGCGTTGGACGACGCGCGCCGCTCGGATCGGTTTCGCGGCGAGGGACGGGTGCGCGGTCCGCTCGAGGGTATCCCCGTGCTGATCAAGGATAACATTGAATCGGCGGATGGAACGGCGACCACCGCGGGATCGAAAGCGCTCGCAGGCAATGTGACGAATCGCGACGCGCCGCTGGTCGCGCGGTTGAAGAAAGCCGGCGCGATCGTTCTCGGCAAGACCAACCTCTCGGAGTGGGCCAATTTCAGATCGTCGAGCTCGATCAGCGGCTGGTCGGGCGTCGGCGGGCTGGTGAAGAACCCGTACGCGCTCGATCGGACCGCGTGCGGTTCTTCGTCGGGAACCGGCTCCGCTATCGCAGCGAGTCTCGCGGCTGTCGGGGTGGGGACGGAAACGGATGGTTCGGTTACGTGCCCAGCTGCCATCAATGGTCTCGTCGGTCTCAAGCCGACCTTAGGACTCGTGTCGCGCACTTACGTTGTCCCGCTCTCGCACGATCAGGATACGCCCGGCCCGCTCGGCCGAAGCGTCGCCGACGTTGCGGCCTTGCTGAGCGCGATCGCGGGTTCGGATCCGAAAGACCCGGCGACGCGAGATGCCGACGCTCACAGAAGCGATTACGTTCTCGCGTTACGCGGCGCGTCGCTGCGGGGCAAGCGTCTTGGCGTGCTGCGCTACGCGGTCCCCCCGGTCGGCCCGGCCGCGAGCGCCGTGTTCGATCGAGCCGTGGCGCTGCTTCGAGCCCAGGGCGCGCAAATCGTCGAGCTTTCCGATTTCAGGCCCAACGCCGCTCTCGGCGACGCCGAGTTCACGGTTTTGTCGACGGATTTCAAGTCGGATATCAACGCCTACCTGGCGTCGGCGCCGTCCACTGTGAAAACCCGCACGTTATCAGATCTGATCGCGTTCAACCGCGCCGACGCGCGCGAACTTCGGCTCTTCGGTCAGGACACGTTCTTAAAGTCGAACCAAACCAAAGGCCCGAGCGATCCAAAGTATCTCGACGCGCTTTCGACTTGCCGGCGGTTCAGTCGTGAGGAGGGGATCGATCGCCTGATGACGCGCAATCGCCTGGACGCGCTGATCGCGCCTAGCTACGGGCCCGCGTCGCGAATCGACGTCGTGGACGGAGATGACGTTTCCGGCGGCGCCGGCTCGCTTCCGGCGATCGCCGGATATCCGCATCTCACCGTGCCGATGGGTTACGTGACCGGCTTGCCGGTCGGCATCTCGTTCATCGGACGCGCGTGGAGCGAAGCGTCGCTCTTGGCGCTTGGAGCCGCGTACGAACGCGCCGCCCACGCTCGCCGGCCCCCCACTTATCTACCGAGCATCGAGAATGGCCCGCAGACCTCTGGATTGCTCGATCCGTCTGCCAGTAAGCCGGCAGTGTTCGAATACCAACCGTTTATTAATTCGTATTAG
>Ga0116227_10016898_pt1 | contig 10336 bp, 7 predicted proteins | sample S1TSphgellanicum_FD_89693 | JGI IMG/M metagenome (GOLD analysis project Ga0116227, IMG submission 89693) | Host-associated microbial communities from peat moss isolated from Minnesota, USA - S1T2_Fb - Sphagnum magellanicum MG | ecosystem: Host-associated > Plants > Peat moss > Unclassified...
CGGGCCGGCCATATCCCGGGTAGCTGGTTCGCCGTTCGCGCCCGGTTCGAAGACAACGCGACGCGCCTGCCCGGCACCGGGGAGATCGTGCTCGCCGCACCGGATCCGACCTTCGGCGCCTTTGCCGCGGCGGAGCTTCAGGCGCTGACCCCGCGGCGGGTCCGTCTCCTCGAAGGCGGCACCGCTGCCTGGAAAACCGCCGGCCTTCCCTTGGAGACCGGGGAGACTCTGCTTCTTGATGAGCCCGATGATGTCTGGCGGGCGCCCTATCAGCGCAGCCGGAATCAGGAGCAGGCCTTCAAGGATTACCTGACCTGGGAAGTCGACCTCATCGGGCAGATCGCCCGCGACGCGACCATCGCCTGGAAGCGGTATCCGTGAGCCCGTCGGTCGTGGCCCTGGCGCCGACGGTGCCTGAGATCCGCCTCCTCCTGGAGGCGGCACGGCGAATCGCCGAAGACCTCGCCGAGACCGCTTCCGCCCGCGATCAGTCTGCCGCACTCCCGACCGAGGAGATCTCGCGGATCGCCAGCGCCCGAATTGGTGCGGCCCGGATCCCGAGCGCCTATGGCGGTGCCGGGGGTAGTTTTGCTGATCTGGCCGAGATCGTGATGGTGCTGGCCGCGGGCGTCTGGAACGAAGTCCGCTCGATGATCACCGGGCGCTACGCCATCGAGAAGGAGAGAGAATCGTGAACTCCTCCTTCCGACCGGCACGTCGCGGGGTCCTTTTCGGCGCGATGAGCCTTGTGCTTGCCGGCTGCGAACGCGTCGGCCAAGACCCGTCGATTCAAAAGCTTTTCGATTTCGTCGACGACATGAGCTATCGGGCGCAGCGCATCTTGACGGGTGCCGATCGCCTCGCGCCCGAATATGCGGCGGCCGACATCTCCAAAATGTTCAAGCCTAACGGCTCGATCGATCCGAAGGACCCGTCCTATCGTCGCCTCGTGAAGGAGAAATTCGCCTCGTGGCAGCTCAAGGTGGATGGCCTCGTCGAACAGCCGATGAGCTATAGTCTTGCAGATCTGCGGGCTCTGCCGGCACGCACGCAGATCACCCGGCATGATTGTGTCGAAGGCTGGAGCTGCATTGCCAAATGGAAGGGCGTGCCGCTTTCAATTCTCCTCGATGCGGCAAAGCCGAAACGCGAGGCGCGCTTCGTCCTGTTTCATTGCATCGACACGCTCGGCCCGGACGAGACCGAGGATGTCGGCGACGATTCAGACGACGAGGAGGATATGCGTCGCCAAGCGGCGGTTACGGCATCGTTGCCGCATTATTACGAAAGCATCGATTTCAACGATGCGCGCCATCCGCAGACCATCTTGGCCTATGATATGAACGATGCGGCGCTGCCAGTGCGCCACGGCGCGCCCTTGCGGCTGCGGCTCGAACGACAGCTCGGCTACAAAATGGCGAAATACGTCATGCGCATCGAGCTTGTCGCAAGCCTCTCGCCCTTCGCTGGCGGCAAAGGGGGATACTGGGAAGACCGCGGTTACGACTGGTACGCGGGCGTATGAATCCCAAGATAAGAATTCAGTGAATCAAGGGTGTGGCTTTTAAAAAAAGCCACACCCTTGATAAGATCTAATTCGATTAGTGCGTGCCGCTCGTGCTCGACGACGTGCCGCCACTGCCCTGATCCGCGCCGCCAGTCGGGCCAGACGAAGCTGGGGCGCCGGAAGAGCTGCGGCCATCTGTCGGGCTGTTCATCCCGCCGGACATGCTGCCAGTCGCGCTGCCGCCGCTCATGCTGCCACCACCGCTGATGCCGCCGCTGCCGCTGCCGGTATTGGCGGCGCCGCCACCACCCGTGCCGCCGGCCTGTGCTTCGAGGAACGGGGCAGACCCGTCATGAGTCAACGAATCGATGCTGAGCGGAGCAGCCGCTGCAAACTGTGCGCTCATCATCAGAGCTGCAGCCACTGAAAGAGAAAGCTTATACATTTGATGCGCCTTCCTTGCCGGTTTTCTCTTGCCGGAACTTGGTCCGGCTACGCCGCAAACCGCCAAAGCAAGCCAAGGTTGCGAAGAAATTTTCGATAATCGCGGAAAAACTCGCGCGTGAGGACGAGAATAATCCCGCCAAAGACAGTTCATGCAGCGATCCTTTTGCATCATCCTTGGCGCTGCGGCGTCGTCACGGTCAGGCCATCGAGAGCGGCCGTCACCTTGATCTGGCACGACAGACGGGAATTGGGCTGAACCTGATAGGCGAAGTCCAGCATGTCTTCTTCCTTGGCCTGCGGCGTGCCCGTGAGCGGAAAATATTTCTCATCCACATAGACGTGGCAGGTCGCGCAGGCGCAAGCTCCGCCGCATTCCGCGACGATTTCAGGCACCGAATTGCGGATCGCCGTCTCCATGACCGTCGATCCCTCCTCGGCTTCGACGTGGCGGGCCTCGCCGAAGGAGTCGATATAGATGATTTTGACCATGCAAGCTCTCTCTCGGGCACCGCAAAGGATTATCCGCTGTCTTTAAAGGAGAGGCGCCCTTAATCAAGAGCTTCAAGGCAAGCCGCGGCTTTGGGGCGGGCCTTCCCCGAGCCGAAGTTTCAAAGAGCCGGCAGAGAGGCCTTTATGGCTGCGATCGCCTCAGCCACGGCGCGTTCGAGCGTGGGCAGGGCGGCTGCGCGCGCGGCCGGGTGGGCGGCCTCGAACGCTTCCGCGGCGCCGACGACGCCGGGGGCGCCGATCGCCAGCGCCGAGCCCCGCAGCCGATGTGCCAGGTCGGCCGCTTCGAGATGCTCGGCGCATGCGCAGAGCCGGCGCAATGTGTCGAGAATGCTCGGCGCCTCGGCTTTGAAGAGATTGAGGATCTCGCGCGCGAGCGCCGGGTCGCCGAGTGTTTGGCGGTCGAGATGGGCGCGGTCGAGAATGTCGGCGCGGGGCGCGGACTTGGACGCGTTGCCGAAGCTCACCTTGTGCCTCTTTTCGCGGGCGATGAGGTCAAATAGGCCAGCGACCCTCGGGCGCCCGGGGGCGCGCGAGGCAGCCGGATCGGTGTGCCGCGCGCCGGCGAGTGTTGCCGCCCTGGGTAAGCGGCCCGTTAACGACGTTTGGAAAGCCGTTCCCGCGGCGGTTTAAATCATCGCGCGAGAGATGTAAGGTAAGTTTAGGGTTAATGGAGTCGGGCGAACCTCGATCGGGCCGGCAGTGCGCGGCCGTTCAGCACGACCCCGCGGAGTGACAGGGCGATGGCCACATCCAGCAAGGTTCAAGATCCGGCGGCAGCGGCGCTGTCGGCGATTGAGGAGGCTTTGAATCTGTCCGGGCAGGCGGAGGGCCAGGAGGCGGGGGGTGAGGCGGCGCGTCAACCCGTCTTGTCCACCCCGGTTTTCCCGAAAGCCAGCGATCCGGACAAGACGCCCAAATTGAAACGCCGCGGCGCCGAGGAGATCGCCTCGCCCGCCGAAATCGAAATCCCGCCAGAGGAGCGCACCCGCCTGCGGTTGCCCGAGGTCGACGACCGCCATCTCTTCGCGCAAAATCTGTCCGATGTTGCCCGCGCCTCGGCCGACATAGATCCGCCGACGGAGCGTCCCAATCCGACCGCGCCCGCTTCATTGCCGGCTAACGACGATCGCCATTCGATCGGGCATATCGTGCGCGCGCTCAATGCGCGCCCGAGCCGGGTGCCCATGCTCGTCGCAGGGCTTCTATCGATCCTCTGGCTGGCGCTTGCGGCGCTCTATTTTTATGCGGAGCGTGCAGCATTCGACGGCGATGTTGCGCTGACCAGCCGGCCGGAGCTGGCGCTTTACGGGCTTGCGGTTGCCGGGCCTATCTTCTTTTTCTTCGTCACCGCTACGCTCGTGCGCCGCTCGCAAGAGCTGCGGCTCACCGCGCGCTCGATGACCGAGGTGGCCATGCGGCTCGCCGAGCCCGAGACGATCGCGACCGAGCAGATGGTGACGCTTTCCCAAGCGATCCGCCGCGAGGTCGTCGCCATGGGCGACGGCATCGAGCGCGCGCTCGCCCGTGCGGGCGAGCTCGAGACGCTTGTGCGCTCGGAGGTCTCCAATCTCGAACGCTCGTATAGTGACAACGAGCGGCGCATCCGCTCGCTCATCGATGAGCTTTCTTCCGAGCGCGAGGCGATCCTCGCCAATGCCGATCGCGTGCGTGGCGCGATCGCAGGTGCGCATGAGACCTGCGCACGCGATCTCAATGCGTCCGCGGCGCAACTTTCGGAAAGCGTCGGCGAGGCCGGCTCGCGCGTCGTCATGTCGCTCGGCTCGAAAGTCGAAGAGATCCGTTTGGCGCTCGGCCGCACCGGCGAAAACCTCGTCAACGAACTCGGCGTGCACGGCGCGAGCCTCGGACAGAAGATCGATGAAGCCACCAGTCGCCTCGCCGCCACCGTGTCGGAGCACAGCGATACGCTGGTCGGACGGCTATCGGAGACAGGCGACCGCTTGCATGAGATCGTCGCCGTCAACGGCAACTCGCTCTACGAAAACCTGGCCGATCTCAGCGAGCGCATGGGAGGACTGATCGACGAGCGCACTGCCGCGAGCCGCGAAGCATTCGAGACGTCGGTGCGCAGCCTCGGCGATCTCGTGACCGAAAGTCAAACGAAGCTGCACGCTTATTTCCACGAGCATGGCGCCGCTTTCCATACGCAATTTGCCGAGACGACGGAAGCCGCCGCCGCGGCTTTTGCGGGTCACGCCGACAATCTGCATGAGCGGTTCTCGACGACGACGCACGAGACCGTCTCGTTCCTCGCCGCGCGCAGCGACGAGCTTCGCGAGACGCTGGCTGGCACGGCCGAGGCGATGACCGTGGCGCTGACGAGCCATTCCGACGTCCTGCATGCGCAATTTGCGGAAACGGCGGAAGCTGCCGCGGCGGCCTTTGCGGGTCACGCGGGCGATCTGCATGAGCGGTTCTCGACGACGACGCACGAGACCGTCTCGTTCCTCGCCGCGCGCAGCGACGAGCTTCGCGAGGCGCTGGCCGGCACGGCCGAGGCGACGACCGTAGCGCTGACGAGCCATTCCGAAACCCTGCATGAAAAGCTCACAGCGACAGCGGAATCGACGGTCGCGGCTCTCGCGACCCATGCCGACAGCCTGCATACGCTCCTTGCTGCAACGGCCGAGGCGACGACCGTAGCGCTGACGAGCCATTCCGAAACCCTGCATGAAAAGCTCACGGGGACCGCGGAATCGACGGTCGCGGCGTTCGCGACACATGCCGACAGCCTGCATTCGCTCCTTGCTGCAACGGCCGAGGAAACGTCTCAGGCCTTCGCCGGGCAGACGGATGCGTTGGTCGACCGTCTCAATACGACCTTCGGAGAGACCTATGCGGCGCTCGACGGCCATGCCAACCAAATCCATGAGCGGCTGACAGCGACGGCCCAGGAAACGGCGGGCGTCTTCCTCGGCCATACCGCGGCGTTGCAAGAGAGCTTCGACACCGGTGTTCAGCAGGCGGTCGCTTCGATTGCCTATCAAGTCAACGATCTCAACAATCGTTTTGCCGATACCGCAACGGAGGCCATCAGCGCGATCGCCATGCACAGCGACCGCGTCAACGAGAATCTGGCGAGCCGACTCCAGGAGTTCGAAACGACCTTCGCGACGCATGGGGATCGCGTCAATGAGGAGCTCGCGACCCGCCTGCAGCAATTCGAGTCGATTTTTGCAGAGCATGGCGGCAATGTCAGCGACGGCATCGCCGCTCACGCGGAGAGCTTTACGACTGGGCTCGACGAAAGGCTCAAGCATTTCGAGACGACCATCGCCATGCATGGCGATAGCGTCAACGAGAACCTGTATAATCGCCTGCAGCAATTCGAGGCGATCTTCACGGTACATGGCGGCAATGTCAGTGACGCCATCGCCGGTCACGCCGAGAACTTTACGACTGGGCTCGACGAACGGCTCAAGCATTTCGAAGCGACCGTGCTCGAGAAGGGTTCCAACGTGACGGCGACCATCGCCGAGCATACGGGCCAGTTTACCTCGACCTTGCAGAATCGCCTCGGTGCGGTCGAGGAGGTGCTGACCGTGCATGGCACGGCGCTCGCCGACCGTCTCGGTGAGCAGGCGCAAGAGACCAGCCTGGTCATGGAGGCGCAGGTGCGCGCCTTCGAGGAGCGCACCGCGACCAAGGCGCAGGAAATCGGTCAATCGTTCGATACGCTCATCGCGCGGATCGATTCCGGCCTCGACGTCCGGGCGAGGACGTTGAACGAAACGCTCGCTGCGCGCGCCCTCGACATTGCCAAGGTTCTCGGCGACGGCGGCAAGGAAGTCACACGGGCACTCGACGACAAGGCGAGCGAGATCGACGCGATCCTCATGGGCCGCTCGACCACCTTGACCGAGACGCTCTCGAGCAAGGCGAACGAGATCAACGCCATTCTCGGCGATCGTGCGACGGAGATCGCCGACACGCTCGCGGTCAAAGCCGACGAGGTCAACACCATCCTCGGCGGTCGCGCGAGCGAGATCGCCGACACGCTCGATGGCCGCATCGCGCGCTTCGAAGAGCACGTGGTCGGACGCCTCGACGCCGTCTCGTTCGAGCTCGATACGCGTGGTCGCGCGGTGGCGGACGAACTTGCCGCGCGGGTCAACGAGATCGATGCGACGCTTAGCCATCATGCCGATAATATCGCCTCCTCGCTCGATCAGGAGGCTGGGCAGCTCGCCGAAGTCCTCACCGGCCGTACCGAGGCGATCAAGGGCCTGCTCGCTCAGGCGATCGCGGACCTCGACACGACGCTGGCCGGACGTTCCGGCGATATTGGCGCTGCGCTCGTCGCCCGTATCAACGAGATCGGCGCGACGCTCGCCGGCCGCCTCGTCGAAATCGAGGGGCTGATGAATGCCCGCGGCCAGCAGTTGAATGAGACGCTGACCGTTCGTTCCGGTGATTTGCAGACGCTCATCGAAGTCAAGGGAACGCACCTCGTCGAGACACTCGCCGCGCGCGGCAATGACATCACGCGCGAGATGACGAGCGTTGGCGAGGTCGTGGCACAGACCATTGGCAGCCGGGGAACGAACCTTGTCGAGACGCTCTCGGCACGCGGCGGCGAAATCGCACGCGAGATCGCAAGCGTCGGCGAGAACCTCACCCAAACGATCGAGAACCGCAGCGCAGCGATCATCTATCATCTCGGGCAGAAACAGGCCGACCTGGCGAACGCCATCGATCAGTCGTCCGCGGCCTTGCGCAACGTCGTCGAAACGAGCGCGACGGCATCGGTCACGTCGTTGGTTGGCACCAATTCGAGGCTGCAGGACGAACTCGGCTCGATGATAGAGACGCTCGGCGCGCGCAACTCGGCGCTGCGGCAAATGCTTGATTCAGCCGGCACCAATCTGACGGCATTCAATCAAACGCTCGCGAGCCGCCTGCAGGAGTTCCAGGCCGCCATCGGCAATGCCTCGCAGGAGATCAGCCGCATCAGTGAAAGCTCGGGCACGACATTGAGCGAAGCCAATGCGATCGCCGGAACCATCGCTCGCCACCAACAAGCTCTCGTGAGCACGGCAGGCGAGCTGGCGCATTCGCAAGCGAGCCTCGAGCAGGTGCTCGGAGAACGTCGCCAGATGCTCGAAAGCTTGATCGTGAGCGTCGATGCGCGGCGCGAGGATTACGGCAGCGTGATGCACTCCTTCGCGGCGCTCGTCGATGAATCCTTCCAGCAGGCGGAGATGCGGGCACGCGAGATCGGCTCCTTCCTCGCTGAGGCCTCGCAAGCGACCGCCGGAATGATCGATCGCCAGTTCAGCGAGATCAGGACCCAGACGGGCAAGGAGCGCGAGCGCACCGCATCTGCCTTGCGGGCTGCCTATGATCAGGCGAATGCCGAAGTCGAGGCCGTGTTCGGTCAGGCGACGCAGCGCTTCCAGCAGGCAGCAGGCGATATACGCGGGTTGGCCCAGCAAATTCAGGCGGATCTCGAGGCGACGCGCGAAGAGCTTCGCCGACATGCGACCAATCTTCCGCATGAGACCGCTGAGCAGGCCGCTACCATGCGCCGGGTGATCGGCGATCAGATCAAGGCGCTGAACGAACTGACCGAGCTCGTCGCACGCTCGGGCCGCGCGCTCGACGTCTCGGCTCCGGCACCACGCGCAGCGCCGTCGCGCGGTACCGAGCCTGTGCTCGCCTCCGAGCCAGTACGGACCGAGGCGCCGCGTCCCCGCGCTGCAGTGGCGACGCAGCGCCCGGCGCCGCCGGCCACGATGGAACGCGGCGCTGGCTGGCTCTCCGATCTCCTTGCGCGCGCGTCGCGCGAGGATGCTGCGCGTGCGCCGGCCCCGCGCCCTGCGCCTGCGGCGGAACCGCTCGATGCCATCTCGCTCGATATCGCGCGGATGATCGACAATGATGCGGTTGGCGGGGCGTGGGAGCGCTACAGGCGCGGCGAGCCCAATGCCTTCTCGCGGCATATCTATGTCGGCCGCGGTCCGCAGACATTTGAGGAAATTCGCCGCCGTTACCGTGCCGATTACGACTTCCACGAAACGGTCGATCGCTATGTGCAGGAGTTCGAGCGGCTTCTGTCCGAGGTCAACCGCAACGATCCCGACGATTCGCTGACGCGCAGCTACCTCACCTCCGAGACCGGCAAGGTCTATACGATGCTTGCTCATGCGGCCGGCCGTTTGAGCTAAGGGCTAGAGCAATCGTGCGCATCGTGATCTTGATTAATTGACGGTCCCTGCGCCGAGAAAACCGGCACCGCCGTCGTCCTGGGCGCTCGGCCAGATCGTCGCGGCTGCCTCCATCGGCAATGCGCTCGAATGGTTCGACATCCTCGTCTACGGCTATTTCGCGGTCGTCATTTCGCGGCAGTTTTTTCCCGCGACCGATGAGACGACGGCACTTCTACTCGCCTTCGCCACCTTCGGGACGTCCTATTTGATTAGGCCGATCGGTGCGATCGTTCTCGGCGCCTATGGCGACAAGGCTGGTCGAAAGGCCGGCATGACTGTTTCGATCTTACTGATGATGGCTGGCACTTTATTGATGGCCATCATGCCTGGATATAGCGTGATCGGCATTGCCGCGCCGCTCGGCGTCTTGGCTGCGCGTCTCCTCCAGGGATTTGCGATCGGCGGCGAATTCGGCAGTGCGACAGCCTTCATGGTCGAGCACAGCGGCGCGCGGCGCGGTTTCCTCGCAAGTTTCCAATGGGTGGGGCAGGGCTTTGCGGCCGTTGCGGCGTCGTTCTTCGGCATCGTGCTGGCGAATGTGCTGACCCCGGCGCAATTGAATGATTGGGGCTGGCGCATTCCATTCTTCTTCGGTTTGTTGATCGGCCCAATAGGATTCTATATTCGAAACCATGTTGATGAGACGCCGGAATTTCTTGCGACCGCTGTTTCGAAGACGCCGGTTCGCGACGTCGTTGTCAGGCAATGGGATCGGTTGCTGCTGGCGACCGGCGCCGTCATCATGGGGACGAGCTCCAATTACCTCATTTTGTATATGCCGACATATGCGATCAAGGAGCTGAACCTGCCGCAATCGAGCGGCTTTACCGCAACTCTTCTTGGCGGCTTGATCCTTACGTTCGGATCGCCGCTGATGGGCCATTGGTCGGATAAAATCGGGCGCACGCGCATCCTCATCGCGGCCTCGGTCCTCTTCCTAGCTACCGCTTATCCGGTCTTCGTACTGCTGGCGAGCTACGCCAATCTCGGCGTCCTGATCGCCGTCGTTTGCTGGCTTAGCCTTATGAAGACTGCCTATAGCGGCGTGCTGCCGTCTTTCATGGCGGAAATCTTTCCCACCAACACCCGCTGCACCGGCATGTCGCTCGCTTATAATATCGCTGTTCCGATGTTCGGCGGTTTCGCGCCGCTGATCGTCGCCGCATTGATCCAGGCTACCGGCAGCAATCTGGCGCCAAGCCTCTATCTTATGGTGACCGCGCTCCTCAGCATTACCGTCCTCATCGTGGCGCGGCGTCATTTGGGCTTGCGGTGAAAATGCCAGCCGGCCTGTAAGCCGGGTTCTGTAGGGCATGCGGTCGCCCGCCTGCGTGATGGCCATTCCTCTGGGGCGGCCGTTGCCGGCCGTCTCGAGCAACCAACCCGGGCGACAAATCCGGAGACGGATCATGGTGCCTCCGAGGAGACCGCCAAACGTCGCCCCTATTCGGTTTTGCTCCCGGTGGGGCTTGCCATGCCGCGCATGTTGCCATCCGCGCGGTGCGCTCTTACCGCACCTTTTCACCCTTGCCTGCCGGCTTGCGCGGGGAGGCGGTTTGTTTTCTGTGGCGCTTTCCCTGGGGTCGCCCCCGCCGGACGTTATCCGGCACCGTATCTCCGTGGAGCCCGGACTTTCCTCCGC
>Ga0116227_10016899_pt1 | contig 10335 bp, 9 predicted proteins | sample S1TSphgellanicum_FD_89693 | JGI IMG/M metagenome (GOLD analysis project Ga0116227, IMG submission 89693) | Host-associated microbial communities from peat moss isolated from Minnesota, USA - S1T2_Fb - Sphagnum magellanicum MG | ecosystem: Host-associated > Plants > Peat moss > Unclassified...
GTTCTCATTTGAGCCTGCTACATCTCAAGCAGATCTTGGTAGAATCTGATGGACCCATTACAGGGAGTGTGCATGGATAGTTTTTGACCAACACATATGTAGACCTGGATCTAAGAGATAAAAGAAAATAACAGATCCAGGGTGCAGGTTGGACATTGCCCTTTCCCCATTATGGATCTCTGTTGGGTACATGTGGGTATTGGAGATGACTAATATGTATCTCTAATTGACCATTGCATGTTGATTCAGTGAGATTTAGTGTGAGTGTGTAAACAGGGGTGAGATGAGTTCAGAAATGCTTTTTTTTGGATCCAAATTATTGACCATCAGATGAGGTTTTTGTCTTGACACTTGGACATGGTCTCTTTGATTTCAGACTGCTAAGGCTTTAGAAGAGAAGCTGAAGAAAGCAAATGTACCTTCGGAAGTCTACCTATACCCCAATGTTGGGCATGCATTCATGAACAGCTCTCCTGAGGCTATTGAGCGGAAGAAAGCAACTGGCTTCGGGGAGCATCATCAGGAGGCAGTGGATTTGGCATGGTCACGTTTTGATTTGTGGTTTAAGAAGTATCTGCAAGTGAGCAAGTGAAACCAATCCTTAAAAAAGTGTGCAACTTGACAGTGCTGGGAGAGAGTGCAATCTAATGTAAAGATTATGTCTTCTGAGAAAGTTGTGTTACCAGGTGTGATTTAAATAAACGTGCATTGCAATCTGACACAGTGCAATCTCTGGGTGTGGGGAAATTGTGTAACCTTTAAATCTTCTCAATGCAAGTTGTTACAATCAGATGATCTGAAGCTGTTTTTCAGTTGCTGTCTCTTGGAATAAATTCTTAATTGCTCTACAATGTGCACTAAGATCTTGAAATTGAACTGGTAAATTGTAAAAGTGCTCTACAGCATACATTGAGGATGTGATCTGGAAAGCAAACTGTCTCAGGATGGAAACTTTCAGACATTGAACAGGCTATGAACTCTGAAATTGAGGCAACATGGATATCACCCTGAAGACATGCATATGTTCACATTTGTTCAAGCTAAAGTCATTAGATCCAGAGCAGTCTAATCAAGGACCTGCATGGCCATAGCGCACAGCCAACATCTTGAACGCCTGGTAATTCACCCTCAAGGATGGACAAATTCTCTTAGAATCCTAACTTGTATTTCATCGTGTGCTTCAGATGTAAATTAAATGTACAGTAGACATGGTGGACTGGATATAGATTTCAAATATGTTACTGTCAATGAGATTAAGTTTTGTATCTGCAAAAAATACTCTACCCATGACAGCTTTTTTTCAAGGTTTGGATGGACATTCTCAGATTTGCAGGTGCCTATTGCTTTGAAGGTTCTTTTTGTCTTTTGACAGTGATCGGAGAGGTGCATTGTTTTCTGCAGTAGGGCTAAGATATACTTTGGCAACTTGGAGGATTGATGGTGCATGGTGCTTCTGATGCTTTTGCTCAAGTTTCAAGTGGTTGATGTTCATGGTGCTCTGTATGAATGGAGAGCTGCATGATCCTAAATTTGGAAGATATCAAAGATAGATTGAAGAGCTAGTAGTACTGGAGATGATCATGAGAAGAGACAATCATGAGGAGAGACAGAATGAGGAGATACTAGGTGTCTTAGATCATGGTGAAAGCTCTTTCATCTCAAGAGGTTATGTTCAAGTTCTATGCTTTTCAATGATGGACCAGAGAATTGTGAGTAAGAAAGAGTACTGCTCTAGTCCTGTAAAATCTGTAATGAACTGTATCACTATTAAAATTGTATCAACATTCTGTTGCATTCTGTGTACTGTGTTCATGAATGCCACACAGAAGAGGGAGATAGTGAATTTTCTTTGGTCCGAGGACACAGCAAAATTCTGGAGAAGCAGCTCAGTTGCTTTGCATCAGGAAAGAAATCAAGCTTTTCTTAACAGTGCAATTCTATGTCTATTTTCTTTTGGGTGCAAAGGTAAGGACCAGAGGTGTGTCAAACTATGTGATTATCCACCTTCACCTCTTCCCAAGTGTCTCTTCCTCAAAGCTGGTGGCAGTCTTGAATCTCTGGGTAGGCACAGCAACCTCTTGAAACCTACCCATTACTGGTCATGTGTTCACAGTGTGATCTCAGACACATCAAGCCTCTTAGTTCAGTTCAAGCTGATATAACAAACCACGAAATTGCAACCTCTACCCACCATCCACTTCTACCCAAATTTGTCAAATATGGCAAGTGATCCATATTCCATATCAAATAATTGACTTACAAGTAATCCAAGTATATATTGCATCCATCAAGTATACAAAAGGAAATGAAGACAGAGGACTGTGAACTTCTCCATCCCCCTATTTTTCATACTCTGAGGAGTCACAGGGCAGCAGTGCAAACAAAGGAGGAAAGATAAGAAAAATGAAAAGAGAAAAAAATAGATGTTGCAAGAAATTCAAAGCCACAAGATATGTTATAATGAAAAACTCACCAACAACACTTGTGCCAAGGACGACTTGGTCAGGCTCCAACATGAAAGCAACTTACATTAAGTAGTCAAGCAGTGTACTGAAATCATGTTGAAACAGGAGCTTCACCCAGAGTGCTGTGCATGATTTCTCAATAGGCATATACAGAACCAACCCTTTCTTGAACCAGACACCTATTTTTGCAATTGAATTCTATGTGTAGCAAGTATTTCTTTGGATTTTGCTTTGGTGAGCTGATGAGCTGAAGGTGTCAAAGGGGGGAAACCTTGTATATATATATATAAACAAGGATGGAAACCCGTCCACAAAAAGTACAAGGCATGTCAAAGCAAATGTAAACACACAAAAGGAAAACCAAAATAATCAAAACAGTAGTAATGAAGTAGAAGACCTAATGCTAAAAGGGCATCCTCTGCCACAAATCAGCTAATGATGGAGGTACACTAGTGGGTATGTGTGGAAGAGATGAAGAACTGTGACTAAGCGTGACAGCCCGCTGAAGAATCGCCATGGATTGTTGCATGTGTTGTCATCGTCGAAGCATGCTGCACCAAATCTGTACAAGTCAAATCAACAATGACAACATCCGTCAATGTCCGAAAACTGTCTCTGATGATGACAATATCCAGAGACGGTTTTTGAACTTTGGCGGACGTTGTCAAAGTGTTGTAACTTGGCTAAAGTCGATGTCACTAGTCCTATCCTCAAGGCAAAGAAAAATGCTAGTGTGAACAGTCAACTACAATTCTCATAAGGCTGCAACAGACTTAGATTTGACACAGACTAGTTGAATTTCTCATTGGCTTTGGAAGTGAGGAGAGCAACTGAAATTGGAACCCTAATAAATAAAATCATCCACTGTGAGAGAGCCAACCAACACAACCTCAAAAAAACTATACATACCAGAGACGTCTAAGGTTTGCCATGAAATTCCCCCCAGGAAACAGAAAGGAGCTGAGAAACAACAGCCGCTCACTGGATTCAATCGTCGCTGCTTCTCTCCAAAATCCCAAAGGAAGTCGCATGCGCATGATCAATTTGGTCTCACAGGCTGGTAGTAGAACTTCGAAAATCGGCAAAAACAACTGGGCAAAACCTCAAAAAAAACCGGGAGGAAAGGAAGGAGACATCAAACCCCATATGAAATACTCCCTTTAAAACTCCAAAAAGAAAGAAGTAGAAAAGCTCCCTTTTCCTTCAGGTGACAATCCATGGGAGAGCGAGAGAGAGAGAGAGAGAGAAGAGTCCGGATTAGCACAGGAATTTGACAAGTAGAGCAATGACTAGGATTGAGCCGGCTGCTACTGCCACTCCCACAATTTGAGGAAGCCATTGATAAAACAACAGCTTCACAAACTCGTTCATCTTTCTCCCTCAGAGCACTTCCCGCACTTCCCGTCCGCGGCCGCCTCGCTTGCCAAGCCGAGCGCGCATGCATTCTTTGTCCACAATCAACCCTCGGCGACGGACGGAGGCCCGGCCCTTCTACGGCAGTGTGGTGCGGTCAGTTGGTGAATTTTTTTAATAACCGGAGGTTCTTCAAACCTGACGGATTCAAAGAACCACCGGTTCCGGTTTTTTGTTAGGAAAAAAAATCAGAATCACAGAACCGCCACCTGTTCCCAGCTGTCTCAATGGAAAAAAATTCGAAATTAGAGAACCACCGGTTATGGATATTTCAGAAACGTCAAAGAACCAGCCGTTGAGGTTCTATTATACCAAAACCAGTTTTGTTTTCTTTCCTCATCCCCCTTGGGCAAGTGGTTATATGCCCATGTTGAAAACCGGAGGGTATCTGTGGCTCATCCAAAGTCTGAAAATGATTAAAGGTGCATTCACACTTGGTGTTAGGGACTCCTCTAGTGTTGAGTCAGTCCCCTAACACCATGCTAGTCATTTAGGACTTACTACACCTACATACTTAAATGTGAACATTTTATGTCGAGTTTACATTCACTTAACATTAAGCTATTGTCCATTTAACATCATTGGGTGCCACCTAGGATGCCACCTAGATTTTCATTTAACACTGACCTTAACAATCAAGTGTGAATGCACCATAAGTAACTAAGCACCAAGTAGAAGGCTGTATAGTATATAATGTGTGCTTTTGGGGTGGTGTGCAATTTAAAGACAACATACCTTTTGAGATATTTGTGAAGCTTTTTGCCTTTGGAATTGAAGGATTTGACCAAGCCCACTCAACACGCGGCAAGAGATTCCCAAGCAACCTATAGTAGTACCTACTTGGGTTAGTTTGACATTAATTTAAATTATTTATGAAAATTTCGAAAATTTTGATAAATATCCAATAAGTATTTTGTCAAAAGTTCTGGAAGCCTCAGTTGAAACATGTCAAAAGCTTATGAAACCTTTGTAACTTCAAGTAAGCAAAAGTATTTTGTATGTTTTTGATCTTGAAAGAGGGCAGTCCTTCAAGGAAACCTTGGGTAGCCACCTGGGATGCCACCTAGATTTTCATTCAACACTGACCTTAACATCAAGTGTGAATGCACCATAAGTAGCTAGGTCTTGAATTAGGTTTGGACTTATCCACTGTCCATAGCCAAAACGACAAAGGGCTGGGTGCGTAGAAATTGAAAGAAGGGTTGGAAGGTTGTCTAAAAACCTCATCACATTGTAAACTTTCCATTTGTCCTATGACAAAGATGTGCCAACATGTCGCCAACCTATGTCTTTGACAAACCCTAATTCGCCTACTTACCTATCTCAACCATTTGATTGTTGCCACCTTTTTCACTTGCATCCAACCTGTTCGCCAAACCCTTCTCCTCCCTTATAGAAACCTTCATCATTTTTTCTCTTGTTTGCAACAGCGCTTTGCCAACTCTAGTGTACAATAGGACTTAGAAATTAAGAACTTAGGATTGAGGTTGGGGCTAAGAGTTAAACTTCATTTGTGATTCATCAAGATTGTGTGTGATTTTCTTGCCACATTTGCTTTCAATGTTTTGGGTTTGAATCCTAAAGTTGTGTTATTGTAGTACTAGAGCAATGGAGTCCAAACTCTAGAGTTTGTAAAATGTAATGAATTATGATATTGTTTAGTCGTTGAGCAATGGGGAATTGGAAATGTTGTGGGTGCAAAGTACAATCAATCGTAGTCCATGGATGATGGATGTGGAATCTAAACGTTGTAATGTGTAAGCTACATTGGAACTTGGGAGTTGGAATTTGAAAGGTGAAGTTGTGGACAAATTGGAACTTGAAGGATAGAGCTCAAAATTAGATTAGAATCCAAATACAATTGTTGACGTTGTGACTTGTCATCGATGATTGGTCATGACTTGTCACTTATGGTTGTAAGTTTTTTATTTGCATCCCAGATTCATATTGCACATTGTAGAGGTTTTCCAATCTGCATCCAAGATTCATAATGCACATTTTAGAGGTTTTTCAATTCGCATCCAAGATTCATAGTGCACATTGCAAAGGTTTTTCAATCCAACCCAATTTTGAATCTTGATTCACCAACCTTGGCCATTCAAGTATGTGAAATTCCCTTTCATCACTCCAATATTTGAAATTTAGATGTGGTGTAAAGGTCTTGCAAGTTGCAAGTTGCAACCTATTGTAGGGTGCATCCAATGTTTTTTTCTTTGGTTTTGTGGCTTCGAAGTGTTGGTGGGTGTTGGTGGCAGTTTTTAAACAATTTTGGTTGTCTTTGGTTTTGTGTGTCCATAATTTCGCACTATGTAGTGTGTTGTGGTTATGGTGGTGGGCATTGGGTTGTGAATTTTTGTAGCGCAACTTTGTGTGAAGATGTCACCGTTTAAACTACCTTGTAATTTTAAGTTCAAATACTTTTATAGTTCACGAAACCTTGGCAATGGTGCTCCACTAGCTACATTTAACTAGGCTTTTAGTAGTAGTCAAATTTAGTCTATGGATGACCTTGCCACCTTCAAAGGGAAACAATTTGTTATTAAAGTACGTTTGATTTCTTTACTTAGCTCAAAAATCTTGCCTTTAGAGTCTCCTAGTGTTGATTTAGTCTAGAGGTGGTGGAAATTCTAGATTAGAACTTGTCACCACTAGAAGTTAATAAAACCCAAGCTTATGAATCAAAATGAAGGTTTCAAATTTTTTGGGTAACCAAACTACCTTGGGCAAAGTTGCAAGTGGGGTTTGATGGTCTTATGCACATTGTGAAGTGCAAAATTTGCTCAAAAGTTGAGCATAAAAAAATAAATCTAACTTCAAAATGGGATTCATTGCAAAAACATGTTGGTTGGATAAAAGTTGACAGACCTATGAAAGGGGTGGAAAAAGGGGAATGATATACTAGTAACAATTGTAAGCACAAAAAAAATCAAGTTTTTTATGCTTTTAAGGGGAGAAAATTTCATTTATAGCTAGTGACTAATGGGTTGGTTGGTGAGAAGCGTAAGAAACTGGTTCAATTTGCTACATTGTTTCACACATTGAAACATGGCATGCCTATGTTTGAATATGAGGCTCACAAGGACTTGTTTGATTTTATGAACCTTGAGGAGACTCCCAAAATGCATTGGATAGACAATTCTGGTTGGGTTATGGCTCAACATATATGCATGGCATTATCTTGGAAGCAACAAAATTTGCTATTGGAATAGCCCAATACTTGTCACTTACTTGTGATGAAGTAAGTACAATCAACACCAAAGTTGGTTGTTAATTCATGTTTATGTGGTTCAAAATTGGTTGAGAATACCAATTTTTTTGTTTTTAGAACATGTGATGGTTGGATCAGATGCTAATAATCTTACTTTAGTCTTTATGCAAGCTTTGATGCATCAAAGAGGTCTTATAAAAGAATTGATTAATAGTAGGTTATGACATTTGGAGTTAATGGGATTTCTGTTTTTCAAGGCATTAAGTCAAGTTGTTACCCAACATATTTCTAATGGTTGGGCTCCACATTCTATGGGGGTTCATTATATGGTTCATATAACCAATATGGTAATTTAGACTATGTCACACTTGCAAATGGTTAGCAGACTTGAATGTTTACTTGAAGCTTTATACAACTATTTTTCCAAGAGCCCTAAAAGGCATTTAGAACTTAGAAAACTTGCAGAGTTGATGGAAATGAAGGGAGTCAAGATTATAAAGAATGTAAAAGCATGCTAGATTTCTATATCGTCCCATGCATGGTGTGATATGGATATGGTAGAGTACATAACTTTGTTAATGAAAATGGTGCTTGATGTTCCTACTAATGACAAGGCAAAGGAAAACTTTGACCTTCTTTGTGATGTGCAAATTTTGTTGGGGTTTGTTGCCATTCTCCCATTGTTGCAATCAATCCACAATTTGATTAAATTCAATTAGATGTGGTATGTCTTTATCTATGATTTTGTGGTTATAACAAAAGTATGCTAGGGGGAGATCTATGAATTGTACATATATTTAAATACAAGGTTCAAATTTAATGCATTTTAGGGTTATAAGGTTGTACTAGGTGCTAAACATGATTCCATAATCATGTGCTGGATGATAGATTTGAACATAGGCATAAAGCATTTGGCATTTGATGTGAATTAGTAACACATTTGGGCTATTCATTTGAATTTGCTAACTGGTGAAGTGTCTTATGTCAGAGGGGAGGTTTATGTTACAATCATCACACAAGTGTAGGCAAAATGTAAAGTAAAGTAACTTGCCTTTTTAATTTCAAGTTTGTCTTAATTTGTCCATTTAATATTTTAAATTTTGGACTTTGTTTTGTTCCATTATCAAGAACTAAATTGGATTTGGAAATTGGCTATGGGCATTGGGGTTTTATAGGGCTTGCTAATTGCCTTGTTGCATAATTGCAAACAAGATTCCATCATGGACAATCTAGGTATGGTATACACTACTATAGAACCTATCCTTAAACCACTACAAGGTTCCATTCAAACCAATTTTAGTGGAAAGGAAACTGTGATTTCAAAATTTCCACTACCATTTTCGCTAAACATCCATTACCTCCTATGATTTGTGGATTATTGGTGGAAGTTGCCCACCGGTTATTCGGTTATTCACTTGAGTGGAATGCACGCCATAATTTTGAAGGCAAGTAATGTTCCTAGGTATATACTTAGAATATTTGTTGTAGTCTAATGCAAAAGGGAGTTCTTGAAAGCACTTGGATGTGATCAAGGTAACTTTTTGCCATCCCAAAAAGCTAGGTAGCAATAATATTTGGGTGATTGAGGTTTTATTAGCAACATCCTTTGACATTCAACAATTTATGTTCAAGTTAACCATGAAATCAAACATATGCATGCCATGGCTAAGCCACTTGATGTGAATCCTTTGACATGGCTTTGGCACATTCTTTTAACATTTAGAGTGTTTGCTTGTTCTTTTCTAGAGTATTTCAAATTGGCTGAAATTGCAATGGTGCAAATGTTTGGTAGTGTAGAAAATGAACAATGCTTCATCTTTTTGGCATTTTGCAAATCTAAATTGCATAATCGTTTCACTATTAACTTGGATTTAGTGGTCATAATGTTTTCCTAGAAGTTTTATATTTTACATAGTTTTTCTGTATGTTTATGCATATGATGAGTGGCAAGTAGAACGCCCTTGATATGGTGTGGGAGCTTAAATTTAAGGTTCTGGAGTCTTTGGAGGCTAGACTCTACATAATTTTTAGTTTTTTGGGTAAGTGAAATGGTGATCCCAAATGGATACCACTTTTTATTCAACCTTCCATTTCCAAGTTCTTCTATTTAGACTTAAAAGTTGAGGGTGGTTTTGTATTGAATTAATTAATTTGTTTTGGTAGGTAGACCAGTTGTGCTATAGTGGGTAGTTTAAGGATTCAATATTTTCACAACTGATTACTAATTAAAATTAGATTTATGATTAATAGGAGGTAGCCTAGATTTCTCCTTGTGAAAATTAGCAATAACCAAAACTCCTACAACAATTTGACATTTATAGCAAAAAATGGTCACCTTTAAAAAATTTAAATCGCCCAATGAAAGTCCATTCCTTTTTAATTTATAGCTAGAAAATCCATACAAAAAAAATTTATAACATGTTAGGCTCCAACTCATTCCAACTATTGGCCAGCCTAACACCAGAAAGGCTAAAATAGTAGCAAAATGTCATATTTTTCTAAAACAAACATTACTTCTAAGCACTATTATTTGCAAAATAATGCATTAAAAAATAATATGATGATAAAATATTGGAATCTAGAATTAAATGCATGAGGTTTGAAAACATTTATAGTTTTAGTACATAAAACCACAACAATGATTGGTTGAAAACAATGAGGGAAAAAAAAGGCAAGGTGAAACTCAGATTTAGTGTTAATATGAAAGTACCAAGAAGTAGTAAAAAATGTGATCATGCTGATGTTAAAAATGCACAAGAAAGGAGGGTTGTCAATAAAGGGAGTTCCCTTGTACATTTTTAGAGAAAAATGTGAATTTAAAATAAGGTATTTAAAAATTACTTTGAAGATAAATTTTATAAAAAAATTTAAAAAATTAAACCCCTTAAATAATCTTCAAAATATTTATAAATAAGATAAGACATTTTGAATATGTAATTTTTTATTATTAGTAAATGTAGATATTTATCAATTGCCTAAACTATCATTTTTTTAAATAAATAAAGATATATGTTAACATTCATCTTGATTATAATTAGGTAGCAAAATCATATGCTTTGAATGCAAGGAGTATCTTGAAAATACAAAGAATGACCTCCCACCCCTTAGCTACCAATGCATGTCAATTGAAGGTGGGTGATCTTTGTAATTGTCCAAAAAAAAAAAAAAAAAAAATTTTTTTTTTAAATAAAAAAAATTAAAAATAGAAGTTAAATAAAATTTTTTAAAATAAATTAAAAATTCAACAAA
>Ga0116227_10016900_pt1 | contig 10333 bp, 9 predicted proteins | sample S1TSphgellanicum_FD_89693 | JGI IMG/M metagenome (GOLD analysis project Ga0116227, IMG submission 89693) | Host-associated microbial communities from peat moss isolated from Minnesota, USA - S1T2_Fb - Sphagnum magellanicum MG | ecosystem: Host-associated > Plants > Peat moss > Unclassified...
CGGGCATCTCTTAAAAATTCATGGTCACCAGGTACTACAGGTGATCAGCCGTCAGAAGGAACATGCGAAAGAACTCGGTGAAATGCTCCATGCAAGCTATACAGATGATCTGCAGGATATTAATATGGACGCGGACGTGTACCTGCTGGCAGTGAGTGACAGCGCCATCGCTGATCTGAACGACCAGCTGCGGTTAGGCAAGCGTATGGTAGCGCATACAGCAGGAGCGGTATCTTTAGATGCTATCTCCCGGATATCTTCTAATATCGGGGTATTATATCCTTTACAATCTATCCGCAAGGAGTTAAAAAGCTTTCCACCCATCCCGGTGATGCTGGAAGCCAGCAATGATGAAGTGCTGCGACGCCTGCAATCGCTCGCTCAGAGCATTTCCAGCAGCGTAACGGTTACTTCCTCCGCGCAACGACTGAAATACCACCTCACCGCGGTACTCTGTAATAACTTCACTAACCACCTGATTGCACAGGCCAAAGCCTATTGTGAAAGGGAACAACTGGATTTTACCCTGTTACAACCTATTATAAAGGAGACGTTCGACCGCCTGGAGAAATTCCCGCCGGAATCAGTACAAACCGGTCCGGCCCTGCGCCAGGATGAAACGACCATGAGCCTGCACCGGGAATTACTGGCAAACGACAGTTACCTGCAACTGGTTTACCAGGTGATGTCTGATGCTATTTACCAGTTCCATAATAAATAGAGAATAAGTGTTTCTTAATGCGTAATTGGCTATTTTTGGCCCCATGAACGTATTGGCTTTATTTAAATCTATCACCACCTTTGTGTTGGATGTAGATGGGGTACTCACTGATGGCACCCTGCAACTACTGCCGGGGGGAGAAATGTCCCGCAGAATGAACATCAAGGATGGCTATGCTTTACAGCTGGCAGTGAAAAAAGGATACCGGGTCGTGATCATCTCCGGAGGAAAATCGGAAAGTGTGGTGAGCCGGTTACAGGGACTCGGGATAAAAGATATCTATACCGGGGTGCATAACAAGCAGGAGAAACTGCAGGATTATGTTTTTGAAAATGACCTTCGCTGGGATGAGATTTTATATATGGGAGATGATATTCCGGATTATCCGCCTATGCAACTGGTCGCCTTACCTACCTGCCCCGCAGATGCCGCCGCAGAAATAAAAAGTATTTCCAGGTACATTTCCCCTTTGCCCGGAGGCCATGGGTGTGTAAGGGAAGTGATGGAAAAAGTACTGAAACTGAATGGACATTGGTTAATGGATGAAGGAATCGCATCGAAATAATAAAAGAAAAAACTATGAAGCTCTGGGCTGCATTTTTTAAACTGATCAGATATCCCAACCTGATATATATTGGCCTTACCCAGTTTTTACTGCAATACTGTGTAGTAGAACCGGTATTGCGCAGCTCCGGTGAAGAACCGTCCCTGCCGGTTCCCCAATTCGTTTTACTCAGTTTGTCTACCATCCTGGTAGCAGCTGCCGGCTATATCATCAACGACTACTTTGATATCAATATAGATATTGTGAACAAGCCGGATAAAATGGTGGTGGACAAAATCATCAGCCGGCGCTGGGCCATGGCCTGGCATACGATGCTGAACCTCGCGGGGGTATCACTGGGTTTCCTGGTGGCCTGGAAAACAGAACAGTTTTATCTTGGGTTTACCCAGGTGATCTGTTCCCTGCTCCTGTGGTTTTATTCTACGTCTTTTAAAAGACAGGTACTCATCGGGAATGTGGTGATTTCATTGCTCACCGCCCTGGCAGTGGTAGTAGTCGGGTTTTACGAAAAGCAGATCTATCATAGTTTTGAAGCCATTATGTCGGCTACCGGCAGAAAACTGATCCAGATTATCGGGGTATACGCGTTATTTGCTTTCCTGATTTCTATGGTGAGGGAAGTGGTGAAAGACCTGGAAGATATGATGGGCGACAGCAAAGACGGCTGCCGTACCCTGCCTATCGCATGGGGTGTGCTGGCGGCGAAACGCTTTTGTAACGCACTGTTGCTGGCACTGATCATCATTATCCTGCTGGTGGAAATCCGGGTATGGATACTGGGTTGGTATGTGGCCATCGGTTACCTGTTGCTCTTTGTACAAGTACCCTGCGCCTACGTTTACCTGACATTGAAAAAGGCGAATCTGCCGGAACATTATCATAAGGTAAGTTCCATTGTAAAAGTGATTATGTTGACGGGCATTTTGTCCATGATATTTTTTAAAATTTATTTATAGAGAGATGAATAACGCACCAGTTATCCTGGCTTCTCAATCGCCGCGCAGAAAGCAGCTGCTGGAACAGGCTGGTATCCCTTTCCAGGTGAAGGTGATAGAAACAGCAGAAACATTTCCACCCGAACTGGCGATCCCGGATATCCCTGTTCATATTGCCCGTCAAAAGGCAGCAGCGGTAAAGGAGCTTTGTGAGGTGACTGATATTATCATTGCAGCAGATACAGTAGTGGTATTAGATGATACCATTATTGGCAAGCCGAAAGACCGTGAAGATGCGATTGATATTCTTTCCCGGCTGAGTGGTCGCGAACATCGCGTGATCACCGGTGTGATTATCCGGCAGGGAGAAAAGGAAGTCGCTTTTTCAAAGATCACGGCGGTACATTTCAAGCCGTTGACAAAAGATCAGATTACTTATTATGTAGATCATTACCAACCCTTTGATAAAGCCGGTGCTTATGCGATCCAGGAATGGATCGGCGCAGTAGGCATCGATAGTATCAACGGTTGCTTTTATAACGTAATGGGCCTGCCGGTAAGCAGGGTAGTGGAAGAACTGGCTGCCTTTAACTAATACGATTAATAAGAACGGCGCAGAGAACTGCGCCGTTTTTATGATTGGTTTTTGCTTATTATATCTTTATTCCAGTACGAGAATATTCACATCTTTATTTTTCAGCCAGCCGGCTTCTCTCAGTTTCTGCAGGTTGATAATACCCACCACATAACGCCATTCTGTTGATTCATATTTCTCAGAGATGTTAAAGAACTCCGCCAGATCTACCTGGTCAGGTGTTTTGTAACGCAGGTATACTTTCAGGTTTACATCATTTGTAAAGCTGGGCTGATTGTTTTGTTTGATCTTTTTGTACTCGTAGCGATAGTTGTACAACAGGGCAGAGATATCGGATAATACCGCACTGCCGGTAGCGGTACCACCTGCGCCTTTACCTACAAAGAATTGTTTGTCGGTGAATGCACTTTCCAGCAGGATACCGTTGTATTCGTTGTATACATCGTAGAGCAGGTTGTGTTCTTTGATCAGGTGTGGCAGTACATAAGAAAATACGTGACCGTTCTGGCGGCGGCATTGCGCAATCAGTTTCACGGTACAATTTCTTTGTTTGGCAAATTGTATATCGAAATCATTCAGGTGATGAATACCGAAGTTGAATACTTCTTCCGGTTTCACGAAGGTGCCGAAAGCATGCAGCAACAGGATTACGATCTTGAATTTCGGATCATATCCTTCGATGTCGAGGGTAGGATCTGTTTCTGCAAAACCCAGGTCCTGTGCCTGTTTCAGGGCAGTTTCGAAGCTGAGATTTTCTTCAAATATTTTAGTAAGAATATAGTTCGTAGAGCCGTTACAGATACCTTCTACTGCATTGAGCAAATCGTTATCATAATACTCTTCCAGGTTGCGGATAATAGGAATACTGGCGCAGCTGGATGCTTCATACAGGAATGGTACTTTGTTTTCTGCCTGCAGCTGGTAGAGGGCGGGCAGGTTTTCCGCAATCATGCGTTTGCTGGCGCTTACTACAGCTTTACCGTTGCGGAGCGCGGTGCTCACAATTTCAAAGGCAGCTTCCGTTTCATTGATCAGTTCTACTACTACGTCAATGGTAGGATCTTCGAGGATTTCATTTTTATCCGTCGTAAAATAACTGCTATCGATCGGTCTTGATTTATTAGGGTCTTTAATACAGATTTTTTTTATCCGTGCATTAATACCTTTTGTTCTGTTCAAAACTTCATAGAGTCCTTGTCCTACGACACCGAATCCGAAAATACCTAAATTGATGATCTTGTTTTCCATACTTTTTTTGAGCTTTCCGCCGGTAGTAGTTAGTCTTTCGCTATCAGAGTTGATCAGGCTCCGAATGGCGGAAAGTGGTGGTAACCGCTACCGGCTATTGTAAAACAGTAATTTGTTTGCCAGCCGGATGGTTTAATTTATCCAGCGCCTGTTTCAGGTCGTTGATCAGGTCATCGGCATCTTCGATGCCTACTGATAAACGGATGCAGGAATCCTGCAGACCTGTTTTTCTCCGGAATTCTTCCGGTATGTTACGATGCGTCATCGTGGCCGGGTGGGCCAGCATGCTTTTTACACCGCCGAAGCTTTCTGCGAGCTTAAACAGTTTGGTGGCATTAACGATCCGTATTGCATTTTTGATATTGTCGCTTTTCAGGGAAAAGCTCACCAGTGCGCCATAGTTTTTCTGTTGTTTACGGGCGATGTGGTGGTTTTTATGTGTAGCCAGTCCTGGGTAGAATACTTTATCTACCGCAGGATGTGCCGCCAGCCAGTTGGCTACGGCGCTGGCATTGCTGCATTGTTTTTCCAGCCGCAGGTATAATGTTTCAATACCGCGTATCGTTAGCCATGCTTCAAACGGACTGAGGATACTGCCGGAGATATTCTGGTTGTAACGGATCTGGTCTGCCAGTGATTTTGAGTTTACTACCACGAGGCCGGCAATGACATCACAGTGGCCTGCGAGGTATTTGGAAGCGCTGTGGATCACGAGATCCGCGCCCAGTGTCAATGGCTGTTGCAGTAATGGTGTGCTGAAGGTATTGTCTACCGCCAGCAGGATGTTATGTTGTTTGGCGATTTTGCTGATAGATTTGATATCAGAAACGCGTAAAGTAGGATTGGTAGGCGATTCCAGCCAGATGATCTTTGTATTGGGCGTAATGGCGGCCAGTACTTTATCGAGGTTGCTGGTATCTACAAAATTTACTTTGATACCGAAGCGTTCAAACATGTGGTTAAAGATCTGGAAGATGCCACCGTAGGTGTCTTCCACTGCCATGATTTCATCGCCGGTTTTTAACAGCTTCAATACTGCATCAATGGCCGACATGCCGCTGGCGAACGCAAAACCGGCAAACCCTTCTTCCAGGTTGCAGATCAGGTCTTCCAGCACTTTCCGCGTGGGGTTGTTTGCCCGCGAAAACTCAAAGCCTTTATTGATGCCAGGTGATTCCTGCACAAAGGTGGATGTTTGATAGATAGGCACAGAAATAGCGCCTGTCAGTTCGTCTACCGGAATGCTATGAATCAGTTGTGTAGCTGTTTTCATGTTATAAATTATGTTTAATGATGTTCAATGTGCACAATTGCCAACTGCAACTTTATCATTAAAGATCAACTTAAACAACAACAAATCCATGAAAGGGGTGAGGAGGGGGCATAAAAAAAGCTCTCCCGTATGTTGGAAGAGCTCCTTTAGAAAGTTATATATATCTGTGAAGTATTATCTCTGCCAACTTATCTTTCCCCGATTTGCACCGGGGCAGGAATTAGCACCTTTTTCCTGATCAAAATAATCAGGAAAGGTTGCTAAGGCATCGCAGGGCCAAGTCCCTCCGCCTTTCTGGATAAGTGATGTGTAAGAACTGGCGCAAAGGTAATGGCACTTTGAGCAGATTTCCAAATTGGAATGGGAATTTATTTATTAAATGATGTTTTATTACCTTTAGATGATATTATTTTAATACCCAACCATGTCTTTATGTTTGTTAACCCGTTGCTCTCAGAAGAGCTGTTCCAGCATATCTGGGCTTTCCGGCTGTTTAAGCAGGACCAACTCACGACTACCGGTGGAGAATCTGTACAGATCCTGTATCCCGGTTTATTAAACCATAACGGCGGACCGGATTTTTCGGCCGCAAAGATCCGGATCGGCGCTATTTTATGGGTAGGGCAGGTGGAGCTGCATCTGCGTACGTCCGACTGGTTCCGGCATGGCCACCAGCACAATCCGCAGTATGGGCGTATTATCCTGCATGTTGTATTTGTGCATGATATGCCCGCGGTGCAGATCGGGGAAGTTCCCTGTCTGGAGTTACAGCAGCATATCCCCAAGTTGCTGCTGCAGCGGTATGAGCAATTGCGGCAGCTGTCGCCCTTTGTGCCCTGTGCTACCCATGCGCCCCAGGTACCCACGCTTACCTGGCTCAGTTGGAAAGAACGCTTGCTGGCAGAGCGCTGGGAGCGCAAGATCAGCAGTCTGCGGGCCTGGCTGCAACATAACCGCTACAACTGGGAGGAAGTATGCTATTGGGCGGTGGCACAGAGTTATGGTACCCCGGTGAATGCCCTGCCTTTTCTCCAGGTGGTGCAATCGCTGCCCTACAAAGCGCTGATGCGCTGCCGGTATCAACTGTTGCACCTGGAAGCCCTGTTATTTGGGCAGGCGGGTATGCTGGAGGAACCGCAAATCGACGGGTATGCGTTACAGTTACAGGAGATATATGCGCATTTGCGGCATAAATTCCGGCTCACCCCTATGGCGCCGCATCACTGGAACTGGCTGCGTATGCGCCCTGCCGCCTTTCCTACGATACGGCTGGCTACTTTTGCCACCTTGTTACAGCAGCGGCCGCAGCTGTTTTCCCGGCTCCTCGACGCTCCCGACGTCAACGCATTGGAGCAACTGTTTTTCGTACAGCCGTCGGCGTACTGGCATACGCATTACCGTTTCGGGCATCCGGTGGAACGCACCCACCGCCCGGGAAAACAGGCAGTGCAGGGCATCCTGATCAACACGGTATTGCCGCTGTTGTTTTTGTACGGACAGGATAAGCAGCTGAAATATTACCAGGAGAAAGCCCTGCATTTTTTGCAGCAGCTACCGGCAGAAAAGAATCACATTACCAACAACTGGACGGCGTTGGGGATCACACAGGAGAGCGCGATGGAGTCGCAGGCGTTGTTGCAGCTGAAACAGTACTATTGTGATGAGAAGCGTTGCCTGCATTGCGCTATAGGCGTGAAGATTTTAAGTGGTACCTGAGAAAGGACCGCCTCCGGTGAGGACCTTTTATGATCATCGCCGGAGGCGGTCCTTTGGTGTGAGCCGGCTTACCAGTTAAACGTTACATCCTGCACCAGGTCGGGATGCACACTCTGTGCCACGGGACAGGTATGCGCCGCTCTTTCCAGGATGGTTCTTTCTTTCTCGCCCAGGTTATGACCGGCAGGGAAGTCGAAAACGATGGTAACACCGGTAATACGACGGGGATCTGTGCCCATGATTTTCTGCACACTTACTTTGGTGCCTTCTATCGCCCAGTTGTTGTCCATGGCCTTGATGCCCATGATGCTGAGCATACAGGAACCCAGTGCGGTGGCCACCAGATCGGTAGGAGAAAATCTTTCGCCTTTACCACGGTTGTCAACAGGAGCATCTGTTTCGATCACAGTGCCTGATTGCAGGTGCGTGGCAGTGGTTCTCAGCTGGCCGGTATAGATGATGGAGGCTGTTTGCATGGTTTTATTTTAAATGATCAAACCGTAAAATTAAATGTATTTTTAGTATAAGTGCAACACGGAAAGTGCCAGCCCTGGTAAACTAAAAAAAAATTAGCTACGTTTGTAATACATACATAACAATACCTTTGTTAAAGCGTTTATTTATTATAATAATAGCCCACTGTGAAAAAAATATACTTAATCCTGTTTTTAGCAACAATATCCGGCGGCTTGTTTGCGCAAACCACTCCGACGCAGCAGAAGAATGCAAAGAAAAGTGAGAAAGAACAGCGTAAGTTGAAAAAAATCTCCATTTTCCGGGAACAGGAAGAAGGGGAGAATGTGTTCCAGCGCGACTTTTCCGTCGGCGCCCGGCTGAATACGGACGGTTGGTCCGGTTTTGCGGAGCTGGGGTACCGGAAGACCAGGAAAAAAGTGAATTATTTCCAGTTTGAGTTTGGAGAGAAGAAAAGTAACAAGGAAGTAAAGGTCAATAGCGGCTACGCTTTTACCCAACGTCCATTCATATACGGTAAGCAGAATAATTTTTACCAGGCGAAACTGGGTGTGGGGCAGCGCTACCTGATTGGTGGTAAAGCCAATAAAAACGGGGTGGAAGTGGACGCTATTTATTATGGCGGCCTGTCGCTGGGCTTACTGAAGCCTTATTACCTGAACCTGGAGAATGACAACGGGCAGAATGTGGATGTTAAATACAGCCCGGAAAACGCGGAGCTGTTTCTCAATAAAGACAAGATCAACGGCGCCGGCGGTTTTGGCAAGGGCTGGAGCGATCTCAGTGTAGTACCGGGTTTACATGCCAAATTGGGGATGCGGTTCGACTGGGCCCATTTCAACGAGGTGGTAAGTGCCCTGGAAGTGGGTGTGAATGCAGAATATTATACCAAAAAGATCCCTATTATGGTGGTAGCCGATGGCGTTGATCATAATAAACAGTTCTTTTTTAATGCATATGTAGCCATCCAATTCGGGAAGCGCTGGAATAAGAGATAAGTATTAACTTTGCTTTTCTAAAGAAAGGAATAAGCGATGCAAGAACTACCCGTAATAGCCGCCGAACCGGCTACAACAAGAGTAAAAAAGCCTGACTGGCTGCGCGTTAAATTACCAATAGGCGAGAACTATAAACAGGTGAGAAGCCTGGTAGATACCCATAAATTACATACGATCTGTGAAAGTGGTAACTGTCCCAATATGGGCGAGTGCTGGGGAGCCGGTACGGCTACTTTCATGATCCTGGGAAATATATGTACCCGTAGTTGCGGTTTTTGCGCCGTAGCCACCGGCCGCCCGGAAGCGGTGGACTTTGATGAACCACAACGCGTAGCAGAAGCGATTTACCTGATGAAAGTAAAACATGCCGTGATCACCTCTGTTGACAGAGATGAACTGAAAGACGGTGGTTCTATCATCTGGGCCAATACGATCAATGCAGTAAGGGCATTGAACCCTCAAACCACAATGGAAACCCTGATCCCGGATTTCCGTGGTCAATGGGAAAACCTCCAGCGTATTATCGATGTGGCGCCTGAAATTGTATCCCATAACCTGGAAACGGTAGAACGTTTAACCAAACAGGTGAGGATCCAGGCAAAATATCACCGTAGCCTGGAAGTGATCCGTCGCCTGAAAGAAGGCGGTATGCGTACCAAAAGCGGTATCATGCTGGGTTTAGGCGAAACAAAAGAAGAAGTGGTACAAGCCATGCAGGACCTGTATGACAACGGTTGTGATGTAATAACGCTGGGTCAGTACCTGCAGCCTACTCCAAAACATCTGCCGGTAGCACGCTTCGTTCACCCCGATGAGTTTGCAGAATTACGCGAGATAGGTTACAACATGGGATTGGACTACGTAGAGTCCGGACCGTTAGTAAGATCATCCTATCATGCAGAGAAACATATTGTCAGCGGTCGTAATAAAGGATGACCGGAACTGATTTTCACTTAATTGTTAAAATCCACCCAAAAGGGTGGATTTTTGTTTTCATAACGTTATCTTAGCGCCCGAATTCATTTTACCTAAGCAACAAGAGTATCGTTTGTTGTTCAACCTACTTCGCTGTTTATACGTTGTATTCAGATCCTGGAACTACCCTTGAAACCGTGCTGATACAGTTTCAGATGATTTTGAATAAGCAACTCTCTAACTAATCAACCTACCTGTTTGCTGTAACGAGATTACAGCTTAAACATGTTTTTGCGGCAATTAATAAAGTTGTGGTGTAAGTAACGCTATAACTAATAGGGGATAATAATGCTATGCCATAAAAAAAAGCTAACATCTTTTTTAGGCTACATTATTTTCTTTCGATTGGTACAATGATGAACTGAATGTCAAAAGCCTTTTATGAAAAGAGCATTTTATTTGTTAGCTGTGGCTTGCGGGTTATTTTCCTCCCCGCAGGTATTTGCACAGCAATCTACGGACTCTCTGTTAACCAGTGCTACCTTGCAGGAATGCGTCAGGTATGCCCTTTCTCATCAGCCGGTCATCAGGCAATCGCTCATCGATGAAGCGATTACCGACAGGACCGTGAAAAGTAAGCTAGCCGACTGGTATCCGCAGATTAACCTGGATTATAATATCCAGCACTATCTCGAACTACCCACGTCTATTTTTGGTGGTAATCCTACCAAAGTAGGGGTAGCGAATACTTCTACCGCGCAGTTCGGGCTGAATCAGAACATCTTTACCCGCGATCTGTTGCTGGCTACCAATACGGCCAGGGATGTACGAAAACAAAGTCGCCAAACTACCGCCCGCAACCAGATAGACCTGGTAGCAGACGTGAGTAAGGC
>Ga0116227_10016901_pt1 | contig 10332 bp, 12 predicted proteins | sample S1TSphgellanicum_FD_89693 | JGI IMG/M metagenome (GOLD analysis project Ga0116227, IMG submission 89693) | Host-associated microbial communities from peat moss isolated from Minnesota, USA - S1T2_Fb - Sphagnum magellanicum MG | ecosystem: Host-associated > Plants > Peat moss > Unclassified...
ACCAACAAAGCGATAAATGATCCGGTATTTGGCGATGGCCTGTGCATAATGGTTTAACGCCTTAAGGGCATCAATGTTTCTCGAGTTCGGCCTTAAATTCCTGCATTAGCCACATAGGGGTAGATGTTGCGCCGGCTATACCAACTCTATCCCCAGATTGGAAGATGGAGAAATCCAACTCGTCCGTTGATGAGATAAAGTATGTATTGGGATTAAACTTTTTGCAAACCTCGAAGAGCACTTTACCGTTTGATGATTTTTTGCCCGATACAAACAAGATCTTATCAAAATTAACCGCGAATTTATGCAGGTCTTTATCGCGGTTTGAAACCTGGCGACAAATGGTATCGTTTGCTTTAACATTGTACCCACGGTTAATCAATTCTTCTTTGATCTGGTAAAATTTGGCAGTGCTTTTTGTTGTCTGGCTATATAGTGTAAACCTTTCGGGAAGGTTTGCATTATCTAATTCAGCAATATCCTGGAAAACTAAAGCTTCGCCATTAGTTTGGCCTTCCAAACCGATAACCTCGGCATGACCATGCTTACCAAAAATCACGATTTTCTCGTTAGCATCATGTGAGGTTTTAATGCGGTGCTGCAGTTTCAAAACTACCGGGCACGATGCATCTATCAAAGTAATGTCGTTTTCCAGCGCAGTGCGGTAAGTTTCGGGAGCTTCTCCATGCGCGCGGATCAGTACTTTTTCGTGGTGTAAAGTTTGCAGATCTTCATGCGAAATGATACGTAAACCTTTGGCTTTTAAACGCTCAACTTCTTCGTCGTTATGCACAATATCGCCAAGGCAATACAAATAACCATCTTCGGCTAAAATCTCTTCTGCCATGTCTATCGCGTAAACAACGCCAAAGCAAAAGCCCGAATCCTGGTCGATAGTTACCTGTAAGTTAAGCGCTCCCATACTGCAAATTTAATTAAAATGCTCAAATATAATGGTCAAAATTAAACCATGTTCAATACGCCAAAAAAAACAAACTGACTGATCAGCAATGCCACGGCTACAATACTTTGCTTGTCGAATTTAAAGGCTTCAAATATCCCCAGCATCAAGCCGCTTACCAAAAACCAGGCCGCGTAATTCTCTATCGGGGCGGTAAGGCCACCGGGCATACCTAACCAATGCCAGTAATCAAAATGTTCGGCAATGGGCTCTATCATCATATCCAGTATCATCAAAATAGCAGCGCCGGCAATAACCCGTGTATTTGAATTTTTAAACCTTGAATACTGCATTAATACACCTGTAGCGTAAACCAGCAAAAACCAGTCTACGCCAATGAGCAACGGAACGTTAAATAGTTTAATACCCAATGTTTTTCCGTAGTTGTAGTTCCCGAAAATCAAATGATAATGTACACCTACCCACTCCAGCACAAAGCCAAACACAAACACAGTCACAAAAAAATAGGCGAATTTTATATTAACTGATTGATGACTGTAAATAATAACTCCAAGCATTAACAATAAATGGAAGGGTACTATCTTTAAAAACAAAGGTTGTAATGCAGGAATAATGAAACCTACCAATCCAACCACATGAAACAAGATAATAATTGCTATTAGGATATTCTTTTTATTCATACTTTCCGGCCTTTCCAAACTGTGCTTTTGGTTAAATGTTGCTGAATGGCCATGTATGAAATCACAACTAAACTCAGCATTTGTAGCGGGTGCAATATTACATTATAAACTGCATTTTGGCCAGATGATAGCGAGATCATCACTCGGGTTAAAACAATTAACCCAACCATAAAAAGGATGAGCGGAAAGTTAAGGGTGATCATGATCAGCATTGGCCCGCCAATAAGCAATACCAAAAATATCAGGAATGCCAGTATGTTGTAATTAAAGGCGGCTAAAAAATTCTTGCTAAACCCGCTGATGCTTTCAGTATAACCTGTGTACATCCGGCAATTGATCATCCCGTTAGCTAATAAGGCTTCACCGTTTAGTTTTTTACCTTTAACCTGCCGCATAATCTCAACATCCTCTACTACTTTATCTTTCACCAATTGGTGCCAGTTGTTTTTGCGGTAATCGTCAGCGTCAAAAAACATAAACTGCCCGCTGGCTGCCGCTACCGAAGCGTTTTTTACCAGCAGCACCAACCGTAAAGGCAGCAAATTAAGCAGCATAAAATGCATCAATGGTACAACCAGTTTTTCGCCTATGCTTACCATAGTTTGATTGGTAAACAAGCTGAGCAAACTTAGTTGATTAACCTTCATCCGGTGAATGGCGCTATTGATCAAGCCTTCATTAACCTGTTCATCAGCATCAATAAACATTAAATACTGTCCTGTGGCTTGTTGCGCTAACTGGTGGCAGGCGTAGTTTTTTCCCAGCCATCCGGCAGTAAGTGGCTTTCCTTTAATTACGTTGAAGCGGTTATCGTTCAACGCAAAGTCCGAACATAATTTAAAAGTGCTGTCTGTTGAGGCATCGTCCAAAATCAGCACCTCGAAATTTTCATAGTCTTGCTTCTGGATAGATCGCAACAGATCAATAATATTAGCCTCTTCGTTCCTAACAGGAATCAAGATAGAAACCAACTCATCGTAATGCTTACTTACGCGACGAAGTTTTGGATCGGATACAAAATTGAATACCGTTACCACAAACCGGAGTATCAAAAACAAAAGCACAAAATAAATGGCTGTTAACATTATATTACAATGCAGTTTTGTTGCTGTTTAGCGGTTTGATAATGTTGTTTGTATAACTGCTCAATTTCATTTGGCTTTATATTATTAACGCTAAAAGCCTTTAAATAAATATGAGCCGTTGGTTTTTTATGCTCAAAGTTTTCGGTAAACGTAGCGGCAAAAACATATTGGAAATTGGCCTTAGTCTTCGCGGCGATATGCGATGCTCCCTTTTCAAAACTGATATCATCAACAAAGTTAGAGTACAGTTTACCTTGCGGGAAAATAACCACCAGGTTATCAGCCTTACACAACAACTCCGCAGCATAATCCAGTGATTCTAAAACCGACCGGGAGTTTCTGGCAACCGAAAATGAGCCCAGGTATTTCAAAAAGCTCATTTTTTGCATGCTTTCTTCCAGCACCATAATGTGGAACTTCTTTTTAAAAACAAGCTTGTTGATATGATAAAGCAAAAAGCCATCCCACCAGCTAAAATGATTGGAAATCAGTAAAACAGACTGCTCTGGATTAAATTTGGGCCTGTTAAAATCAATCTTATGAAAATGCCGCTTGATGATCCAATCGATATAAATGGCAAAAAAACCGGTGATCAAGAAGTTTTTTTTAGGCTTTAACATGCAATGGCAATATAGGTATTAATGTGCCACGTTCACCTGATTCTTCAACGCTTGTTTATGGAAACCATCTATCTTAGTAACCAGTTCTTCAAACGAAACTTCATTCGCCACACCGCAATCAAACAAATGAATATACGCCGATGGCTTCAAACTCTCAAAGTAGTCTATCAGCGTAGCGCAATAAACAATCTGGCAAGGCCCCTTGACGTGCTTCACCAAACGCTCAATGCCTTTTTCAATGCTAACGTGGTCGGTATGGTTTGATATCAGTTCACCCTGCGGGAAAACCACCACCAAATTCTCCGGATCATTCAACAGATCAGCCGCATACCATAACGATTTCAGCATCTCACGCGTACCACGTTCAATCGAAAAGCCGCCGAACAGGTTAAACAGCATCCGCTTTTCCAGATGGTCATGCTGCATCATAATGTACAGCTTACGTTTAAAAGTCCAGTAAGCTAAATAATTGCCAAAAAAGCCATCCCACCAGCTAAAATGATTCGCCAGCAATAAAATGGAGTGCCCCGGTTTAACCTCGAAAGGCATCACCTCAATGGTTTTAAATGCCTTGCGCATGCGGTATCGCATATAAACAGCGAATATATTGCTCAGGGTTTTATTGCGACGGGCAGGTATCATGCAGGTAAATTTACTAAATAAGTATCCAAAGCCGCTGTAACCAGCCAGTGCCCCATCGGTACCTCGTGCACTTCGGCATCGTTCAACAATTCAACAGCAGGCATAGCTGGCTTTTTAGGGAACAGCAAATCATCCTTACCAAAAATAAGCAGGCATTTAATATTGTAGCGGTTAATAGCCTCCGCAACCTTCTGCATATCCGGCTGTAAAAAGCGGATCAGGTTCAATGTGTAAAACACGTCCTCACGCTTTTTACGGGTATCTATCTCATTATAAGCGATGGTGTATAAGCTATCATCAATCACCTTCATGCTTTTTAAAGCTTTGAGTACCGTAGGCGCTATCCATTTACTTTTCGTGATGCTTTTAAACAATATCCGGCCAACGCTATGGTGTTGCAAAAACTGAAAGCCTTTATATCCGGCAAAACCATCGGGCGCCATTAATATTACCTCGTCAATCAGTTCGGCATAGTCCTCAAGCAATACCAATACAAAATTGGCGCCTATCGAATAAGCCATCAACGATATTCGCTGCTTGCCATAAACCTTAAACCATTCTTCCAGGTAAAGTTTGACCATCGCTTTAGGCATTCCAGCCAATATCTGTTCCTCGGTCCATCCTTCAAGCTTGCTCTCCCCATGGAAAAAGTGATCAAAGCCATAAACCCGGTATTCGCCTAACATGGATTGCTCCAACACGTTAAACTGCTTCCCCGTCATCCCATAACCATGAAAAGCCAGCAGCGGTTTAGTGCCCCCGCCATATTCATGATAATGTACCGTTCCAAGTCCGGGTAAGCGTAAAAATCCCATAGCTGGCAATAATAAGCAATTATTGGCTGTTTTGTTTGGGATGGAGTGGGGAATAACCTAAATAATCAATCTTAGGTATTCTTGGGTATTATCTCAACCCGTTATGCTGAATATTAACCGCATTAACTTTAATAACTAAGAGGGGGGAAATAGTAGGTTTTAAAACTATTTTATACTCCAATATTAACTATAGAAAATAAAGAGTTAGACAAAGGGGGGATAAAGTAAGATTATTTTCAAAGTTTAAAACCAAAATCCCACTAATTGAAATCACCGTGCTAATCAAAAGTTCCCCCTTCAGGGGGCGGAGGGGGCTCTACACCGAAAACGATGTTCCGCAACCACAGGTACTTGCCGCGTTCGGATTATTAAATGTAAACCCACGTGCGTTCAAACCATCCTGAAAATCAATTTGCATCCCGGCAAGGTATAAACCATGTGCTTTGTGCATATAAACTTTAATGCCGTCAATATAAAAAGTCTGGTCGCCATCTTTAGTCTGGTCAAAACCCAAAACATAGCTCATGCCCGAGCAACCGCCGCCTTCAACGCCAATGCGTAAACCAAAATCGTCGTTCAGCTCTTGCTGATCTTTTAATTTTACAAGCTCTTTTACAGCGCCAATAGTGAATGTAACAGGTGCAACAGCGGTTTCTACAGCAGTACTCATCTTATTTTTATTTTGATATGCAAATATAAGGCAAAATGTGGAGTTTTGTTCCCCGGTGTATGTTTATGACACCTGACTAACATTTTCTAAAAATTATGGAACCTTACTTATATATATTCGACGTTATCAAATACTTCGTAGCCGGCATGGCCATCTTTGGCGCGGCTTACTATCTCATTAAACCACAATTAGATAAGGCCGAAAAATACCAACTGTTGGAATATAAAAAATCGCTCACCGCGCAAATACTACCTTTGCGTTTGCAGGCTTATGAGCGTTTGGTGTTGTTTATTGAGCGCGCCAATCCGGCCAATATGCTTTTACGTTTAAACAGTACAGCCTACAGCGCCGCCGAATTGCAAACCATAGCCGTGAGCGAATTGCGCGAAGAGTTTCAGCACAACGTAACCCAGCAAATTTATGTAAGCACCCGCTCATGGGGAGTTACCCGCCGGGTAAAAGACGATACCATAGCAATTATCACTAACGCCGTTAAGGGTTTACCCGAAGGTGCTACAGGTTTGGATCTGAGCCGTGTGGTATTAACCCACCTAACCATGCTCGAAGAAAATCCTTATGATATCGCCCTTGAGGTGATCCGCGAGGATATGGAAGTGTTTTTCTGATCCAGCCATGTCAGATAAAAAGATCAGCACCTCATCAGGTATCGTTATCCGCGAAGTTTACACCAGGGCCGACAAGCTGATGAATGAACTTCCCGGCGAGTTCCCGTTTACACGCGGAATTCAAAAGGATATGTACCGTGGCCGCCCGTGGACGATGAGGCAATACGCTGGTTTTTCAACTGCCGAAGAATCAAACAAACGCTACCATTACTTATTAAGTCAGGGCACAATGGGCCTTTCGGTAGCGTTCGACCTACCAACTCAAATAGGTTACGATTCCGATCACGACCTTGCCGATGGCGAAGTAGGTAAAGTAGGCGTAGCTATCGATTCACTAAAAGATATCGAGATCCTGTTTAATGGTATCGATCTGCAAAAGATCACCACCTCCATGACGATCAACGCAACAGCGGCAACCCTGCTGGCCATGTACATCGCCCTCGCAAAAAAGCAGGGAGCCAATATCAGCCAGATCTCCGGAACCATTCAGAATGATATCTTAAAAGAGTACGCCGCGCGCGGTACCTATATATACCCGCCACAGCAATCCATGCGTTTAATTACGGATGTATTTGAATATTGCAGCAAAGGGTTCCCAAATGGAACACCATATCTATATCAGGCTACCACATCCGCGAGGCTGGTTCAACAGCCGTGCAGGAACTTGCTTTTACACTTGCCAATGGTAAAACCTATTTAAAGGCAGCGATAGAAAAAGGTTTGGATATTAATGTATTCTCCAAACGTTTGTCTTTCTTTTTCAACTGCCATAATAATTTTTTCGAAGAGATTGCCAAATTCCGTGCCGCCCGCCGCATGTGGGCTAATATCACCAAAGAGCTTGGCGCGACAGATCCAGGCGCACAAAAACTGCGCTTCCATACCCAAACTGGCGGCTCAACACTCACCGCCCAGCAACCGATGAATAACATTGTGCGCGTAACCAACCAGGCTATGGCTGCGGTATTGGGTGGCACACAGTCATTACATACCAACGGGTACGACGAAGCTTTATCCCTGCCAACCGAGGCGGCAGCTAAAGTTGCCCTGCGTACCCAGCAGATCATCGCTTACGAAAGTGGCGTTACCGATACAGTTGACCCTTTGGCAGGATCATACTTTGTAGAAAGCCTAACCGATGAACTTGAAGCCGCCGCGCAATTATATATAGATAAGATAGATGCCATGGGCGGCTCGGTAAAGGCCATCGAGCAGGATTATATTCAGCAGGAGATAGCCCGTTCAGCCTATCAGCACCAAAACGATATCGAGAGTGGCGAGCAGGTGGTAGTGGGGGTGAACCGCTTTACCCAGGAGGAAGAAAAAGGGATCGAACTTTTTAGAGTCGACGATTCTATCCGCCTGATGCAGATCGAAAAACTAAAAACACTCCGCGCCGAACGCGACAATTATGCCGTCCAAAAAGCACTTGTTGAGTTGGAGCAGGCAGCCAAAGGCACCCAAAACCTGATGCCTTACATCCTGACCGCTGTTGAATGTTACGCCACGCTGGGTGAAATTGCTAATACAATGCGCTCAGTTTTTGGTGAATACTAAGCCTTTACTATTACACGTATCGCTATTGTAATTCAACTTCAATTTAATTGAAAATTGATGCGGTCCGTACCATTTTTTTGTCTTAATTTTACCCTCCCGCCAAACCCCAAAACTTAATTGAAAAATTATTATTTTAATTATAGAAAAAGTTTGTCGTGCGCAACCATTTTATGCGTTTAAACGTATAAAAACGCATATTTTGCAGTAATCAAGGTGTTACAGAGCACTTTATAAAGTAATATCGAAAAATTGAAAAATTAATTTTTTTGTTAGATAAATTTTTCAATATTCGATGTTCCCAAGCCGCCCCTGAAAAAGGTTAGCAGGAGGTTTGTAAATCAATAAATTAATAAAAAGTAAATGGAAAAAACTTGTACTAACGTTTGGAATAGCTGCTTGCAGATCATTAAGGATAACATCCCGGCCCAGAGCTTTAAAACCTGGTTCGAGCCTATCAAAGCCTTAAGGATGGAGGGTAGTGTATTAACCATACAAGTACCAAGTTTATTCTTTTTCGAATGGCTCGAAGAGCACTATGTTGGCCTGCTTCGTAAAACCATTAAAAAACAATTAGGCGAAGACGGACGTTTGGAGTATAACATTGTTGTTGAGCAATCATCATCAAGCAAACCATATACTACTAACATGCCATCAAACGGAAACGGCGCCGAAGGTAAAAATCAATCAATGCCTATTCCTATCTCTATCAATAAGGATATCAAAAACCCTTTTGTGATACCGGGATTGAAAAAGCTGCAAGTTGATCCGCAATTAAATCGCAACTACACTTTCGATAGCTTTATCGAAGGGGATTGCAACCGCCTTGCCCGCTCTGCAGGTTATGCCGTTGCAGCTAAACCGGGTGGTACTTCTTTCAACCCATTAATGATATATGGTGGTGTTGGTTTAGGTAAAACTCACCTGGCACAAGCCATCGGTAACGAGATTAAACGTACCTTACCCGACAAATTGGTATTATACGTATCCTGCGAGAAATTTACACAGCAATTTGTTGATGCCTTAAAACACAATAACATTAACGATTTTGTGAATTTTTACCAGGCCATTGATGTGTTGATCATGGATGATGTACACAACTTTGCCGGTAAAGAAAAAACACAGGATTTCTTCTTCCATATCTTCAACCACCTGCACCAGTCAGGCAAGCAACTGATCATCACATCAGATAAAGCGCCTAAAGATCTGGCTGGTTTAGAGGAGCGTTTATTATCCCGTTTCAAATGGGGCCTTTCGGCAGATTTGCAGATCCCTGATCTGGAAACCCGTATGGCGATCTTGAAAACCAAAATCTATCAGGATGGTATCGAATTACCAAACGAAGTGATTGAATACGTAGCCCACAACATTGATAACAATGTGCGCGAGCTTGAAGGAGCCATGGTATCATTACTGGCACAATCAACCTTAAACCGTAAGGAGATAGATTTGAACCTGGCTAAGCAGATGTTAAAGAATTTCATTAAAAACTCTACTAAAGAGATCTCGATGGAATACATTCAGAACCTGGTTTGCGAGTACTTCGAGGTACCAATCGAAATGGTAAAATCACAAACCCGCAAACGCGAAATTGTACAGGCCCGCCAGATTTCGATGTACCTGGCTAAGGCGCACACCAAAAGCTCACTGAAATCAATTGGCAGCTTCTTCGGTGGCCGAGATCACTCAACCGTAATTTACGCCTGTCAAACTGTAGAAGATTTGATCGATACAGATAAAAAATTCAAAGGCTATGTAGCCGATATCCAAAAGAAATTAAAAATGTCTTAATCCAAGATGATCAAAATATTCCGATCCCTGTTCCGGTAACGAAACAGGGATTTTTTTGTAGCTTTAATTTATGAAAGCAACCTTACCCATAATCTTTGCCCTGCTGTTAACCGGCAGCATCTTCGCCCAGCAAACCGATGATAAAGAAGCTATCAAAAAAAGTGTTAACACCTTGTTCGAAGCTATGCGCAAAGGAGATACACTTTTACTGAAAACAGTATTCCATCCCAACGCGGTACTACATGGAGTGGCTATTACTAAAGATGACAATGTATTACAAGCGAACGACAGGCTGAAAGGTTTCATCAAAGCTGTAGGCGCGCCGCACAAACAAATGTGGGATGAGCGCATTACATATGGTGATATAAAGATCGACGGTAACTTAGCCAGTGTTTGGGCACCCTACAAATTCTATTTAGGTACCGAGTTCAGCCATTGTGGTGTAGATGTTTTCCAACTGATGAAAACAAAGTCAGGCTGGAAGATCATCTACCTGGTTGATAACACCCGTAAAGATAATTGCCCGGAGTAGTTATTTTAGCTCACCTAATTTCATTAATGCGTAAAACAAATTAGTGCAATGCAAGGCCTGTGCTATTTTATTCTCGGCCAATAATTGTTTAACTTCGGAAACAGTGTATTCTTCTACAATAATATCCTCGTGCTCATCCAGATCCTGTGCCTGAGTTTTCTTACCGCCTTTAGCTATATAGCAATAAGTATGGTTATTTCCGGTTGCAGGGTTAGCGTAAACAATAGCTATTTGTTCAACTTCATCAAAACTATAACCGGTTTCTTCCCTAAGTTCTCGTTTAATGGCTTCTACCGGGTCTTCACCTTTTTCAATCACCCCACCCGGTAATTCTAACGATACAATTTCGGCCGCGTGGCGGTATTGCCTAACCATTAATATCTTACCCTCTTCGG
>Ga0116227_10016903_pt1 | contig 10331 bp, 11 predicted proteins | sample S1TSphgellanicum_FD_89693 | JGI IMG/M metagenome (GOLD analysis project Ga0116227, IMG submission 89693) | Host-associated microbial communities from peat moss isolated from Minnesota, USA - S1T2_Fb - Sphagnum magellanicum MG | ecosystem: Host-associated > Plants > Peat moss > Unclassified...
CACTGTTGGGAGCTGATGAACTCAGTGGGTAGTCATGGCAGCTTGTCACTGCTGTTCATGATGAAGGTGATGGTCTGTCACTTTGTGAGCGACTCTCATGAGGTTATGACTGCACTCATTGTCATGTTACCTTTAATTGTTGTTGTGGAGATTTCTCTGCAACTTCATAAGTCTTTCATCATTGTGACTGGTAAGTCTTTGTATTGAAGGAATTTTGTTGTGTGCTGATAGGATGTGACACTACATGATTTGGATGCTGCAAATGCACGTCCACAAGGTGGGCAAGACATTCTCTCTATGATGGGGCAGATGATGAAGCCCCGCAAAACAGAAATCACTGACAAGTTGCGGCAAGAAATAAATAAGGTCATTTTTTGTCTTAATTTCTGTTTCACTTCCTCACATCCCATGATTTGCTGGCAGATTCTTCATAGCTGTTTGATAGCTTAGTTACTGTGACATTTTATATCTCCATTGTTTTACTTTCTAACACTTTTGTCCAATGGGATTGAATTTGCTTTGCATTGCATGGTCAGGTGGTAAACAGATACATTGATCAGGGAGTGGCAGAACTCGTTCCTGGTGTTCTCTTTGTTGATGAGGTGCAAGTCTTGCTCTTTGTACAACTTTTGGATCACTTCATTCCATTTAACAGGACAGGCATGTCAACATTTGTTGTTCCTCATGGGGTGTTGGTACCTGCATGCATACTTTGAAACTTCAAACTGACTTTAAAAGGGCAACATCTTGATGCCTATTGTTCTCTGAGAACTGGCCTGTTTTTTTATTGGCCTGCACTTTCTGGACAAAGTAGGAATTGTTTAGGTTATACTTTTAGGTAATTGTTTGCATAAGCTACTGGGTGAATCAAGTGATTGTTTTGCTTTGCATCCAGTGGACTTTTCAATGGTTCAGAGTTTAAATGGCAGTATTTTTGCAGGTGCACATGCTGGACATGGAGTGCTTCACATACTTAAATCGTGCCCTGGAAAGTTCATTAGCACCTATTGTTATCTTTGCTACCAACCGAGGAATTTGCCAAATACGGTACGAGGTCCAGTGCCCCTAATCTTTCCAGGGTTCATGGATTTTATTGTGGTAGGTATTGCATCATTTGGATTAGGGTTTGACTTACGATACCAAGCCTAAAGTGTACACTGAAACCATTATAATGGAGAGTTCTAACCTTCTTGACCAGTGGGTGGCTTTCAATGCTGTGTGTTGTAATGAGCCACTCTGTAGCTTAGTTCTATTACATTTTTCTTGGCCAGTTAGGTTGTGTGAAGGTATTTTTGCAGACTGATAATGAGTGGGTTGGTTTTGGGAGCTCTCAGAGGCACTGACATAAGCAGTCCACATGGGATTCCAGTGGATCTTTTGGACCGTCTTGTCATTATTCGTACCCTTCCCTACACAACAGCTGAAATGGTTCAGGCAAGGATTTCTTCACCTGGTTTCCGCTTTGTGAATGTTAATCCATAGTTTTGGATTCAACCTTAAGCATGCATGAGTTTCAGTGTATAATTGCCATCTTCTTGGTCTGGAGATTAGGATCAAAGCCTCAAAAGACGCACCAGAGATGTTTGCTATCTATTCCAGTATGATGTGGTTTATATGCAACTTAATACTTGAAGACTTTCAGTTCACAAGGATGTATTGCACAAAGACTCTACTTTTAGTTTCCATATTTCATCTAGTATTTTCTTGAAGTTGTCGATTGATATCTCTTTTCTGGGGCAACAGATTCTGGCTATCCGAGCTCAGGTTGAAGGGTTAACTGTGGATGAAGAGAGTCTGGCTTATCTAGGGGAGATAGGAGATCGCACCTCTCTCAGGCAAGTTTCTGCCCTCTGAGCATCTGAGTCTGTACTATAAGTAATGTCTATCATAACAAATCCACAATATCTTGCTGAAGTGCAGAATCATAGTCCACATTAAGGAATTTCGAGGTATCTTAAAGCTAGTTTGCATAAAGTTGGGTAATGTGGGTATTGCTGGGTTTATATTTAAGGGTTGTCTTGGACGGAGCAGGCATGCTGTTCAGCTTTTAACACCTGCAAAAATTGTTGCCAAAACAAATGGTCGTGATGGAATTTCCAAGGTGAGTGTACCCTTCTGGTTATCACAGTAGCTCACAGAATGACTTTCATATACTCCCTGCCCATCACTGGCTATGGGTCATCCATTTGCAAGAAGTAGGGCACTGTTGAAGGGCCTTCAAGTTTTTCATGGTAGCATCCATTACCTTGATGGCTACCATGGTCTGTTAGTTGTGTGATCATTTTCTCAAACTGACAACTTGAGATGTCAAGGAGAGCACAGCATGAACACTTTCTTGGACAAGAAACACATGGGATTATAACTGAATCTAGTGTCTTTCTTGTCATTTCTGTTTCAGGGAGATTTAGAGGACATAGCAGATCTCTTCCTGGATGCAAAAGCATCAGCTCGGCTTCTTCAGGAGCAGCCTGATAAATATGTATCTCAATAATCCAACTGCACTGCTCAAGCCCCTGGTGGATGGAGCACTTGCTGGGCTATGAATTACTGATCACAGGCTACTACACTACAAAAGAGAAGGTCAACTCATGCTAGACAAATGTGCAACTCTGTTTGTCATCTCCAAATTGGCAACTACTAGGAAAAAATTGCTCTGGTACACACACATGACATAGAAAAAAATTCAATGCACATACTTTCTTCCAAAACAGAGTCAATCAGTAGTATATGCATGTGCTGGGATATGTTCTTTTGTTTGTTTTTTCTGGGGAAATCATCCCAGAAGGTCTGTCTGTCAATGTTGCAAGCGAAGAGACTGTGCAACCCACTTTGTGACTAAGGACCGGACTTTTTCACTTGCAACAAGTTTCTGTTAGGGCCCAGGAGGGTTAACACTTGAAAGTGATGAGATCACTTTAGTTTAAGTCTGAGTGCATGTACTCTAGTAGGGGAGTATCTATCTATCTACGGAAGGGTCGAGTAGACACCAAGAATACTCTGAATTTTTTCACAGATCAAATTTTGCAAGCAGTGGTGAGAAATTTAATGATATGTTTGCTTCTTAGGTATTCCTTTGTTAGTTCCTGTCTTACACCTTCCACCTTTTATTTTTCACTGGGAAGGAAGCCTGCATCTGAGTATCTAGGAAGCTGGTGATGTTTGTGGAACAGTATTTGACACTATTGCCAACACACTTTGAACATTGGCTCTTTGACAATATGCTCTTTCATTTGTTAAAGACTTAGGTTTCTGACCCCTTGAGCCCTACTGGCTGGGTTAGAAATCCTTTATGAAGGGTTCAATTCTTCTCTCAGTTCCATACACCAATGGGCTTGTTCAAAGTTCCCTTTTGTGCAGACATACTGCCTAATTCTTTAGCAGTGATGGTTGTTTGTGCACACTTTCACGAACTATTTGTGGCCATCAATCAGGGATCACCTTAAGAATATCAATCAAAAGGTAGAATCCCAAAAGCTTTACAATGGCTCAAATTTCAAAAGCTTTTTCCTTTTTGTGCCTATCGTTTCCCAGTTGGAGGTCCAAGTAGTTGTTAAAGTTTGTGTTGGCCTAGTAATATTCTAAATGTTCAAACACTATGTAACAAACACCCAAAGTTTCATCAAATTGTAGATTGAAATCTCAAAAATGTACTTGTTGGAACCACATTAGTAAAGCAATTTCAAGCTTTGGGAATTGTGCTTCTTCGGCTCTTTTCACTCCTCCAGCAACCTCACTTGTTACTTGTAATAAATTTTCAGAACCCATGAGGATTTGAGAAACAATACTTTTTTTCAATTTGTTTGCTAAAATCTCTGATTGAACTCATCAAACAATAGCTTGCTAGGTCATTAAGGATGAGCTTTATGGATGGAGAGGAACTCTTTCTTCTCCTCCATAGTCAAATCAGTCTCTTTTCGCATATTATTGAAAGAATGACCATGAAGCAAAGTAATCCATAAAACATTCAATGAAGTGAAATCAATAGAACAAGTACAACCCCAGTGAAGCACTTATTGCAGTTATTTTGGGCAGCAGGTGGCAGTCACAGTGAAAGCAATCTAGCTCAACATGGTATGATTTCCAGTTTTAGTATGGACTATTGACTTGAATCAGCAGAGTTTTGCAGAAGACATTGCACAGGTTTCTTACACCCAAGCATCTGGAGACTTCTCCTGTCTTGTCCTTTACAGAAAAAGCATTGAAGCAGAAAGGAAGCATTGGTTCAAGGCATACACAGAGTCTGAATTCAACCAAAACCTCAATGACAAGCAAATGCAGTGTGACAACAGGGCAGGGTATGTGTGGAAGACCTCATAGGATCACTTTGTTAGACAGCTGGGTTTGGAGTGGAGATGAATACAGTGCAGCCTTCTTTGCCTCCAAAATCAATGCAAGAGAAAGTGGACTGCAGGTTAGGGTGTTTGCTTGCATATTTGGTAAGTAATCTGGGACAAGTCTTTGCTGTTCGCAGTTCAAGAGGTGAGGGAGTGATGACACTAGTTGGGAAATCATGTGCAGCCTCTTGTTTTCTCATGAGGTGAAGGCAAAGGATGTCGGGAACATCAAGTCTAGACTTTCCACAGAATGGCTACAAGATCGAAAGCAGAACACAGAGATGCAGAGGCTGTCCAAGATGTAGCAGGAAGTGACCATACTGAGGTTACCCTCCTGCCTCTTATTATTTGTCTTACCTGATTTATCTGCATTTGAGTTTCCAGAGTTTCTGGTGATGTACATCTGGTAAAGAAGAATACTTCTGGGTAAGGTGATTGTGGCAAACAATATCCTTGCAGTTTGGAGAGGCTGAAGCTAGAACACAAGAAGAGATGTCAGGCTTACACAGAAAGGGAAGCAAATGGAACAAGAAAGCAGGAAAGGCCATGACTAAAGTTCTCAAAAGCTCATACACAGAATGACATATAGATGTGACGAACATTAAAGAAATCTGGAGTTAACAGTAAAAGTGACTATGGCTATGGCAGGTATTCCAACAAAAGGCAGACAACACAATTTTCACAGATGCTGCACCATTTGCAAAAACTGAACAGAAACTGAAGATGGTGGGGATATCCTGCGCCTTCAGAAATGACTAAAGCACGAACTTCTGGTTTATGAGCAAGTGAGAGGAGGAAGGAGAGGAGAGAAAAATTTATCAGGAGATGAAACTAAGCCCCTGTACAAGAGGCAGAGGTTCCATGCAGTGATGGGTCCAGCTAGCTTGTCAGGCAGGGGCCAAAGGACATACATCCAACAAAAGAAAGGCCAAATGGGTGGATGGATTCTAAAAGAGCAAGAGAATTTCAAGAAGAGGTATCCAGCATTTGAAGAGCAGGTGGACGAAGAGATGCGAAGCTGCAGCTTGTACAATCTGAAGATAAGAGGAAAGAGCTTCGCATGCCAAGAAACATTCTAGAGGCTAATCCCTGATGGTGATCAAATGCTGGAAGCCAACAGAGTCATGTGCCAATTTGGTGAGGATTGAGCATTAGTAGTGAGCAGAAAACGGAACTTTGAAACAAAGCTCAGTGCATCCAGCAAGCATGACCAGAGGAGGGAGCAGCATCACAACATTCCTGTTGTGCGCAATACTGAGCATTGCAACCTTGGAACACAAACTTCTTTGTCACTGGTTGTGGGGTTCAATCACTTTGTCTTGTTGTTGCCGCACTTACTGCCCCCTGCTTGCTTGTCCATTCAGTAGTGAAATCCCCCTCCCTCTCTGGACTGATCCCAATCCACTGTCCTTGTCCGAGAAGGTAACTTATGCAAAACCCCACCGTTGCAATGCTTAACAAAGCTCAGCATAGGAGTGCGTGCGTGCGTGTGTACGTACCTTCAAGGCAAGCTTTCCAAACTTGCTTTGCTTGCTTGCTTGGCCATGAGTAGAAAGATAATTGCACCCCCCGTGGCTCTCATCAGCAACCCGCAGATCCATCCCTCTGTGAACACAAATTCTTGTCTTGAAAACTTGCAGTTCCACTTTCTACCTTTCTTCAGCATTGGAGACTTTTTTCCCTGGCATCATCATTACCATTCTGCTACACAAAAGTGCACGACAGAGCAAAGAAATCGAAAGCCGAGAGACACATGTTGTGCTCTCTGCGCTCTGTGTGTATCTGTGCCGGGAGAGAACGAAATCTGTGAATCGAGATCTATGCGCAGCCTCTCAAATCTGTGTGAGAAAATCGTTCCGGTAGGTGACCGAGATCGATCTGTGGGAGACCGATCGAATGCATCGCAGTAGGTAAGCCATGAAAACCGCATTTCGTAGGTACTGTTGATACGATTCTCATCCTTTGTGGAAAGTTCGTGCGCGCTTGCAGTGTGTGTGCAGCAGGAAAGACGTGGCCATGGCGGACGCTGTCTCTTCTTTCTCTCTCTCACTTCCGAGTTCTGGTTTGGTTATGGCTGTCATCTTCATTTGTCACTTCACCATCACTAAAAACCACTAACCACTAGCACTCTTCCTTGTTGCAGTTGCTGTTGCAAGAATTCATCTTGCGTTAGGCAGTTTTCTCGCCTCTCGCTGGTCTCGGAACATCAACAAAATTTAGAAACTGGTGAAATCGAACTTGCTTTTCCCGAAGAAGTGAGTATCTCTCTCCCTCTCTCGCGAGATTATTCTGATTTTGGTTTTCCCACGCAAGAAGCGAAGCTTCGTATTGTGTCTCGTGGTGGTGCGTTTGTTGTTGTTGTTGTTGTTTTTTCTTGGCTGAAGAAGAAGATCGGGGATGTTTCCACTTTGAGCAGAAATGATTCTTTCAGTGTTGGTCTCCTGGATGAATCTGATCAAGTGTCGGGCCTGTAGTAGTTTGAAGACTATGATCTGTTCCTGTTGTTCTGTTTGTGTGTTTCTGGAGGCATTTTCGGGGGCGGGGGCAATTGTATAAGGAGGTTGTGAGATCTTACTCTTTGAGGATTACTGTGGAATTGATCGGATTATGAGAGCTTTTTCGTTCGTCCCTCGTCTTTGGATTGCTTCGTGGTTGGTGTGAAGCAGAGATTAGCTTGGAGGGCAGAAGGGTTGTCGCTGATCTTTACACTATGCCAAAAACGTGGATCTATGACTCGTCGCTTATGCCCAGTTTGTAGTCACGTAGTCAAATAGGACTGGTTACAAATTCATGTTTTTGGCGTTGTGGTATTTTTAACAATGCCTTGTGTTCTCGTTGCCAAAAACATGGATCTGTGACTTGTTGCTTATGCCAATTTGTAGTCATGTAGGCAAATAGGACTAGTTACAGATCCATGTTTTTGGCTTAGTGATATTTCCAATAATACTCTGTAGTTTCGGTGTTCTTTATGTTTTTTCTTATGGTATGAAGTTTGACAGCAGGAGGTAGCAAGGAGGAGGAGCCAGAAATTTGTGAGCAGCTATGGATGGTCTTTCCAGGATTGGGTTGGCAGGGCTTGCAGTCATGGGGCAGAACTTGGCCCTCAACATAGCTGAGAAAGGATTTCCTATCTCCGTGTACAACCGCACAGCAAGCAAAGTAGATGAGACTGTGGAGCGTGCCAAAGTGGAAGGCAAGCTTCCAGTGAAGGGGTACTACCATCCAAAGGAATTTGTTCTCTCCATTCAGAAGCCTCGTTGCATCATCATCTTGGTAAAGGCAGGACCACCTGTGGATCAAACAATTGAAACCCTTTCGCAGTACCTTGAGAAGGGTGATTGCATTATTGATGGAGGCAATGAGTGGTATGAGAATACAGAGCGGCGAGCTGCTGCAGTCAAGACCAAGGGCTTGCTGTATTTGGGAATGGGAGTGTCTGGAGGAGAAGAAGGTGCTCGAAACGGACCTTCTCTCATGCCTGGAGGTACTCTGGAAGCGTACAAATACATTGAGGACATTGTCCGGAAAATTGCAGCCCAAGTCAATGATGGCCCTTGTGTGACATATGTGGGAGAGGGAGGAGCTGGAAACTTTGTGAAGATGGTGCACAATGGCATTGAGTATGGAGATATGGAGCTGATTGCAGAGGCTTATGATGTTCTTAAATCTGTTGGTGGTTTGACAAACCAGGAACTGCATGAGACATTTGCAGTGTGGAATAGGGGCGAGCTTGAAAGCTTCTTGATTGAAATCACTGCTGATATCTTCTTAGTGAAGGATGACAAAGGTGATGGTGAACTTGTTGATAAGGTGTTGGACAAGACAGGCATGAAGGGGACAGGAAAATGGACTGTGCAGCAAGCTGCTGAACTTTCAATTGCTGCACCCACCATTGCCACATCCTTGGACATGCGCTTTCTTTCTGGATTGAAAGAGGAGCGTGTGGAAGCTGCCAAAGTCTTCAAACAGGCAGGAATCACTGACATTCTGACGGTCAAGGACATCAACAAAAAAGAACTCATTGACAATGTCCGCAAGGCTCTCTATGCTTCCAAAATTTGCAGCTATGCACAAGGGATGAATCTCATTCGTGCCAAGAGCATTGAAAAGGGGTGGAATTTGGACCTTGGTGAACTTGCTCGTATTTGGAAAGGAGGCTGCATTATTCGTGCAAAGTTTTTGGATCGCATTAAGCAGGCATACCACCGGAACCCCAAGCTCTCCAGCTTGCTCATAGATCCTGAGTTTGCAAAGGAGATGGTGGAGAGACAAGGAGCCTGGAGGAAAGTTGTGAGCCTGGCAATTGAAGTTGGAGTGAGCACTCCAGGGATGAGTGCCAGTCTTGCCTACTTTGACACATACCGGCGGAGCCGACTGCCTGCGAACCTTGTTCAGGCACAGCGTGATTACTTTGGTGCTCACACATATGAGCGCATTGATACCTCAGGAGCATTCCATACAGAGTGGTACAAGATTTCCAAGAAGCAACTTAGCACAAGTGATGGCAGTGTGAAGGCTTCTTTGTGAAGATACTTAGAGACTCTTGTGCAATCAACAGTTGACTGGGTTTTGTTTTTCTCCATCTGAATGCTGGGTCAAGTTTAGCACAAAGCTAGAACAGTGGAAAGCTGGTGGCATTATCAATAACCAAACTGTTCCTGGTATCTGCCCTCTACCCTTTTGTGTGGTTGTGTTAAGGATACAATCTATGCTTTCATAATGAAAAATGCCTGCAAAGAGCTCCAAGGCTATTATCAATCTTCTTGTGTAGCAATCCTGCTCTTGGATTCATGCGATTTCTGGAAGAAAGCAGAACTAGTCTGCAACATGGTTTTATACAGATTTTATCATCAATGTTGCTACTCGTTCTGTGTCTTTCTACATCTTAGGAGAGTGGATGAGCACAGGGATCAGATATATGTCAGTCTCTAGTGCCTCAGGGCCTGCTGCTCCTTATCTATGAACAATAGGTAGGGTGTTCTTAGTGGACTGTAAGTTTTTCAACAATTTGTCTTTTTTCGACATATTTCTTTCAAGCAGAAAGATCAGAGTAATGGTTTTAGTTGCAAGAGCCCATCATAAAATAGTTTACTTTGTTGCATTTCAGTGTGCAAGTATGCTACTGGGTTTGCTTGTTCTCAAATGCCAGTATTATTACATGCTTAGCATTTGTCATCTGATGCCTTGTCACAGGTCCTTCCAAACAGAGAGAGAGAGTCTTCTTCATCTCAAAAGGGTAGCTAAGATACCTTAACGCAAACTGTGTTGTCACTAATGTCATGAAATATCTGAAGGTGATATCACTTTGGCATTTTTCTATGCAATGACATTGCAAACACAAACAAGGAAATGTTAATGCATCATCACGATGTTTCACCACATGTTGTCTTGCTTTTGCGTAATTTGCAACTTCTTTTTACACTGTGAATAATCTAATGCTTCCATGACCCAAATTACAAAAGTAATGACAATTGCAATTTTGTTCAAAAGTTTGTGTGCGTGCATATGCCATCACGTTCGAAACTAATTTACAACAATCAGCATTGCAATGTGGTTTGGTGATACAGTGGAGATTGTGTTGGTTTCAAAATGATGTTTTAACTAACAAGGGTATTGTTCATTTGGGTTAGTAATGAAATGATTTGGATCATAGTGTGCAATAATTATGAAGGTTTTCAACATCTCAATTGCATATTTTCACTAAATTTCATTTCGAAAATTTAATGGATTATTTCAAACTGACCCAAGGATAAGGTGGCGGAGGCTATCCCTTCATTAGAAAGATCCAAAAAATCAGGGAGTTGATATTTTAATCCCCAAAAAATATCATCCATCCATCCATGTAGTCCATATGGCCTACCCACAATTTTCAAATCACGGAACAGGCTGTTAATCACCAAAGAACATCATTCATCCATCTAGGGAGCAATGTAATAAGCCATTCATAGCTTTTCGGGATTCAACCCACCAACGAGAGACTGAGAATGAACCCAAAAA
>Ga0116227_10016905_pt1 | contig 10330 bp, 8 predicted proteins | sample S1TSphgellanicum_FD_89693 | JGI IMG/M metagenome (GOLD analysis project Ga0116227, IMG submission 89693) | Host-associated microbial communities from peat moss isolated from Minnesota, USA - S1T2_Fb - Sphagnum magellanicum MG | ecosystem: Host-associated > Plants > Peat moss > Unclassified...
AAGGCCGCCGCCGCCATCACCCCCGGCCCGGCCATCGAAAAGAGCATCGCGCCGTTGCGGAGCTTCGTTTCCGAGCCGCTTCGCCACGGCAGACTGTTTCTCGCCGGGGATGCGGCTCATATCGTGCCCCCGACCGGCGCCAAGGGGCTCAATCTGGCGGCGGCCGACATCCGAGTTCTCGCCGACGCCCTCATCGGTTTTTACGAAAGGGGCGACACCGACGGACTGGATGGCTATTCTGAGAAGGCCTTGGCTAGGGTATGGAAGGCGTCGCGCTTTTCATGGTGGTTCACCAGCCTAACGCACAGGTTTCCCGACATGGACCCGCTTGCCCGAAAAATGCAACGCGCTGAACTCGACTACATCCGCGGCTCCAAAGCCGCCCAAACCACCATGGCCGAGAACTATGTTGGCCTACCTTTTGGATAAGCCGCCCGCAAAGTCATGACCCAGAAAATCTTCAAGACTGCCGACGCCGCCCTGGAGGGCCTGCTCTTTGATGGCATGACGATCATGTCCGGGGGGTTTGGCCTCTCGGGGAACCCCGAGAACCTGATCCCGGCGATCAAGCGGTCCGGGGTGAAGAACCTGACCGTCATCTCCAACAATTGCGGCGCCGATGGGTTTGGCCTGTGGATGCTGCTCGACAATGGCCAGATCAAGAAGATGATCAGCTCGTACGTGGGAGAGAACAAACTCTTCGAACAGCTCTACCTTTCGGGCGAACTGGAGCTTGAACTGAATCCGCAGGGCACTCTTGCCGAGCGCATCCGCGCTGGCGGCGCGGGCATCCCTGCCTTCTACACCAAGACCGGCGTGGGCACCGTGGTCGCGGAGGGCAAGCCCTTGGAGGAATTCGACGGTGAGCTTTATGTCCGGGAGACTTGGCTCCGGGCGGACGTCGCTATCATCAAAGCGTGGAAGGCCGATCCCGAAGGCAATCTCGTCTATCGAAAGACCGCCCGCAACTTCAATCCCGTCATGGCCACCGCCGGCAAGGCGACCGTTGTCGAGGTTGAGGAGATCGTCCCCGCGGGCGCGCTGGAGCCGGATACGATCCACACTCCCGGCATCTACGTAAATCGGATTATCCAGGGCGAGGCCTACGAGAAGAAGATCGAGCGCCTCACCACCCGCAAGCGCCTTGAGAAGGAGACCATCTGATGGCCTGGACGCGGGATGAAATTGCCGCGCGCGCGGCCAAGGAACTGCGCGACGGCTATTATGTGAATCTTGGCATCGGCATTCCAACTCTGGTGGCTAACCATATTCCGGCTGGCATGGACGTCACCTTGCAGAGCGAGAATGGCATGCTCGGCATGGGTCCTTTTCCCTATGAGGGTGAGGAAGACGCTGACCTCATAAACGCGGGAAAGCAGACCATCACTGAGCTTCCGACCTCAAGTTTTTTCTCCTCGGCCGACAGCTTCGCCATGATCCGCGGCGGCCATATCGACCTGACAATCCTCGGGGCCATGGAAGTGGCGGCCAACGGCGACATCGCCAATTGGACCATCCCCGGAAAGATGCTGAAGGGCATGGGCGGCGCCATGGACCTGGTGGCCGGCGTGCGCCGCGTGGTCGTGGTCATGGAGCACGCCAACAAGGCGGGGGAATCCAAGATTCTGCCTCGTTGCACCCTGCCGCTCACGGGCGCGGCCTGCGTCGACTTGGTCATCACCGATCTTGCCGTCTTTGATGTCGACCGCGGCGGCGGCGGCATGACGCTGCTGGAGCTGGCCCCGGGTGTCAGCCTGGCGGAGGTCGAGGCGAAGACCGCCGCGCCGTTCAAGACAGCCCTCAAGGTGGCGTGAGCGAAACGGACGCCGGATGCCCAATGCGACTGCCTATAACCGCGAGGACGCTGGTCAGCCCCCGTCCCTCGCGCCGGCCTACGCCTCCACCGTGGCGCGCAGCCCCCGGCAGCCACTGGTGCGCATTCCTCAGACCTTGACCGAGATCACGGGGCCCTCGGACTGGGGGCTCCTCATGGGCGACGCCCTCGCCGACCTGACCGGGAGCCATGCCGGGGCGCCCATCGGCCAGAGGATCATCGTCGCGGGCCGCGTACTCGATGAAGCCCACCGACCGGTCCCGCACACGATAGTGGAGATCTGGCAGGCTAATGCCGCCGGGCGTTACATCCATCGCAAGGATCAATGGGACGCGCCGGTCGATCCCAACTTTACCGGCGCGGGTCGGGTGATCACCGACTCCGACGGGCGCTATCGCTATGTGACGGTGAGACCGGGGGCCTATCCTTGGAAGAACCACGTCAATGCCTGGCGCCCATCCCACATCCATCTCTCGCTGCTAGGCCCAGCCTTCGCCACGCGGCTGGTGACCCAAATGTATTTTCCCGACGATCCTCTGGTGGCGATCGATCCCATCGCTGGCGCGGTCCCCGAACCCTATCGCCAGCGCATGGTCGCAAGGTTCGACCTGGATACGACCAAAGCCGACTGGGCGCTGGGTTATATCTTCGATATCGTTCTGCGCGGCCAAGACGCCACGCCCATGGAGGCTTGAGGGTGTCGCTCGATAATCAGAGCCCCGAACTCTTTGGTCAGACGCCGTGGCAGACGGTGGGGCCCTTCTTTCACTATGGCCTGCCTTGGAAGGGCGGCGCGGATCTCATCGGCGACTCGCCGCTGGGCGCGCGCCCGGAATTGGCGCCGCCAGACCATGATGTGCTGGGCGACCCGGCACGGCGAGGCCCTATCGCCGGCGAGGCTATCACGGTTATGGGCCAGGTCTTCGACGCTGAGGGCGCACCCGTACCTGACGCCTTGATCGAAATCTGGCAGGCCAATGCCTCGGGCCGCTACAACAGCGCCGCTGACGAGCGGGCCGATCAACCCCTCGATCCGACCTTCACCGGTTTCGGCCGCGCCGCCACGGCCGAGGATGGGACATTCCGCTTTCTGACCCTCTTACCAGGGCCTACGCCGGGGCCGGGGAACAGTCAGCAAGCGCCGCATATCGCCGTGGGAGTCCTGGGCCGCGGGTTATTGAAGCGGCTGACGACCCGGCTTTATTTCGCCGGCCACCCGCTCAACGAACTGGATCCCATCCTCGCCCTGGTGACGCCGGGCCGCCGCGGTACGCTTCTTGCCAAGGCGGTTACCGAACCCGGTGTCTGGCGCTTTGATATCCGCCTGGGGGGCGATGATGAGACCGTGTTCTTCGACTTCTGATGAAGCGCGAGCCCTGATCCATGGGGCGCGATCTTGGCCTCGCTGATCCGGGATCGCGCCGCGGCGTCCGCCGAGATGATCGCGGTGTTCGGCGACGAGACGCTGATCGCTGGCGCCTTCCGCTTCGAGGCCGCCCTGGCCCGCGCCTCCGCCGCCGAGGGATTCATCCCAGCGGCCGCCGCCATGGTCATCGCCCAGGCCTGCGCCGAGGCGACATTCGACCCGGTCATTCTTTCCGAGGAAGCAGCTCATGCGGGGACCCTGGCCATTCCCCTTGTGAGGCGGCTGCGGGAGCTTGTCGCGGCCGAAGATGAAAGCGCCGCCCAGTTTGTTCATTTCGGCGCGACCAGTCAGGATCTGGCGGATACGGCGCTGATGCTCCAGGCCAAGGCTGGCGTGGAGCTGATCCGGCGCGAGGGCGCCGCGCTCACAACGGCGCTGGAGCGGCTTTCGGAATCCCAGGCCGAGATCCCCATGCTGGGGCGCACCCTGATGCAAAGCGCCCTGCCGATCACCCTTGGGTTCAAGGCGGCCAATTGGCTTCTGGGCGTGGAGGCCGGATTGCGTCGCCTCTCGCGGGAGGCGGATGAGGCGCTGTCCTGCCAGCTCGGAGGCGCGGTGGGCGCGCTTGTGGGGCTAAATCCCGAGGTCGTCGGGCGCGTTGCCCTGGACCTGGGTCTTTCCGCGCCACCCATGGCCTGGCACGCCCGCCGCGACGGCGTGGCGGGAATGTGCGCCGCGCTGGCCATCCTGACCGGCGACGTGGGTAAGATCGCGCGGGATGTGTCGCTCCTGGCGCAGGGGGAAGTGGGCGAAGCGCGCGAGCCGGTCACGGCGGGGCGCGGCGGCTCCTCCGCCATGGCGCACAAGCGCAATCCCACCGGTTGCCAGGTGGCGCTGTCGGCGGCGCTGCGCGCGCCGGCCCTGGCGTCAGCGGTCATGTCTGGTCTGCCTCAGGAACATGAACGCGGCCTGGGCGGATGGCAGGCCGAGGGACCACAACTGGCCACGCTGTTCGAACTCGCCCACGGCGCGCTCTCTGCCATGGCGCCTGTGATCGCCGGACTGGAGATCGACCCCCAGTCCCTGCGGAGAAATCTCGCGGCGGCCGCGGTTGGCGATGACACTGGCCACGCCGCGGCCCTGACCCGCGCCGCTATAGCCTTCATCCGGAGGGACACCTGATGCCTTTCGCCCTGACGCGAGACGCGCGGCTCTATTGGCGGATTGAGGGCGCACCGGATCGACCTGTCCTTTTTCTCCTGAACTCCATCGGCACGGACATGAGCCTGTGGGATCGCCTGACGCCTCAGCTCACAGGCCGTTTCCGCATCCTCCGTATGGATGCCCGGGGCCACGGCGCCTCGGACGCGCCAGGCGGGGATTACCGCCTTGAGGAGCTGGCTGCGGACGCTCTGGCTGTGATGGACGCGGCCGGCATAGAGACCGCGGCCGTCTGTGGTCTATCCCTCGGGGGCATGGTCGCCATGACCATGGCCTTGGCGGCGCCTCGACGCCTCTCGGCCCTCGTTTGCGCCTGCACCTCGGGTAAGATGGATTCCGCCGCTTGGCGTGCGCGAGTGGACACCGTCCGCGCGGAGGGCATGGCGGGCGTGGCGGATCTGGCGCTTCGACGCTTCTTCTCGGATGATTTCGCCCGCTCTGATCCCGCGACTGTCGCGACGGTGCGCGCGGGACTGATCACCATGAGCCCGCAGGGCTATGCGGGATGCGGCGCGGCGATCCGCGATATGAGCCTTCTGGGCCGGCTCGGCGAGATCATTGTCCCCACCCTTGTGATCGCGGGCGCCAAGGACGTCTCCACGCCCTTCGAGGGACACGGCGCCATCCTCGCTGAGACCATTCCAGGGGCCAGCGTGCGGATGCTCAAGACCGCCCACTTGGCCTGCGTGGAAGACCCAGGCGCCTTCGCGAAGGCGGTCGCTGAATTCCTGTCCGACCTCTCTGCGGGCCCCGCCATCGGCGCCGCGGAGGATACGCTGTTTGAAGCGGGTCTCCGCAATCGCCGCGAGGTTCTGGGCGACGCCTGGGTCGACGCCGCGCTCGCCAATCGCACCTCTTTCAACACTGAATTCCAGGCGATGATCACCCGTTACGCGTGGCACGAAATCTGGGGTCGACCGGGCCTGGACCACCGCACGCGCCGCCTGCTGGTCATCGCCATCACCGCCGCCCTAGGCCGCTGGGAGGAGTTTCGCCTCCACGTCCGCGCCGGTCTGGGTCAAGGCGGATTCACGGAAAACGACCTCAAGGAAGTTCTGATGCAGACAGCCATTTACGCCGGAGTGCCGGCCGCCAACACGGCCTTCAGCGAGGCCGCGCAGGTGATCGCCAAGATGGCGGAGCCAAACTGAACGCCCTCGGCAAGGGCAGGAGCGCGGCTTCAACCCCGATAAAAATTCGCCACAGCGACACTTGATGCGCATCAGCGAATATGTATTTTGACAACGCGATTCATTTGAACGCGCCAACCGCCGTCAAGCACGCGGATTAAAATCAGGGAGGGGAACAGCATGTTTCCAGGACGAGTCCATCTGTCGATGCTTGCCGGCACAGCCGCGCCTATCGCGCTCCTTCTGGGTGGGCTGATGTCCACGGCCTCAGCCGCCGACGCCCCTGCCGCTCCCGCCGCCGACACCGCAACCCTCCAAGAGATTGTGGTCACCGCGCAGAAGCGCTCTGAAGACGTCCAGAGAGTTCCGATCGCGATCACGGCCTTCACCGCCGGAGCACTACAGTCCAAGTCGATCACCGACGTCAGCGGCCTCTCTCGCCTGACCCCGAACGTCAATCTCGACACCGCCTCGCCCTTCGGCGGCGCCAATGAGGTGCTTTCGGCCTCCATCCGCGGGATCGGCCAGGATGACTTCGCCATCAATCTCGACCCCGGCGTCGGCGTCTATGTGGATGGCGTCTATTACGCCCGTACCGTTGGCGCTAACGTCAATCTGCCGGACGTGGACCGGGTGGAAATCCTGAAAGGGCCTCAAGGCACCCTGTTCGGCCGCAACACCATCGGCGGTGCGATCAGCGTTGTGACCCGCACGCCAGGTGATGAATATAAGGCCGATGTCTCGGCCACCTTCGGTAGCTACAACCGGCGCGACTTTCAGGCGACGGTGGACATTCCCGTTGATGAGAAGCTGCTGACGAGCTTCACCTTCTCCTCACTTAACCGCGACGGTTATGAGAAGCGGATCCCTTATACCGCTCAGACGGGATACGTCTCCGATCCCATCAACACCTTCCCGCAGGCAGGCTACGACACCTACAGCACCGAAGGTGGCCAAGGTCAGCAAGCGCTGCGGGCCAAGGTCCTCTGGAAGGTCGCGCCCAACTTCACGGCGACGCTGACGGCCGACTGGACACACGTGGACGAGTCGTCCAGCGCGGAAAGTCTCCTGCTCGCGCCGGGGACCGGGCTTGGCGGGCTGTATAATGGCTGCGTCGCTGGCGCGCCGATTGGCAAGGTCTGCAGCTCGCCGCGTGGCCCTGGCATCAACGCGGCTGGCTACACCACGAGCAATCCCGCCATCGGGGGTACGAACCGCCTCTTTTACGGCAACCAGTTCGTCACCAATAACATCGACACGACCTATTCGACGGGCCCAGACTTCAACCATATGGATGTCTATGGGACCGCCCTTACCCTCGATTGGGAACTGGCGCCGCACCTGGACCTCAAGTCCATCACCGGGTATCGCCGCATGAATTGGGACGTCGCGATCGATCCGGACGGCTCGCCCATCGACATCAACCAGGACTCCCAAAAGGAAGCCCAGCACCAGGTTTCCCAGGAATTCCAGCTTAATGGCGACGCGTTTGACGGACGTCTAAAATATACAGGCGGCCTCTACTACTTTAACGAAGGCGGCTTCGAGGACGACTACGTCACGCTCGCGGGCGGCGAACTCGAGATCAACGGCAATGATCGGATCAACACCGATTCCTATGCCGCGTTCGTTCATGCCAGCTACGAGATCACCGATAAGCTGACCCTGATCCTGGGCGGCCGCTATTCCTACGACAAGAAATCGATAACGGTGACTCAGGCCGACACCAACGCGTTCTTCTACAAGCTCTCCGGTTGCTATCCGGTGACCGCGGCCTGCGCCACGGCAATCGGTTTCCCAGTTCCGAGCGAGCCCCTGCTTTTCGTGCCCAATACGCCCTATTCGCAGGACTTCTCGGTCTTCACGCCGACGGCCGGTCTGCAATACCAAATCACATCCAACCTGATGACCTACTTCACCTATTCGCAAGGCTATAAGGACGGCGGCTGGACCACGCGTCTAACAGCGGCGGTGCCAACCCTGCCCTCCTTCGGCCCCGAAAAGTCGCGGACCTATGAGGTCGGTCTGAAGTCTCAATGGTTCGACCGCACCCTGCAACTGGATCTCGCCGGTTTCTACACTGACTATGACGGCATCCAGCTGAACTTCCAGCAGGGCCTGTCGCCCACGATCCAAAACGCCGGTAACGCCCGCATCATGGGGGCGGAGGCGGAAGGCAATTGGCTCCTGGGTCACGGCTTCTCCATTCAAGGAACAGCCGGCTACATGGACGCCAAATATACCTATCTCGAACCTGGCGTGAACGGAACGAACACCTGTGTGCAGCCCCTGTCTCCCTGCATCACGCTGGGCAGCAAACTGCCCAAGACTCCCAAGTGGAAGACGAGCCTTAGCCCGCAATATGTGATGGATCTGGGCCCCTCAAAGTTACGCTTCCAGCTCGACTGGACGCACACGGCGTCGATGTACAATGACTCCTTCGACACCTCGATCCTGCGGCGACCCGACACCGACATCGTCGGCATCTCCGCGACGTTCATGTCGCCCCACGACCGCTATGAAGTCGTGGTCGGCGGTACGAACATCACGAATGACCGCTTCCTGGTCACCGGTAATGAGGACAGCGCGAGCGGGCTGCTGTATGGCAGCTATAATGCGCCCTCGGAGTGGTACGTGACCCTACGCGGGAAATTCTAAGCCGTAGATTCAAGCGCGCCGTTTCTGAGCGTGGCCCGCCTCGCAAAAAGGCGCGCCAAGTCTTGAGAGGCGGCGGCGCCTTGATCGCCCCGTCAGGGCTTGAAGCGAGGCGTGAATGTCGAAGATCGTCGAGCGGACGCTGGATTGTTTCGAGCTCTTCGCCGACCAGAAACGCCCGTTATCCTTGACCGAGGTCTCGCGGTTGCTCGGCATTCCTCCCTCCAGTTGCCACGATGTGCTGCAAGCTCTGGAAGAGCGTGGTTACATCTATGAATTGGCCCCCCGGGGTGGCTTTTATCCGACGATGCGGATGATGGAGATCTCGCGGACGATCGCTGAGCATGATCCCGTCTTGCTGCGCGCCGAGATTCTCATGCGCTCGCTGCGCGACGTGCTTGATGAGTCCATTAACCTGGCCAAGGTGAGCGGCCTGCAGGCCCGATATCTCCTGACCTTCGAGCCGTCGCATCCTCTGCGCATCATGGTGCGGGTCGGTGATAGCCTCAGAAGCGTACCCTCCACTTCAGCGGGAAAGGCGATCCTCGCCAGCCTCGATGAGCGCTCGCTCGACGCCTATATGAAATCAGCGGTGATCGCGCCTCTGACCCCGAAGACAATCCTCGCCAAGGATAAAATCCGCCAGCAGATCGACGAGGGTCGTGCGCGCGGCTGGTTCGTCAACGAGGGCGAGAGCCTCGAGGGCGTCACCACAGTGTCGTCCACTTTCACCTGGAATAATTCCCTGTACATCATCACCGTCGCCGGTCCGGCGCCGCGCATGGAGGCCAAGCTTGAATGGGCCGCCAAGATGCTCGTGGACCTCTGTCGACGTATCGAGATGCGCCCAAGTTCGGGCGCGCTTGAGGGCGAGGCTTGAGATCGGGCGGTTTTATCTTGCCCCAACGGCACGAGGTTATTATCCGAGAGGGCGACAATAAATTCGCCAAGTCGAAGTTTGAACGCCGGGCGATATAAACACCTTGTGGGATGGGAGGCGCGACGCGATGGGTGCGATAGTCGAAAACCTCGCGGAACCCGTGCCGCGAGCCTTGGCTGACCCCAGTATCGACCCCGACGCCGATCTGGAGGCGCGCACGCTTCGCCGGGTGACTCTTCGCCTCATTCCCTTTCTCATGGTTTGCTACGTGATCGCGTGGTTGAACCGTATCAATCTCAGCTTCGCCGCCCTTCAGATGAACAAGGACCTGGGCCTGACCGCCTCCATGTACGGTCTGGGCGCCGGCCTCTTCTTCATCACCTACTGCCTGTGCGAAATCCCCTCGAACATGCTGCTTCACCGCCTGGGCGCGCGGCGATGGATCGCTCGGATCATGCTGAGTTGGGGCGTCATCGCCATGGCCGCGGCCTTCGTGCGCGGCCCCATCAGTTTCTATGTGGTGCGATTGCTGCTCGGGGCCGCGGAGGCGGGCTTTTATCCCGGCGTTCTCTACTTCCTTACCCTGTGGTTTCCCAAGGCGCACCGCGGCCGGGTTCTCGGCCTTTTCCTTGCCTCCATCGCCATCACCGGCATTATCGGGGGACCCCTATCCGGGGCGCTGCTCAACCTGTCGGGCGTCGCGGGCCTGAAAGGCTGGCAGTGGCTCTATCTCGTTGAAGGCGCCCCTGCCGTCATCTTGGCGCCCTTCGTTCTGCTGTGGCTCAAGGATCGGCCCGCCATGGCGCCTTGGCTGCCGGACGCGGAAAAGCGCTGGCTGCAGGATCGCCTGGATCAGGAAGCCCGGGAGGTCACCAAGGCCAAGAGCACCACGGCCCTGCGCGCTGTGGGCGATCCCCGGGTGCTCCTTCTGGCTTTTACCTATTTCTCCAATGTCTGCCTGATCAACGGCATCACCTTCTTTTTGCCGCAGATTGTGCACGGCCTGGGAGCCTCGACCATGCAAACGGGGCTGATTGTGGCCATCCCGAATGTTCTCGCCCTATTCGTCCTGATCTGGTGGGGACGACGGTCCGACGCGCGGCAGGAGCGCTACGGACATGCCGCTTTCGCCAATCTTGTGGGCGGGCTTGGCCTGCTGGCGGCGATGCTGATTCCAGATCCGGTCCTGAAGATCGCCGCCATCGCGGTCTCCTACGCCGCCACCCTGGCCTTCACCGCGCCCT
>Ga0116227_10016906_pt1 | contig 10330 bp, 9 predicted proteins | sample S1TSphgellanicum_FD_89693 | JGI IMG/M metagenome (GOLD analysis project Ga0116227, IMG submission 89693) | Host-associated microbial communities from peat moss isolated from Minnesota, USA - S1T2_Fb - Sphagnum magellanicum MG | ecosystem: Host-associated > Plants > Peat moss > Unclassified...
GGAGGAAAAGATTCAGAATATACCCTGTATATGTTCCACCCTAAAACGTATACCCGTATATGTGTATATGTATATATGTATTTATTCGTAGGTGAAATTAATACGTAGGTGCGGTAGAGAGTCTGGGAGGACGAGCATATACGTACATAGGTGGGTCATGGCCAACAAGACCGGGGATTTTTTGGGGGGTAGTCTTCGGTCAAATTGCGCGGCCCGGTCCGGTCAGACCTTAGACCCGCATCGTCTTCGGCCACCAAAGCAATCAAACCAAATTCCAAAGAAATCACCGGATGGACTGTCGCACATAACAAACACTCCTCGCGTGCTCGTCTTGCGTGTCCGCCGTCTCTTCTCCTGTGAGAGAGATCCTCTTTCTGTTCTCTTCTTGCAGCAAGCACATCGCATTTCTTCCTTCTCTTCGCTTACCTCGGTGTTTTTTTTTATCACCTCTTTCTGTTGGTTTTGTGTGTGAGCCGGCCAAGTTTGCCTTAGCACAACTCTTCCACTTTCTCTTGTGGAGTCAAGATTTCGTGGAAGGTTAGGGTGAGAGAGAGGTTGGGTGTGAGTGTCTTGCGAGATTTTGCGACCACAGACAGAGGTCGAGAGAGAGAGAGAGAGAGAGAGTGCGAGAGAGCGAGAGAGATGAAAGCTATGGCGGTTGGGAAGGCAGCGATGTCGCAGGGACTAGAAATGAGCAGGGCGTTGAACTGTAGTCAGGAGCGGGACAATGGCGGGTTGCTGGGTGGAGTTGGAGGTCTTCGCCAATGTAAGACCGAACGCGTCAGGCTCACGGGACTCGCGCCTCCGTCGCTCCACACACAAAAATCCAAACTTGGTGCTCCCTCTGGCCCTCTCCGTCCGTCCTTCCGTCCGTTTGTGTGTGTGCTTGTGTACGTGTTTATGTGTCTCTCTTGACCCATCTCTTTGTGAATTCTCAGAAGTTATTTGCAAAGTCTGTCAATTTCGACGTCTTTCTGCCTTTCATTCTGTAGTTCTTTTGCATGTTCCAGATTTCTTAGAGAGCACCAGAATCTCATGATGTTGGACAATTTGATCTGATTGAAGGATTCTCTGTGAATCTGTTACTGTTTTCTATGCACAAGAGCTTGTCTTTGTGATTTTTCCTCAGTGTTTGTTACATCATGGTTTTTTTTTTGCCTCCCTGGGAGACTCAGGAGAGATTAGGGCGGACAACCATGATAATTGTTTCATGCACTGAATTGGCAACTCATCAAGTATGCACAATGATTCCATGTGAGAGAATTCACTCTCTGGAAAGAGGAAAGAACAGACGGATCCTAGTCCCTTTTATCTGTGGCATTGGTAGATTGTTTCATGAAAGTTTTCATATACTGGGGTTGCAGAGGTGCGGGCGGGAACTGGCAACACATACGGAACAGTTTTCAGGGTGACAACATTTGGGGAATCACATGGAGGAGGAGTGGGTTGTGTGATTGACGGATGCCCCCCAAGACTACCTCTTTCTGAAGCTGACATGCAAGTGGAACTTGACAGAAGGTAAATGAATCTGGCTGGGATTTCCCCTTTGTTCGAGTGCACTATTTTGCAGGACACAACAGCAAATGGTTTCTGCAAATTAGTGCAGATTGGACATTCTAGTCAACAGGTCTTACAATCACAATTCTTGGTTGTAATCCTCAGGAGGCCTGGACAGAGCCGAATCACAACCCCCAGGAAGGAGTCAGATACTTGCAAAATTCTGTCAGGCGTTGGCGATGGTCAGTTTTATTGCCCGTTATTGATGTAAAATGCAGGAATTGAGTATTTGCCACTGGGTTTTACGAGAAGTAGTTTTGGGAGAAAGTTCGTCTCTTCTATTATTGAATCTATTGTGTTCCATGTATACAGGGGTGACATTGGGGACACCAATAGCAGTTGTTGTACCAAATGAGGATCAACGTGGAGGGGTCAGTATCTATCTATCTCTGCAGCTCTTACTGTGGGTCTGATATGTTCCAACTCTAGGAGCCTTGGATTCTTGCAATGCATGTGACCCAAAGCCTAGGAGGAGGTTTGCCTTTAGTCTGCCTTCAGGATTTCAGGAGCAACTTACTTATTGTAGCAAGGATTGAACATCTCAGAAGCTGTTCTTAGAAAAGCGTTTTGAGGGTTTGCAAGAGGATGATAACATTGGAGATTTGGTTGTTTACAGGATTACTCAGAAATATCACTTGCATATCGCCCTTCTCATGCAGATGCAACTTACGACTTTAAGTATGGTGTGCGTGCTGTCCAGGTAATAGTAGTTTCCTGAAGGAGACCAAATGCTTGCAGAACATTGGCAACTTATTACTTAGGGATTAGCAGTAATGTCAATAATACTCAGCTAGAAACTTATGCTTTTTTGTCAACTTTGAAATGGCCCATGAGGGATTGAGTGTGGATGGCCTGCAGTATATTCATGAAGCATGTCTTGTTGGTACAATTTGGAGGAATAATGATCTAACAGGAATTAGAAGGTTGTTGCAGGGAGGAGGCAGGTCATCAGCAAGAGAAACCATTGGCAGGGTTGCAGCTGGGGCAGTTGCAAAAAAACTGCTTCAACTGCAGTCCGGAACTGAGGTAGGTGAATGTCAACTATTTTGTGGACATCTGTTACAAGTGTGTACAAAGGTGTTAACATGTTGAGCTGGTGCCTGATTTGTTGAGTTTGTATTGGAAACACAGGTTCTAGCTTACGTATCAAGTGTCCATGGAGTGTCACTGCCAGAGGGAGCAGTAAACCATGACACACTTACCATGCAGCAGGTAACACAATTTTAGAATGGATGACACCAACTCCCAAATGCCTAATCTCCCATTAGTAACTTCAACTGAGAAATTCTCTAAGAATATCAGTACAGCAAAAGGGGTTTGTAGAGTGACAGCAGGAAATGCAAGTACTGGAAAGTGTTTGATATGTACTTTAATGTGGACCTAAGAGATGTTTTTTCTGGCAGATTGAGAGCAACATTGTGAGGTGCCCGAATGCTGACTATGCTACCAAGATGATTGAAGCCATTGATGCTGTGAGAGTCAGAGGTGACTCTGTGGGTGGAGTTGTGACTTGCATTGCCAGAAATGTTCCTCGAGTATGTTGGTTCTTATCTTGACTATTATGCTTATTATACTGCATCTCTTTGGTACTTCATCTAGGCTTTGGTGTTGCCTTCTTCACCTGTGCACACTCTGTTTGCATATGTTCTTCAGAGGGAATGTCTCAAGAGGCTATAGTAGGTTCTGAAAATCATGACACTGTTTGATTCTGGACAGGGATTGGGTTCACCAGTGTTTGACAAGCTAGAGGCAGAGCTTGCAAAGGCTGCAATGTCTCTTCCTGCAACAAAAGGGTTTGAAATCGGCAGTGGTTTCGCAGGTATTTTGCATCTTACCCTCCCAGCTTCTTCTGTGTCTTGTGTTTTTAATTACAGAGTTACAGAGTTAACTTCTGTCATGTTCTGTGTGTCAGACTTGACAAGTACATACCAGATCAATTTTGTTATAACTTTGTTCAACTTTGGTCATCTATGGTAGTTGATCAGCTTATAGGTTAACCCTACTTCCTGATGTAGCCTCCCAAGGGTCCTAACTGAACTGGGGAGTTTCATGTGGAGTGTAGGATCTTTGATGACCGGAAGTGAGCATAATGATGAGTTTTACATTGATGCGTTTGGCAATGTTCGTACACGGACCAATAGGTCTGGAGGCATCCAGGTAACTGTCACTCACAAACTTGCATCATACAGTTCCTACAGGTTCTTGATTGATCAAGCACATGCATCTTTGCAGTGCATTCAATTTAGCTTATGCATGGAAAACATTGATCCATTTCTGTCCCCACTTCTTATTGCATCACTGTTGATGCTGGAGTTGATCAGTTTCTTTTTTCCTTGTGATTGATGTGTCCTTGCAGGGAGGCATTTCTAATGGCGAGACAATAGTGATGAAGATTGCCTTCAAGCCCACTTCAACCATCACTGTAATCTTCTTGAACTTACAAAAGCCCTTGTCAGCTTTGCACAGTTGGTTGGTCTGTAAATGGAGAATTTACATCCAGACTTCAGGCAAATTAGCAAATGTGTTGTCTCACCAGTCATGATGGTATGATTGGCAAGTATAGTTGGAGATAATGCTCTTGATTTTCACATTGTATATACTCAGTTTGTGCAAAAACTAGTGCAGATTTGGATTGCTACTCATGAGTGTAATCTCTGCATGAAAACAGAGCAAACAAAAGACTGTGACACGTGACAGGCATGAGACTGAGCTAAGAGCCCGTGGCCGTCATGATCCTTGTGTTGTCCCTAGAGGTAAGGCAATGGATGAAAATACTTGTGTGGAATGTCCTTGAAGCTTTATGACTGTGCATGGCTGTTCTACTGTTAACAGTAGATGTGGCATGTAGCCAGAAGTACAGGAAATATGGGAAGGCAAATGAGGAAAACAATTTTCTCATAGAAGGAGCAGACCAAGGATACAGATTTGGAGGAAAATTGCTTGGTAGGAGTAATGAATGTTGGTTGAAGAAACTAACAGTTGGGTGTGGTGATGAAATGCAGCGGTACCAATGGTTGAGGCAATGGTTGCCCTTGTACTGGTTGATCAATTGCTGCAGCAGTATGCTCAATGTCAACTACTACCCATAGAGCCTGTGCTCCAGGGCTCAGAGAGAGTACCAAAGAAGGCCCCTTCAACCCTCGAACAGGCAGCCATGTTCAGTGAGCACTAAGAAGCTCCCTGTTGCAGCTGGGTCTCATTGCTTTTGCCATATTGGGTGAAGGTTAGGTACTGTCAGACGCAGCCCCAAAACACACCAGCCTTACCCTGCTAGTTGATTTGTTCTATTTATTCTTTTTCCATAAAAGCTAAGAAAACTCCGCAAATACCATGAGAGACATAGAGTATTGTACTTATAGATCATCAATGGGGTCATTTTGCATTTCACAAAACTCAAGGGTTTATCCAAGAACTTGTATTGCCAGATGCACTCTCTCTCTTTTCACAAACTTGACACCCTGCATTTTAACAAACTCAAGGGTCATGTAGTTGTGCTTAAAGTTCTACAATAGCTTAAAAAGGCAGGAGTGCTTACTTGGTAACAAACTTTTACACCAATTAGGTGGGGTGTGTTGAGCAGTGCTCCAAAATTGTTGTGTGATTTCTGTGGTCCATCACAGAAAACAATATGGCATTCTCTAAGAGAACTAGAGGGGTTGGCTTGTGCACTTTGACACATATTGTTGTAAGTTGTAACCTAGATTGACAAAGTATTTTCATTGAATTTCCAATAACAAAAAGTGCACAAAATTCAATAGCTCCTGCACTGTAGGAGTGAAAGTTACTAAAACATGTTGGTGCACCTGCACTCATTGTGGGCTGTCCAACAGGAGCCAGAGTGCACCCAAATTTCCCTAAAATTTTGCTTTTTGATTTCTACAGGAACAAATAATTCTCTAAATTTGTAGTGTGATTTCAAAAGAAACAAGGAATCTACTACAACATGTTCTCATTTTTCTTGTCTTTTCCAGCCAAGATGCAAAATTTCACCACTTTTAAAAACACTGATTGCTGCTAATATCAAGAGCACAACCTTGATTCCCGTAGAATTTTAACTTTTGGATTTTATGGAAATTATTGCTTCTGAGTTATTGATCGCCATGGGCCACCACTAATTCCATTGAGCCCACTTCAAGGTGGGCCCAAAAAAGTTTCTTATATTCCTGGACAACATTATCCACCTCAGCCATGTAGGATTTCATGCAGATTTCACCAAGGAATGTATTTGGAGTCTCATGATTGGTCTTATTAGATTCCAAATGCATTCCAAGACACATGAGCAAACAAAAGGCATGGTTTGTTGATACCTAAATTTATGTTTCCCAAGTAAACCACACAAAAGTTTATATTTTCCATTCTGTGTTTTGATCTTGGATTCCTACAATTGCAAGTCCATTTGATTTGTGTGCATGATTTCATGTGTGTGACCTTTGGTAGTGCCAATCTACACAACAAACTTTTCAGCAATGTCCAGTGTAATGCACAGGAAGTGATTCATCAATGCACCCAACATGGTGACACCACAATCATCAAGACATTCTCTGAGCTGCTTTGCTTTCAAAGTCAGGTTTGTAAAAGCATCAACATGGACAATTGCAATACTAGTAGCAAAAAGCCAATCTCCAGCACTGCTTGCAAATTTGTAAGAGCTTTGTAAACACTGTTCGAAGTTCATGCTTGACTCATAAAAAAGCAACCTATCCAGATTGTTTCTCCAATCAGAACACACCTTGCTGAAACAGAGTGCCCCTTATCACATAAATACTAGAGCAAATTGTTATTCCACAGAAGGCTGGAACAGTACCAGAGCATGAGACCACTTCGGTCAGGTGCATGCCCAGGTTTGGATCACTACAATAACTATCAGTAACCTCACCAGCTACTTCCTCCAATTACATACTGGACTGCTATCAAAATATGTTGCCACTAGGCAGATTCCACCTCATTGCTGACATCCTTCTGTGAGAAATTTCTCTGAGAAGATTGTCTCTGGGCATTGATCAGCTCTATTGACATTGCAGGCTCCTGTTATGTACAAGACGTTCATGGGTAGAGGTCGGCAAAAAAGGGACCAGGGTGAATCTTGGGACTGAATGGAAAGCATCCAACTTATTAACCATCACAGTTTAGTCATGGACAATCCTCAAACCGATCCAGCATAGGCTTCTGATGGCTGCAAAACCCAGAAAATCATGAGTTGGACCTCGAGCTATTAAACAAAGCCTAATAGTTAGACTTAAGCTCCATACATCTTTTGAAACCAGAACTAACCCTATATGAAGAGGATGTTGCTCCTTTATGCTATGTGAAGGATCTAGAACTCACTGTACACATGGAGGAGGCAACCTAAAACCAGAGAATACCTTGTACAAAAAGGCCTGTTTTGGTGGGATTGGGAGATTTGCATTCACTGATATGCACTATAGCCCATGCAAGTTTTGTTTTTGTATTGTAGAATCTAAATCAATATTCTACATGCAAGCCTGAGGAGCTGTACCAAACTTGAGGTTTCTAAAGTTCACCATTGGGAGCTGAAACTTGTTTGCTACTCTACTATTTGAGGTGACTGAAATCCCTTGATTCCAATCTGGTCTGGCTGCTGCTGTTAAGCCACCCTAAGATTTAATTGATACAAAGGAAACAACTCATAGGTGAAAGTGTCAGAATTAGGGTCCAATACCTTGAGATATAGCAATCAACCATGACTATACGTGGCCAGGATCAGTCTTCAATAAATGGCTTAGCTTGCGCTCCTCCATTCTCTTCTGCATTTCCTCTTCCCATGCCTCTCAATCATTGTATCACCATGAACTAATAAGATTCTAGGTTGCACTGAGGCCTGCTCAGTTCCTCGATTTGGGTCCTAATTGTGGGTGAACAAATATCAGTTACTCATTACAGTTCAAACGCAATTGCACGCAAAAGTAGAAACCAATAACAATTGACAGAGTAATGAGTTCCTAAAACATGGCAGTGGAATAGATGCCAAAGTAATTTAGTTGCAACCTTAAGTGTCTCTGTGGTTTCCCTATGTTCAGTTCTGTTAGTGTAGTTGTGATCAGTAGTTGTGCACACACTACAAGGGCTGAACATTTAGAATATACAGAGTCTGAGGAATTGAAACCCTCTTGACTCTAATTACACAAGTGCTTGAATAAAACAAAAGCTAGCGTCTCCATATGATCCCTTGATACATTACTCAGTGACTGCATGTGATGTCTCCATCAAGAAATATGGTGCAGTGAAGCTCAATCCCACATAGAGAACATTTGATTGCAAAGAACAATAATGAGTGCAAGTTCAACCATGACAGGGCAGAAGAATGGGAAAAAGGGGTTACCAACACACAGGCACGATAGGTTTCCCATTCCACCATGCACTCCTCCTTCTCCCACTGCCCCTTCACAAATTTCTCTGAATACCATCTGGTGTCACCCAAAAGCAAAGTTGAATACCCTGCAATTTTCTGTCCTTAAGTCTAGAAGGGTAGATACAAGACTAAAGAACATATGCTAACATGCTTGCTTTGATACTCACACGCGAGCCATCTCACTAGGTGTATGATCTCCAAGATCTCAGTCAGATTTCAACTTCATCCAACCATATGCATAAGCATATTGTTGTAAATTCTTCAGACCTGAGACCTCAATTTTCCTTCAGCCTTTGTTTCAAGTCTTAAACACAGCTCCCTAACCAACAAAGAGAAGAACATTCTGAATGTAGATGTAGATGAAAGCAAGCATGAGCTTTTGTAAGTATTGCTACACAAAGGTTGCTCTTAATTATGCAGTAGTCTGAACTGGCACCTTGGCCCTTGTAAAAAGCTTGACAATCCCAGTGGAAACCTGGAATTTCTAGCTCACACAAAGTCATTTGGATCAGGAACTAATAACAAAGAAGCTATCACATTTAACACAAAAATCATTGGGGAGAACTCATGGTTCCATACTAAACCTTTCTCCTACTTCTGAGATTTTTCAAATCCCTTCACAATTCAGAGTGATTCCTAAAAACATTGCTTGAATTCAATGTTGACATCTCTAGATAATACAAAACCGTCCCTTGCATCATGGATGTTGCTCTCTCTTTAAATCCTCATTGCCAAGCCAGATTCAGCAGATTCATCAGAAGCACCTAAAACAGTGTTTTCAAAAGCATGATAATGTCTGGAACATCAGGACGATGCTGCAATCATCTGACGTATGGGCACATTATGAACAAAAAGTTCGTGAAAGATGGAGTCTAACCAACAACATTTAGGAAACCCAAGTTAGCAGCAACAGAGTGTGACTTTTGGCTTTGAAATTTGGATCCAGACCCAAGCTTGTTTCTTCAGTAGCAAGCTTTGGGCACCCATATAACATCAAAAGCATGAGCCATGCCTTCTGACTTTTTACACTAATTTGGAAGACATCTCCTAAAGATATATAAGTCCTGCAATGATAGAAACCATGCACTCAATCTAGAGACTTTCGAGGTGGGGAAAGAAGTGATAACACAGCATGCAATCTTGCAAAATTGTAGATTGCAAGGAGATGTTGACATCTTTCTTCTTATATAGGAAAAACAGAACACTTTCAGTGATTTTTTTTTGCTCAAGGTTATGCAGGAAAAAGCTTACTATTCATTGGGAGGCATGTAATCTTCTACTTGAGACTACATTCCTTGCTACTGAAAAGCCTGTCTCTATTGAGGGGAACATGAGAATCCCAGGTACATGAGAAATCTTAAGCAACATGACGATAGGAATTATGGCAAGCTTGACAAACCCAGGTTGTAACCACTCTAATCTAACCTGGTTTCCTCACTGATTCAGTTCCCACTTCACACATAGTTCTTCACATAGTTCCCAGTATGTGAAGCTATATACTTCTGCAAATCAGCTGTCATTAAGAAGTGACAAACCCCATCATTTCGGGCAGAATTTGAGCCTGAATAGTGTGAAATCAGATTACGTTTGAACTGATTGTGCTTTAACCTAGAACACACAATTCCTTGTAGACGAATTTTTTTCATATTGTGAATAAAAAAACAGCCTTAGCCCACGCCAATGTCCGCAGAAAGCAAAAAGAAGAAGAAAAGATCACAAAGGGAAACCAGCAGCGTAAAACTGAGAAACCCTAAGAAAGAGGGGTAGAGAGGAGACAGAGAAAAAGGTTCAGAGAGCTTCTTCACTGACCGATTGAAGCAGTCATGGTAAGCGGATTTCAGCGCTCTGCAATTGGCAATGCTGTTCTTGCTTTTTCCGTCGTCATCATCCTTGTTGTGAGGAGCATCCCCTTTCTTCTTCCTGCTTCTTACTCCCCCCTCATCCTTCCACCTCATCCCCAACTCCACCCATGCCATTCTCGTACCCTTTTCTACCCCCACTCGGGTCCTCCGTTCACATTCTGCGCGAATCAGTCCGTCCGTCCGTCCCCGATCCAAACTCCTTCTTCTCCTCCTCCTCCTCCTCCTCCTTTCTCTCCCCAAAAAAACGGGAAAAAAAGAGGGAAAAAAAAACAATGCAACTACAAGAACAGCAACAACCGCAACATCTGGAGCTTGCAAAGCTCACAAATACGCTGGCTGCTGCTGGTTCCGGTGCGAGCAGCGATGTCGCGATTGTGGCGATGACGCAGAAACGACAAACACGATGACGAGCGGGATAAGTATTCCAACGCACTCTTTACTGTTTCTACGACTGTGCGCTTGGTACCTATCCTGCGCAATAGCCCTTCCACGTCCCAAAGTCCAGATCCTGAACGGGTTTTCTGTCCAACTCCACATGTCA
>Ga0116227_10016909_pt1 | contig 10328 bp, 8 predicted proteins | sample S1TSphgellanicum_FD_89693 | JGI IMG/M metagenome (GOLD analysis project Ga0116227, IMG submission 89693) | Host-associated microbial communities from peat moss isolated from Minnesota, USA - S1T2_Fb - Sphagnum magellanicum MG | ecosystem: Host-associated > Plants > Peat moss > Unclassified...
CGACGGCAAGGGCACGCGCTGGTACCAAGCGTGGACGCGCGTGAAGCCCTGGGAGGTCAGCGCAGAGACGGGTTACTCGATCGGTGCCGCCGGGGTCGGTACTGCGCTGCTGCACGCGCATCTGGCGACCCAAGGACGATACCAGGCGATCCATTTGCCGGACAATCCGTTCCCGAATACTCGCCATACTTGACACGGCAGGTCTGCCCCCTGCATTGACAAGCGTCGTCGGTGACGTCATCTCCCTTGCGTCCCCGGATATTTCCTCGCGTCGAAAAACCAGTCATTGCCCAGCTTGACGCGGGCTTGACGAATCTTTGCCGCCTCTGGGTAGGCCGCATCATCCACTTTGCGTTAGCTTGGTAATGAAGACGCTCATTCTCTCGATTCTGGTTTTCTCCGCCGCAGGGTGCGCGACGCTTGGCGCCGCTCCGGGGAGCGGGGAAATCACTACCGTCCCTGCTATGGAATCCACCACCGACACCGCTCCGGCACTGGACGACTCTACACCACAGGACATCGGTCCCAAAATCATCATTCCGGTCACGGGCGGTGTCCCCATCATCGGCATTCCACTCGGCGGCGATCTGTCAAGCTCTATGCGCGCGCCACGCTGACCGGCAACCTCGGAACGATCGTCAATGTCGAACTCAGCAATGAAACTAACACGCGCGGAAACACCAAAGGCGTCGCCGTCGACGACCACGGAAACGTTTTCAAGGTGAGCGTTTACAATTGACGCCGGATGGAGCCGCGCCCTACAGCGCTATGAGGATCGCCCCAGCGGACACCAATACCGCGCCAATGCCCACCTTCCAAGTCAGCCGCTCGCCCAGGAACAAGACCGCGACAGTCACGACGATGACCACACTGAGCTTGTCGATGGGGGCTACGCGGGAAGCGGGCCCCGTCTGCAACGCCCGGTAGTAGCAGAGCCAGGACAGACCGGTCGCAACACCTGACAAAACCAAAAATCAGCACCCTCTCGCGGATAGGCGCGCAGGGTTCTCCCACTCGCCGCGAACGCTCACCAGCAGCGCGCTCACCGCCAGGATGACGATGGTCCGCAAGAAGGTCGCCAGGTTCGAATTGATATCGGCCACGCCGAGCTTGCCAAAGATCGCCGTCAGGGCGGCGAAGAGCGCAGATAACACTGCGAAAGCTTTCCAATCCAAAATCACGGACTCCTACTTTCGTATCCTGGCTTGCAGCATCGCCTACCGCGTACGGATGGAATAGGAGATTAGCCAGCCGTGCTTCACCGGCTGAAATTCAAGGGCCCCGCGGTCTCGGTCTCGTGCCTCTTGTCGATTCAGCACAAATCGCGCAGTCGCGATTCCGAGCGCGGCGCCCGCGACGTTGTCCGACAGCCAGTGCACATTCTCATTGACGCGAACGTAACCCGTGGCACCTGCGACCCCGTAGCCGATGATGCGGCGAATCCATCGGTACTCGTCATTGCCGGATTCTGCAAACACGGTTCCGACCGCAAAGGCGACTGTCGTATGCAGCGACGGGAATGAGTCGCCGCCCCTGCCCCAGTCGTTCGGGGAAGTGGTCCCGTCGGGGCGCTCCCGGCCTGCTGCATACCCCAACACTTCTGCGGTGGCACCACTGAATGCGCCCGCTTCGATCAAAGACCAGGTCTCTCGATATCCATCGCGATCATCGATGAACGCCGCATAGATCCCGGTGCCCGCGATGAGTGCCAGTGTCGGCGCGGCATCGCGAAGGCTGTTCTCATCCACGCCACCGTTCAAGATGGCCTTCGAACCGGTGGCGAAATGGTCACGCACTCTTGCATCGAACGAGTGAGAGGCGCCGATGGCGACCAGCGCTCCCCCAAAATATAGCCAATCTTCCTCATCCCACCTCAGCGGAGAGGTGAAATACAGCCTTGTGTCCTCGAGCGTCGTGTCGAGGAGAGAGTCCGCCGTATGGCCGGCGACGGGAAATATCCCGGCGACGGCCCATCCCAATGCGATCCACCTCCTCACCGGGCGCGCCCATAGCTGCCCGGCCGCAAACAACATGGAAACCATTCTTTATCAGAACTCCCCAAGACAGATTTGCACTGCTTTGTCGTGCCAAGTATATTGTACTTTGTATCGCAAAGTTTAATCGTGTCCGGGTTTGGAGTACGCAATGACCGCACAAGCCGAGCGCTCGTTGCCTTCTTTGGCTCATGCGTGTTCCCGGGCGAGAATGCTCACGGTTCTCCATGCAGGTATCGCTCTGGTCGCCGTGGTGATCGGAGTTCTCGGTCTGCTCGGCGCGTCCTTGCCGGTTCACGCACTGTTTGGAGTGCTCCTTTGCGGCCTGGTGTTTGCCCGCTACCGGTGGTGCATACAGAACTCGACCGACGTGTCACCGGCCGACTTTCGCCGATTATCCCGCCACCTCTCACACATCGTCTACGTGTTGCTCTACGTGGTCTTGGCGGTGAGGCAGATTATCGGCCTGGTCAACAGCGTTTGGCACGGGGGCGCGGTCGATTTCAATCTGTTTGACCAACATTTTCGAAATGGCCCCGATTACGCGGGTTGGAACCCCAGGGATGATTTCCAATTATTTTTGGCCACGGGTCTGTTGGTGCTCATCATCATTCGTGTCTTTGCGTTCAGACTGTGGCTGCGCTCTGTCGTCCCTCGTCTCGAGACATACCCGTGAATCGTCCCGTGACGTATCATCAAGAAGATGAGCGCGAGCGAGAGCGGCACTCGGCTGATTGGTTGGAAGGCGATTGGGCAATTCCTGCGCTGTACGGAGCGCACGGCGAGGCGCTGGGAAGCTGATCGCGCGTTGCCTGTGCACCGGGTCCCGGGAGCCGGGCGGAGTTTGGTCTGGGCGAACTCGAACGAGTTGACGGCCTGGCTCGAGGCGTTGCCGAGCGATGTGCGGGCGGAAGTTGTCCCGGATCGCGAAGTCGATCTCGCTACGGCGCCCTTGGCGCCCGCCGCCCGCGAGGTTGCGGACGCGGCTCGCGGCCGCCGTCGTTGGCTACCAGGCGTGTTTGCGGTCGCGCTCGCGATGCTCGCCGTCACGGGAATCACGTTCTGGAAAATCGCCGAGCGCCGCGCATCTACGCCGAAGGCCGGCGGCTCTACGCCGTATGATGACCATCCGGAGGCGCGTGAGATGTTCATGACCGCGCGATTCGAGTTGGCGACTCGCACGGCAGACAGTCTGGCCGCCGCCGAACGCGACTTTCGCCGCTTGGTCGAGCTGTACCCTCAGCGGGCGGCGGGCTGGTCCGGTCTCGCCGATACTTATCTATTGCTGCGCGAATACGGCTCGATGGCGGAAGAGACCGCCTACCCCAAAGCCGCGGAGGCGGCACGCGCCGCCCTTGCCGCGGACCCGAAGCTCGCTGACGCCTGGCTCGACCAGGCCTTCGTCGCCTACTGGTGGCAGGATGACACGCAGGCGGCGTTCCGCGCGTTCGAGACCGCGCTCGAGCTCGATCCCACGTCCGCGAAGGCGTTCCATTGGTACGGCACCGCCCTGATGGGGCACGGGGACTTCGCCAAGGCGCTCGAGATGCTGGCACGCGCTCGTGCGCTCGATCCAGGCAACCGCGCCATCGTGGCCGACGAGGGCTGGCTGCGCTTTTCGGCCGGTCAGCGGGAAGAAGGGCTGGCGACCCTGGAGCGGCTGGTGAAGATCGATCCCAAATTCCTATCCTGGCACGCTTATCTGGCACGCGCCTATCTGGTCGAGTCCCGCGATGCGGATTTTCTGCGCGAAGCTCTCATGGCCGCGGAGTTGCGGGGACGAACCGACATCACCACCCGCCTGCAGCTGGCCGCTCAGCGATTCCAAGCCGGCGGTCGCGCGGCGATGTTGGATCAATTGACCGCCAGCGAAGCGGAGGCCTGGAAAGCAGGCGCCGGATCGGCGGTGTTAGTGGCGGAATATCGTGCGCTCGCCAACGACGCCGCAGGACTGTACTCGTGGTTGACCATCGCCGAAGCGCAGCATGATCACAATCTCTCGCGACTGCGCTCGGACCCGGAATTCTCCGCATTTCTCGCCGATCCACGCTTCATCGCCGTCGCCCAGCGGTTGCCCTAAGGAGCCTGCCTAGGCCTGCCTAGGCCTCTGTCCGCATCTGTCCGTTCCTGTCCGTTCGTTGACGTTGTCAGCCTTGCACGTTCTCGCCAGATTCAAGCGGCGAGCAATGAAGAATTGGTGACCACAGGACCCAGACCATGAGCACGATCGACTCCACCGTCGACACGACCGTGACGCTCGGCAACGGCATCTACGACAGCAGCCTGACGATCGATTCCCGAGGCAAGGTGCTGCTCCCGGCCTACAGCGGGGGCGTCGGCATCAACAACGACAGCGACGTCTTGGACGCCTCCCTCAATAACGCCGGGCAGGTCTACGGCGGCAGCGGCATCGGGGGCAGCGGGAGCGTGGGCGGTGTTGGCGGCATCGGTGTCGATCTCACCGGTGCGGCGACCGTCATCAACAGCGGCGGTATCGGTGGCGGCAATGGCACCGGCTATTCATCGACTTACACGACCCTCACGGGCGGCGGTGCGGGCGGCATCGGCGTCGACCTTGGCGATGCGAATGCCAGTTTGAGCAACTCCGGCGAGATCCAGGGGGGCATCGGCGGCGTCGGCAAGAGTCAGGGCGGGGGCGCCGGCGGCGATGCCGTCGTGTTCGGTGGTAGTACGCTGACCAATTCCTCGTATGTGTATGGCGGCGGCGGCGGCAACGTCTCCGGCAATTCGGGTACTGGCGGAGCGGGGGGCATGGGGTTGGATGTCACCTCGGCGGCCACGGTGACCAATAGCCACACCATCGCCGGCGGTCATGGCGGCTACAGCTCGACCTATGCGGGTACGACCGAAGGCGGCGCCGGAGGTGTTGCCGTAAATATCATTGCACCCGGCGCGACCTTCAGCAATACGAGCATCATTCGCGGCGGCGGCGGGGGCGACGGCGGTAGTTCGGGCGGCGGCGACGGCGCCGCAGGGGTCATCTTCGGCGGTTCGACCATGACCAATTCGGGCTCCATCCGCGGCGGGGTGGGCGGCGATGTGGGGAATCTGACTTATGCCGCTGGAGTGGGTGGCGACGGCGTTGACCTCCAGGGCTCCGCGGTGCTCACGAATGAGTCCGGCGGTACGATCACGGGAGGACCGGGTGGAGGAGAAATCCTCGTCAGTCCAGACTCGCAGATTCTGATCTCCACTGCCGACGCGGGTGCAGGCGTCAACGTCAGCGCGTCGACCACACTCGACAACAAGGGCACCATCACCGGCGGCAGCGGCAGTGGCACCGCCAACGATACCGGCGGCGCGGGGGTGTACCAAACCGCCGGCACGTTCACCAACTACCAGACCGGCAAGGTCAGCGGGGGTGCCGGCTACGGCGTCGGCCTGCATCTCGTCGGCGGTTCGGCCACCAACAAGGGCACGATCGAAGGGGCTCATACCTACGGCGGGACCGGAGTGGGTGTCTACGAGCAGGGCGGCACGTTCACGAATGCCGCCGGCGCGACGGTTCTTGGTGGCGCCGTGGGCTTTAATTGGCAGGGCGGCTCGCTGTCCAACTACGGCACCATCACCGGCGGCTATGGTGCGAACGGGCTGCAAATCTTGGCCGAGCAGACTGCCGGCGACTATCAGATTCTCACGAACGGCGGCACCATCACCGGCGGTGGGGGGGCAGCCGGCGCGTACATCGAAGCGAGTGGCCGCCTCAATGTGTACAGCGGCACCATCAGCGGCGGCGGCGGCGGCGGCGGCGCGGACGGTAGCACGGGGTCGGCCGGTGGAACCGGTGCCGTGCTTGGCGCCGGCGCGACTCTGCTCGACGGTCCCCAAGACTTCAACCCCATCGCCACCCTCGCCGACATCAAGGGCGGCGCCGGCGGCTACGGCAGCACCACGGGCGGGACCGGCGGCATCGGCGTAAGCCTCACGAGCGGCAGCATTCTCTACAACCCCGGTGTCGTCACGGGAGGTGAGGGCGGCGCGAGCAGCGCCAGTGCCGGCACGGGCGGTGCCGGCGGCGTGGGTGTCTATATCAATGGCGGCGATTTGGTGACCGACGGAACGATCGCCGGAGGGGCCGGTGGTGCAGGCGCGACCGCCGGCGCGGTCGGTGTTGCGGTTCACTTGGGCGACAATGGCGGATTGCTCGCTTGGCAGTACGGCGCGGTGTTCAACGGTCAAGTGGCCGCGAATCCCGCGGGCTTCGCGTATCTGCAACTGAACGGCAGCGGCGGCGATTACTTCACGGGAATCGGCACTCAGTTCACGGGATTCGCCCAACTCGGGTTCAGTGGTGCAGTGACCGCTGCTGCCACCGTGACATCGGGGGCTTTTGCCTATGACAGCCTCGACGTCCTCAATTTCACCGCCGGTGACAACTTCGATGCCACGAACGTCGCCTATTCGACCGTGCAGTCGCAGATCAGCTCGGGCGCGAGTCCCTTCAGCATCAACGGAAGCAACGAATCGTTTACTGAAAACGGTGTGACCATCACGTTCGAGAACCTTGGGCCCAACACACTGACCTACAGTGAAGATCCCAATGGCGACACCGACATCACGCTCGCCTGCTATCGCCGCGGCACCCGTATTGCGACGCCGCGCGGAGATTTTCCGATCGAGACGCTTGGCATCGGCGATGAGGTGATCACGGCGGAGGGCATGCTGCCGATCCGATGGATCGGACGGCGCAGCCACCGATTGCGGGCGGGCGGCGATCCGGACGTATCGCCCATTCGCATTTCGGCGGGAGCGCTCGGCGATGATCTACCGCTGCGTGATTTATGGGTGTCGCCGGAGCACGCCATGTACTTGGACGGGATGCTGATCGCCGCGCGCGACCTCGTGAACGGAGAGTCGATCGTCCGCGACGACAGCGTTGACGAGGTGAGTTACTTTCATGTGGAGTTCGATCGGCACACCGTGATCTTTGCCGAAGGGGCGCCGTCGGAGAGTTTCGTCGACGACGATAGCCGGAACATGTTCGACAATGCGTCGGAATTCCGCCTGCTATATTCCGATGTGCCATCGGTCCCGGCGCGCTTTTGCGCCCCGCGGGTGGAAGACGGATGGGAATTGGAGGCGGTGCGCCGGCATTTGGGCGCCCGCGGCGGCGCGCACGCTTAAACTCGTTGCTCACGGCCCGATGCGACCCGCGTCGGCGCGTCGAGTCCGCTATACTGCGCCGCAATGAAAGAAGACGTAGTGTCGGCGGCGGTCAGCCGCCGCGATCTGTTGCGCCTGATCGGCGTAACGGCCGGCAGCGCGGCCATGTACCAGGCCATGAGCGCTCTCGGATTCGCTGCAGCATCGCCCTATCAGGGTCAGGTGGATCTGTCCGGCGCTCCGCCGGGTGCCTCGGTGCTCATTCTAGGCGCGGGCATGGCGGGCATGAGCGCCGCGTACGAATTGCGCAATGCCGGATACAAGGTCCAGGTACTCGAATACAACGCGCGTGCGGGAGGCCGGAATTGGACGCTGCGCGGCGGCGACAGTTACACGGAATTAGGCGGCGCCACTCAGCACTGTGAATTCGACAGGGACCTGTATATCAATCCGGGTCCGTGGCGGATTCCCTACCATCATCAGGGGATGATGCATTACGCCAAGGTCTTGGGCGTGCCGCTCGAACCGTTCTTTCAGGTGAACTACAACGCCTATTTGCACAGTCCGAAAGCCTTCGGCGGCAAGCCGCAACGGTATCGCGAGGTCAAGGCCGATTACCAGGGACATGTGGCCGAATTGCTCGCCAAGGCGACGCGGCAACACGCGCTCGACGATGCGGTGAGCAAAGAAGATCAGGAGCGCCTGCTCGAATCCCTGCGCGAGTGGGGCGCGCTCGACCAGAACTTCACCTATGCCGCGAACTGCTACGCCAGCGATCGCCGCGGCTATGCGAAGAATCCCGGCGGCGGCTTGAGTGCGCGGCCCATTCCCTCGGAACCTGTGGGTCTCGGCGATATATTGACGTCGGGTTTGTGGCAGGGCATCCCGAACGGCGACACCTTCGACATGCAGACCGCGCTCTTCCAGCCGGTGGGGGGCATGGGGCGCATCGGCGAGGCCTTCGGCCGCGAACTTGGGGCCTTGATCCGCTACAACTCCAAGGTGGTGGACATTGCCCAGGATGCGACCGGCGTCACCGCCACCTATGTCGACAGCCGCACGCTTGGCGGTAAGCAGACGGCGCGCGCGGATTGGTGTCTGTGCACCATCCCCCTGTCAGTATTGGCGGAAATCCCCCTGAATGTGTCTGCCAACCTGGCCGCGGCGATCAGCGCGGTTCCCTACGCCTCCGCCATCAAGGTGGGATTGCAGTTCAAACGCCGCTTCTGGGAGGAAGACGAGCAGATCTACGGCGGCATCACCTACACGGATCTGCCGATCACCAACATCGGCTATCCCAATACGGGGTTCTTCAGCGGCGGCAAAGGCGTGCTGCTCGGCGCCTATATCTGGGGTTTGAATGCGATGGAATTCACCGCGATGTCGCCGCCCGAGCGTGTGCAGCGTGCCTTGGACTACGGGAGCCAGATCCATCCGCAGTACCACCGGGAATTCGACAACGGCATCGCCGTGGCCTGGCATCGTTCGCCGTTCACCATGGGGTGTTTCGGCATGTGGAGCACCGACTCTCGCGCGCAGCACTATGACAATCTGTGTCAGATCGATGGGCGCATCGCGCTCGCCGGCGAACACGCCTCGTTTCTCGGCGGGTGGCAGGAGGGCGCGGTGACCTCGTCGATGGATGCCATCTCGCGGCTGCATAAGCGTGCAGTGGCGCAGGGAGCGAAGGCTTGATTTTCCCGGAGCGTGGGCGATTGAATCGGGCGTCAGCCGCCGTGTCGCTGCCGCTGCTGCTCATTGGCGTTGGCGCCGGCGTGCGGGCAGACGACTCCTCGTTCACGGACACCGACGACGTCGGACCCTTGAACGGGGAACAGATCTACCAGCACATCTGCCAGGGCTGCCACATGCCCGGCGGTCAGGGCGCGGTCGGTGCCGGCTATTACCCGAAGCTCGCGGGCGACAAGAAGCTGGTTTCCTGGGAATACGCCGCCATCACCGTGCTCAACGGCCGAAACGGCATGCCGCCGTTTGCGCTGCCGGCGGCTGCCGCGAAGGAAACGCGCGCCGTGCGGTTGAGCGATGCCCAGGTGGCCGACGTGGTGAACTATGTCCGCAGCCATTTCGACAACAAGTACCGCGCCACGGTGACCGCCCGGCAGGTGCAGGCATTACCGCACCCAGTCGGCAGCATGGCCGCGCCTTGAGTGCTGGCGCGATCAGCCGCGCCTTGCGGGCTAGGGTGAGATGTCCCTCACCAGCCGGATGCCAAAGCTGCTGACCCGATAGTCCGACGCGAAATGATTGCGCGCGTTGGCGCGCACGAAGCTCGGGTTGCTCGACCATGAGCCGCCGCGAATCTCATGCTCCGCGCAGTCGCCGTTCACGCGCGCCGATCCGTCCACCGGCGCGTGCACATAATCGGCAAACCAGCAGTCCTCGGTCCATTGAAAGACGTTGCCCAACGCATCGTTGAGACCGAATGCACTGGCTTTGAAAGACCCGACGGGTGCGGTGAACACGTAGCCATCGTCGCAAGCGAACCCCGTCAGCTTCGGAAATTGCCGTACAGCGCTTTTATCGGCCACATTCGCGTTGGCGCAGGCGCCGGATCCGTTTGCGCTCCACGGTTGCGCGGACTCGCCGCCGGCGCGCGCGGCATACTCCCATTCCGATGCGCTCGGCAACCGGTACCGCTGTCCGGTGGTGGTGGAAAGCCAGGCGGCATACGCCTTCGCATCACTCCAGGAAACGCAGGTCACGGGGTGCGCGCCGGTCTGCACGAAGCCAGGGTGTTGCCAATCCGCCTCGGGCCGATGGTGCCACTCGCCGTTGAAGGTGTCGCAGCCTTTCATGTCACGATGGGTGGCCGCGACGAACGCGGCGAAATTGTCGACGGTGACCGCGTTCGTCGACATGGCGAACGGATGCGCGATCGACACCCAATGCAGCGGCCTCTCGGACTGCGCCCCACGGTCGGCGGGGCCTGAACCCTGTTTGAACCGGCCCGCCGGAAGCACCGTCAGCACGGGGCAGGTCGGGCAATCGTGAATGTGCGCACCCGGAGCCGGCGGCGCCGCGGCTACGAGCGCCGCCGATGCAGGCGCTTTCGCCGGCTTCTGCCGCACGTATGACAAAACAGCGATCGCGACGAACGCGAGTGCCGCGGCTGCGATGAAGAGCTTCCATCCGCCGTCACGCGCAAACGGCGACTGGCTTTTGCGCAGCGGCGGCGGCCGCGGCCGCGGC
>Ga0116227_10016912_pt1 | contig 10324 bp, 8 predicted proteins | sample S1TSphgellanicum_FD_89693 | JGI IMG/M metagenome (GOLD analysis project Ga0116227, IMG submission 89693) | Host-associated microbial communities from peat moss isolated from Minnesota, USA - S1T2_Fb - Sphagnum magellanicum MG | ecosystem: Host-associated > Plants > Peat moss > Unclassified...
ATGCGGCAATGCGATAATTGCATCGAACACATCAACTCATTACCTGTTTATCTATGACATTGCCGGTTCGCCAACGGCGGCTTTTACACACTTGGCTATGTTGTTGGCCAGGGTGCGTACTTCTTCTTCTGTCCAGGTGCAGCGGATACCGAATGATATAAGGCGACCTACTACTTCCTGTGTTTTGGGCAGGTGCAGGTTGCCGTAATCCTGGTGCTCGCCCAGCTGTGCTGTCAGTTTAGATACGGTGCGCATCTGGTGTATATGGTCCCACTGGTTGATGAAGTGGTACATATTGGTATACCAGTAGTTGAAGCCACCAACGCCATTCTTGTTGAACTCATCTACCACGCGCTTTGCCGTTGCGGTATCGGGGAGGAACATATTGAGGAACGTAGCAGAGTCGCCCGATGGGTCGGGGAGGGTAGAGAAAGAAACCCCTTCTACGTGCGACAGTATCTCTGTAAGCAATGCCTTGTTCTTGCGGTTGGCCTTAATGATCTGCGGCACCTTGCGGGTTTGCGCTACACCCACGGCTGCATGCAGCTCGCTGATGCGATAGTTGAAGCCCAGTATTGGGTGCTGCTCCATACCGCGGTTGTTGCCTACGTGGTCGTGGCCGTGGTCGCTGTAAGAGTCTGCGTATTTATATACCTGCTCGCTGTTGGTAACTATAACGCCACCTTCACCGGCAGTTGCTATTTTAAAGAAATCGAAAGAGTAAGCGCCTGAAATACCAAACAAGCCGGTAGATGTGCCCTTGTAGCTGGCTGCAAAAGCCTGCCCTGCATCCTCAACTAATATCAGGTTGTGCTCTTTTACTACGGCCATTATGCTATCCATATCGGCCATACCACCGCACATGTGCACCAGGCATATAGCCTTGGTCTTAGGGGTGATGGCAGCCCTGATGCCTGCAGCACTCAGATCCAATGTTTCATCTATTTCAGCAAACACGGGGGTAGCACCGATGAAAAATACAGCCTCAATAGTAGCTATGTAGGTAAATGGAGGAACGATGACCTCATCTCCCGCGCCAATACCTGCCGCAGCCATAGCTGTAGCTATAGCTGTAGACCCGCTGCTGACGGCGTGTGCATACTTTGCACCGGTCAGTTTTTGTACTTCGGCCTCAAATTCTTTAGCCTTCCATATACCGTTCCTTTGAGCATCGTGATTGAAGCGGAACAGTATACCTGTTTCCATCACGTCGTTTATTTCTTTACGCTCTTCGCTACCAAACAATTCTGTTCCGGGCATGATAATAAAAATTTAAAATGCAAAAGTAGGTTAATTGCTGAAAAGGGGGAAATATGGAATGTGAAAGAAATGCCATAAAACGACAATGCGGTAATGTGGAATGTGGAAGAAATGTGATGAATGTGATGGAATGTGGAAGAAATGGTTTTTTTGAAATTACCGGTCGGTAAGGAAAAAGTAAATCGGAAATTTTCAGGCTGTTGTTTAGATGGGAACGTCTGTGGGCGCTTATATGGTTTAAAAGTAAAATTTCTGGTTCTTTCCGGTTTTTACTCCCGCCGGAAAAGGCGGGACAGGCGGTGCGGTAATTTGTCGGGGGGCTCCTAATTAATGATCTGTTTATTGGTGATAATTTGTGTTGGTTTTGAAATGTCCGGAAATGTCTGGTACCAGACATGGTGAATTTTTTGGTGTGTGCATGTGGGTAAGGGTTTTTAGGGTTGATGTCCGGTTTGGGAGGAAAAAATAAAATGTCCGTTTAGTGTATCAAGATCACGAATGTGACGGATAAAAGGACGACACGCATGTATTTAATCTTGATCTTTGTTACACTAGTTAAAGAACTAATAAATATTGCAATTATCGAATACTGAAAGTTGGGTTGAATTGCGAACGTAAGTTACTGTCGGTAGGTAGTTTGGGATAGCAGGGGGCACTGCCTATTTCTTATATGATGCAATTTACGAATGGTGATAGGAGTATCCAAAAGAAGATATGCACATTTTTCGATTAGACAATTGTTGTTTCAAGAAGGCAAATCATGTTCTGAAGAGTGTTCTTTTTCAAGATATTCTTCAGAAATTTTATTTATTCGACTTCTAATTTCTACTTTTTGAGCTGTTTTTGATTTTAGGTCTTCTGAATTTACTACTTCAGGCTCATAAATGACGATGATAAATGAAGGGAGTATTAATTCTTTTCCATGTAAAGTAATTGGACGATTCTTTACTTTTACTATATACTGACTACTATTGTTGATTTCAAATAAAGAGTCAATATTATCGTCTATTTCAATTGGCAGTGATACCTGTGCAACTGTATCGAAATCGATTGTTTCTTTATCGATAACTTGAATTAAATAATTTAATGTGTCATAAGAGTCATCTGATATCTTATCGATTGTTTTAAAACGAAATTCAAAATAGTTTTCAACTCTTCTAAGTTTTTCAAAGTATTCTATATAGTTATTTGATAGGTTTAATAATTCGTTTTGTAATTCTATTGATCGTTCAGTACAATCACCATTTTTAAAATAAATTGTGAATCTCTGACCTTCAAAGAGACATTTTAGAAAGCGATAAATTTCTAATTCCTCTTTAGTATTACCATAGCCGTCTCCATTTTCAAAAATTAGATTTGCCGTAATTTTTGTAAGTGCATCGCCTTCAATTGTATCTGTATTGGGGGCTTCGATTAAAAGTTTTTTATTTTTTAATTCAACCGCTATTCGCGTTTTATATCGTGATGTGTACAGCTTAATTGGCACTGATCTCAACTCAACATTATTACTATGGAAGGAAACATCAACAGTCGTTTCAACCTTTGGATTAGGGGTGAAGATTAAGCTTTGTAATTCTGATTCATTGAAAAATTGTATTCCCGCAAGTCCAATATCAATTTTTGAAATTAAGTCTTTACCAATTTCGAACTCATCAAACCGTTTACCAGATATATGTTCATTTAGAAGTGTGAAAGATGTTTCAGCAACCTCAGGTTTAAAACCAATTTGAAATAAGCCACAGATCTCATGTCCTACAGCAGGCTTAACGGAAGATATATTGTGATTCGCACCGTCGGCAATGAAGTCTACAATAAGGTCATGATTATATAAAAACTGCCCATAAATATCTTTTCCTATCTTTTGGGTAAGAAAATCGTGCTTTATATTTTTCCTTATATTTTCTAACAGATTATCTACAAATGCTTCTCCTGTAGAATCTATATATTCTATGTTTTTTGATTTCAAATTTGCAATTTCGTATTCTGGGAACCCGGGCGCCACTAAAAATATACTTTTCCTATTTTCTCCTAATTGACTTGAAATAGAATCGATAATAGTATTGATGTTTATATCATTTAGACCATATCCAATTAAAAGGACATTATTATTAATAATCCGTTCCTTTATCGTTGTCCAATAAACGTTATTAATTTTATCATTGTAAAAAGAAGTATAGTCTGATTTAGAAATAACAATCGATTCTCTATGAGTTAAATCACCATGTACTTTAAATAATTGTTGTTTACTGTTGATAATATTTTTCAATTCATTGGGTTCAGCAATGACCTGTAACTTATCACCATATGCCTGTTCGAACAGAGAATCGTAGTTGGTAGTGATGATAGTTTTTATGTGGGGGATAGTTGATAATTTCTTGTGCGTATCAATTGATTTCGGCTTTTGAGTAAATGTTTGATGTAAGACATTTAATAGTGGTGTTCTGTCACCGCGTTTAATTTTTATAAAAAAATCGCAAATAACATCAAGGGGCTGATTATTATCAAAAGACTTTTTCTCATCGGAAGAAAGTGCTTTTAATATTTTTTTTGAAAGGTTTGTAGCATTTGGATAGCCAGCATACATTGAAAGCCCGGAGCCAGCCCAAAGAATCATTTGTTCACTTCTAATTAATTCAAACGCTTCATCGATTATCATCTCAAAATTCTTATCACTAAAATTAATCAATTATATAAGAGAACCCAGCGCTGACTTTTCCACATTATTGTCTTATGAGCGAACAGAAAACCAGGAACTGATCCAATATCGGATGACAGAGGTCTTATACGGATCCGACACCTGAATTAGTGATCTCGTGCTAGTGAGATTTCTCCACTCGCTGAAGAAGCTCGGTCGAAATGACCCATGGTGGAGTGTCGCGGTATAGTATCATAACACGACAAAATTAGTTGTCTAAATTGTATTGGATTTTAGATAGTACAATACAGAGTTTGGTATGGCCCTATACATCGCAGAACGTTTATGTTGATGGTTCTACAAAGCTGGGCCCTCTAAAAGGGCATACCTGCGTTGGCTTTTTTCGGGGTGGGGTTTGAGAATGAATCAAGCCAGGAAGAATTAAGCAAACTGCCTGGAGTAAATGAAAGTACTGTTTTTCACTGAGAGAAAAATTCGCATGTTCCATCGCCTCAGAAAATGAAATTGGTAACTGCATTGATCAAACAAAAGGAGCGTCATTAATTTGACGCTCCTTTTCATCTTATCGTTAAATAATCGAGAAGCTTGATGTGGACTGGCCTCTGATCTTGGTTTAAGAGTACGGACTGTATATCCGGATGAAGACGGGCGAGCGAATTCAAATATATCCCCTTAAGGCCAGTGTTTATATCAAGTCGAAAAAAACAGCCAAAATCAAATTGTAGCGGCTGGTTTTTATTCAATTTTCTATTAAACTGGTAAAATGTCCCATGTCGCTCCAGTATCCGAACCGGTCAATTTATTAATCCAATTTGTTGGCGCATCTGAAGAAAGCTCAATATTCCCACCCGAATCAAAATCAAAAGGTTGGCTACCGGAAGAGACACTGTTAATGTAAACATCTAAAGTAAACTGTCCCTGATTTCCATCGCAGCCGTGACCGCTTGTTTTTACGTAAGCTAATGTACCTGTTCCACCGTTTGCCATAATACCAGAAATAATATTTCCAGGCTGTGGCAAATCGCAACAATTAATGCTTGCATCTACGATAACCATTATATTGGCATTCGTAAAATGATTAACAATCGTCAATGTTTTTTGAGTATTACCCATGGGAACCATTTTTTAAGCAACATTATTATTGCTCATTAACTAAACATACAAAATGATTTTTTATAAAAACAAAATATTTATGTTGCAATAATGACTCTATGCATTTTAAAGCTTATAAAATATAATATTTACATAATTGTTACTTATATTATATAATAGTATTAATAATGCTTTAGCTGCGATTTATACTGCCTTTTATGACCAAATAAGACTTTGGTCCCTATCCCGGAAATGAAACAATAGCAGCAGGAAGACGAAAGGGCGCATGTGTTTTAGCTTTAGGACACCTTATAGTTATGTCGATAAAAACAACACTTCTCTAAATAGTCAAACTGAGAAATGGGCACTCGCTATATGTGTATTTGCAAATAAAATCGTGAATAATGACATCGATCCAATTGATAAAAGTAGCTTAAGAATTAAATTTCAAGCTCTTCTGACAACGTTGGATATGTACTCCTTAACCGACGAATAACGTCTCATATACACATGAGTATTCAGGCTTTCTTCAATGAAACAATCCCGCCAAGATCTATGCTAGTTGCTTAGCAGTTGGAGCATTCCTGCATTCGCTTTTTTCGGGGTGGGGTTTGAGAATAGATCAAGCCAGAAAGAATTAGGCAAACTGCCTGGAGTAAATGAAAGTACCGTTTTCAATTTGGAGAAAAACGTACCTACTTCCATTGCCTCAGAAAATGAATTTGTTAAATGAGATAATTTATCCAAAGAGCTTTTTACGACAAAAGCTTTTTTTATGCAAAAAATGTTTATAAAAGGTGTTAAGTAATTAAAAATAAAAAAATTGTGCGTTATCCTTCTACCTTTATCACACCAACCTCTAGGGAAAATCATTTATGCATCAAATCTTGTTCCTGGAAAACAAGCACTGCAAATCCCAAGTATCTAAAACATTGTAGCGATAAAAAACTAATGCGGAACAATTTGTAACGTAGTTCTCTATATCTGCAGGAATAGACAATGTTTGAATTTTACTGTTTATTGATCTACTCTCTTACGGACGGAAGTAATTTAACCGAGTACCAATAGACATTGCAATATGCAATGTCTATAAACCGCTTTATATGAAATTTTATTTTGCCCTGTTATTGGTAGTTACCCCATATTTCGTATCTGCCCAAAAACAGGGACAACCGCTTATTGATTCATTACTCAAGGTCCTATCACGATCAAAGGAGGATACGAATAAGGTAAAATTATTGACCCGGCTTTCATTTGCGTATTCCGACATCGATCCAGATGCGGGTATATCTCTGGGACAGAAAGCGCTCAGCCTATCTCAAACACTAAATTGGAGCAAAGGAATAGCCGAAGCAATTCTTGATCTAGGAGTTAATTATGAAGCCAAGGCGGATCATTCAAAAGCCCTGGAACATTATAAACGCGGGTTGAACCTTTTTGAACAATTGGGCGACAAAAACAACATAGCCAAAACGCTAGCCGATATGGCGTTGGTTCAGGTGGCTAAAGGGAATTATCCCGAGGCATTGGAATATGATTTTAAGGCCCTAAATATCAGTGATGGTCTTGGACAAAAGAAAAGCAGTGCGCTCATTCTAGAGAATATCGGAATCATCTACTTCGAACAAAAGGAGTATTCCAAAACAACAGAATATTATGCGAATGCCTTGAAGATATATAGTGACATCGGCGATAAGGAGAGTATCGCAAGAAACCTGGGAAATGTAGGTATTGTGCTTGCAGCTAAAGGAGAGTATGCAAAAGCCATAGAGCAGCATCTTAAGGCATTTAAAATGCACGAGGCATTGGGAGACATAAATTCTATTCAAGTCAATCTTGCGAATGCTGGTGACGCGTACAATCACTTAAAAAACTATCCCCAAGCATTGTCCTATCAGCTAAGAGCTTTACGGATCTGCGAGCAACTTGGGAATAGAAATAGTATCGCAATTAACCTGGGAAATATTGGAGAAACGTATTTAAACATTGCTAAAGATCCCGCGGTTACTGTCACTTCAACCATTCGGCTGGGGCAAGACAAACAAGCCGATCTGCGCAATGCTATTAGTTATTTAGGAAAGGCTGTAGGTTTATGTGAAGAGACAAACTTTTCTGGCCCTCTTATAGAATTCAGCCAAAATCTTTCGGAAGCCTATTTTTTATCAACTGACTACAAGCATGCTTTTGAAAGTCTTAAGCAATATATGCTGACAAAAGACTCTGTTTTCTCTCTTCAAAACAAAATACACATCGTTAACCTGGAAGAAGAACGAGAAGAAGAACTTAGGGGAAAAGAAACGCTTATTAAAGGCAAGCAGATAGAGATACAAGAACTGACCATTTCTAAAAAACATAGTCAACAACTGCTATACATAGCCTGCATCATACTTCTACTTTTAATTATGGGAATAGTACTTAGAGTGCTCTATGTTTACAGAAGATCGAATAGTGTGCTATTAAGAGAAGAAAAGCGACATCTTCTTCTCATCGAAGAACAAATAGACCGACTAAAAAAACAAACATCTGTATTGAGAGAGATATCCCATATGCAAGCTCATGACGTCAGGGGGCCGGTAGCAACTATACTTGGTCTAGTTCAAGTTTTTAACTTTGATAATTTATCAGACCCTGGGAACAAGGTGGTAATAGAAGGTATTGCTGCAATGACCGAAACACTTGATGCAGCCGTTCAAGAAGTAATTAAAAAGGAAAATAATTTTAGTGGTCCAGAATTCAATTAGATCTTCCTATAGAGATATGATAAAGAGTACCAGCGAAAAAAATATTGAGAATAGTGAGAATTACCGGATCGGATATTTTAGAGAACCGCCCATTTTTATGCTGTCGGTAGTTCAGGCGATCACACCGTTGTATCTATATCATTCGTCCTCCTACTCTTCAAAAGCACCACTAAACTCCCTATAAAGAACGAAAAGCAACTCGATACCCACAACCAGTATCCCGAACCATATAGGGCAATTTCTTTTTGTATTGAATGGTCATGTATGTCGTGACGATGAAAAAACCTGCTGCGCATAATGTTGCCATGCCACTATATATGACCGACCTGCCAGGCTTTGAATTCCGCACACTCCATGCTGCTGCAAGCAGTGGGTTTGCCAGCCAAAAACCAAGCATATATAAGATGAAAGATAATTTGGCCGGGGAAGGGAAAAGTACGATCAGCCCAACGCAAAGCCCAAGTATACCCCGGTGCCAATGGTAATTCTCATAATATGCCGGGAGTGCTAACGCGGTAAGATACATGACCAGGCTGATGATAAAAACGGTCTTCCGAGCTGATCTTAGTTTTGCGTCATCCATTTTTCATACTGAATTCAAGACGGGTCATAGTTCCAGTGCAGCTATATATCCCTCAATGATCTTAGTAGCTCCTATACTCTGCTGCATGAAACTTTTTATGTCTTTGTGCATTTTGAGGCGGTAATCGCGTTCCAGTACAAACTTGTTGAGGACGCAGGCGCAGTCATCTACATCTTTCACCGGGAATGCAAATTCAAGGGAGACAAGCTTTACAGCCTCAACGAATTTTTGATAGTTGGGACCAAAGAGAATGGGCAGGCCAAAGACCGCAGGTTCCAGAATATTGTGTATACCCCCCTTTTGGAAGCCGCCACCTACAAAGGCTACGCTGCCATATGCATACAGGCTGCTGAGCATACCGATATTATCTATGATGAGCACTTTTTTATACTTGTTGCCAGGGTCGTCATTAAAAGTGGAGAAACGGCAGCTCATCTCCCCAAAGCGTTCTTCAATTTTTTGTATGTGCTCTTCGTGAATTTCGTGGGGGGCCAGTATCAGCTTCCAGGTCTCGGGGAGGCAGGGTAAACATTGGTATATCACCTGCTCGTCTTCGGGCCAGGTGCTACCGGCTATCAGCACATGACACCCATTTTTGAAGTTTGCAGCTTCGGGGATCTCTTTTAAATGCTCGGCAATGGCCGATACCCGATCGTACCGGGTATCGCCGGCGACTATAACATTGTTTGTAAGGCCAATGGTTTGCAGAAGTGTCTTTGACTTCCAGTCCTGCACAAAAAGGTAGGTGAAGCACTGCAGCATTTCGCGGAACAAACTGCCATACCACTTGAAGAACGACTGCCCCTCACGAAAAGCGGCAGATATAAGGAAGGTGGGTATGTTTTGGGCTTTGAGCTGCGCCAGGTAGTAATACCAGAACTCGTACTTGACAAATAAGACCAGCGATGGGTCAACGGCAGTTACAAAGCGCCGGGCAGTTTCTTTGCCATCCATAGGCAGATAGTAGATGTAGTCGGCGTGCTGGTAGTTCTTACACGCTTCGTAGCCTGAAGGGGAAAAGAAGGTGAGTACTATTTTATATTGTGGGTAGTTCTTTTTGATCAGTTCTATTACCGGGCGACCTTGTTCGAACTCGCCGAGGGAAGAGCAATGTATCCATATCCTTTTCTCATTGGGTTTGAGCGCATTGAGTTTTTGTTGCCAGTGCTCCCTGCCTTTTATCCATTGGTGTGCCTTGGCGTTGACTTTGCTATAGGCCTTGATGCCCAGGGTGTATAGGAACAAGAAGATGTTGTAGAGGAATAGTGGCATGAGTACAAAAGTAAATGAAATGAGAAATGTGTTCAATTAAGTTTGTGAGCGGCATTTTGTACAGTGCAAACGTGTGTATCAATTTTATTTAAGAGTTTATTAAGATTAACTACTGGCGGCTATATACTTATTGTATTACTTTTGCAACGAATTTCAACTTTTCTTAATGCTCAAGAACAAAAAGATATCAAAGCTTCAAAGGACATCTTGGATGTTCCTTGCGGTATTTTTTATCACTTTTGTTTCTTGTCCTATGAAGCGGCTCATAAGAATAGAGCTGGGACTACCCGTTCCACCGCTATCTGCACCGGTATCTGCTACCGGCGATCATGATGCCAATAACATTAAGGACTGCAATATGAATAAGCACGAGTATAGCCAGAAGGTAGTACTCACTGTGCAACAGGCGCCAAACCCCTCTTTACCGCCTGCTATCGTGTTCTTATCTTACCTGTGTGCTGCTAACGACCTGTCTGTAACTGCAGGCGAAGCCACACTATATACTACACGCCAATTCGCTATTGGCAATATGCCCGACCTGTACCTGCGACAGGGGCGGATGCAGGTCTGATCTCTCTTCTGTTGTCTTTTTTGAACGCTGAATCATCGGGTATACCCCGGTTACGGCTGCACAGTATCTAATAGCTCTCGGAGCTGCTTACCAGAATTTTAATAAAATATTGCTTATATGTGGATCGTTCGGTTAGCCCTAAGAAGGCC
>Ga0116227_10016913_pt1 | contig 10324 bp, 10 predicted proteins | sample S1TSphgellanicum_FD_89693 | JGI IMG/M metagenome (GOLD analysis project Ga0116227, IMG submission 89693) | Host-associated microbial communities from peat moss isolated from Minnesota, USA - S1T2_Fb - Sphagnum magellanicum MG | ecosystem: Host-associated > Plants > Peat moss > Unclassified...
CATCATCACGTTGGCGGTCCTGTGCAGCCGCATTCTGGGACTGGCGCGCGAACAGATCTTTCTCGGCCTGTTCGGCGGAGCCGCTGCGATGGACGCATTCATCGCCGCATTTCGCATTCCCAACTTGCTGCGGGATCTGTTCGCCGAGGGGGCGCTGTCGACCGCTTTCGTGACCACCTTCAGCAAGACCATCGCCCGTGGCGGCGATGATGCCGCTTGGCGGCTGGCGAACAAGGTCGCGACGCTGACGGCCGTTGCGCTGGGGCTGGTGTGCATCGCGGGCATGGTTTTCTCCGATGGCCTGGTGTCGCTGCTGGCGCCGGGTTTTGCTCCCGAGAAGGCGGCTTTCACGGCGCATCTGACGCGGATCATGTTCCCCTTCATCCTGCTGGTGTCGCTGGCGGCGTTGGTGATGGGGATGCTGAACGCCAAGAATGTCTTCGGCATGCCGGCGATGGCGTCCAGCTTCTTCAACATCGGCTCGATCCTGGGTGGGCTGCTCCTGGGCTACTGGATCGATCCGCATTTTGGTCCGCGTGCCCTGATCGGAGTGGCATTTGGAACCGTCTTGGGCGGAGCGCTGCAATTGCTGGTGCAGTTGCCCTCGCTGTCCCGTTTGCAGTATCGCTTTCGCCCTGATTTCGCCTGGCGCGACGCCGGCGTCAAGGCGATCTTGCTGCTGATGGGTCCGTCGGTGATCGCAGCAAGCACGACGCAGTTCAATGTGCTGGTCAATTCCATGTTTGCTTCGGGGTTGGGCGACGGCGCGATAACCTGGCTGTCGATCGCCTTCCGGTTGATGCAGCTGCCGCTGGGTTTGTTCGGCGTGGCGTTGGGCACGGTCACATTGCCGTTGCTGTCGCGGCTGGTGGTGGCGAATCGCATGGATACTTTTCGCAGCGAACTGGCGCGCGCCATGCGTCTGGCATTGCTGCTGGCCATCCCCTCCACGGTTGGCTTGATGATGCTGGCCGAGCCCATTATCTCGGTCGTGTATCAGCACGGGAAATTCACCGCTTATCAGGCCGAGCAGGCGGCCGGGGCGCTGCGCTTCTACGCCGTCGGACTGGCCGGCTATGCGGCGCTGAAGGTTCTCGTCAACGCGTTTTACGCATTGGAGCATCGCAAGACTCCCATGCTGGTGAGTTTTTTGGCCGTGGCGATGAATCTGCTGTTCAATTGGATTTTCACCTTCCGCCTGGGGTGGGGCCACCGCGGCCTGGCGTTCTCGACGGGCTGCATCGCAACCAGCAACTTCCTGGTGCTGTACGCATTGATGCGGCGGCAACTGCACGGTCTCGAATCGGGCCGCATGCTGCTGCTGCTCTTGAAGATCAGCATCTCCTGCGGTGCGCTGGTCGCGGTGTGCGCGGCGTCCTCGCGCTGGCTGCTCGGCGATTGGCGAACCGAAGTCCTGTGGCTGAAGGTCTGCGCGCTGCTTGCAACGGTCGTCGCCGGAGTCCTGGTGTTCACTGCGGTCAGCCTGCTGCTTCGCATCGAGGAGATGAACGAGCTTGCCGGCGCGGTTCGCAGGCGCATGCGGCGCAGTGGCCCTTAGCTGGTGCATCTGCCGGTTGACATACAGACATACCGTTCATATGCTTTGACATATGAGAACGACCGTGAGGCTCAACGCAGCGCTGCTCGAGCGCGCGCGCCAGGAGGCGGCGCGGCGCGGAATAACGCTCACGGCGTTGATCGAACAAGGGCTGGGCTTGGCGCTTCGCCGTCCCCTGAAAAAATCTGAAAGGAGTGCGATCGTCCTGCCGGTGTCAAGTTCCACGGGCGGCACGCAACCCGGCGTAAATCTCGACAGCAGTGCGGAACTGTTCGATCGCATGGATGACCTGGCGTGATCATCCCCGACGTGAATGTGTTGATTTACGCGTTTCGCTCCGATTCTGCCGATCATGCAAAGTACAAGAGTTGGCTCACGGATATCGTCAACGGCTCGGCCGCCTACGGGATCTCGCCTCAAGTGCTGTCCAGCGTCACGCGTATTTGCACTCATCCAAGAATCTATAAACAACCCAGTGGGTTGGAGGAAACCCTGCGATTCTGCAACGTTCTCTTGGAATCCCCGAACGCAACGCTCGTCATCCCACAGGAACGTCACTGGTCCATTTTTCAGACGCTCTGTATGTCTTGCAAGGCAAGCGGCAATCTGGTGCAGGATGCCTGGCTGGCGGCGCTTGCGATCGAATCCGGCTGCGAGTGGATAACGACGGATGGTGACTTCGCACGTTTCCAAGGGTTGACCTGTCGCAACCCGTTCTAGCCAGTTCACGATGTCTTTACCATAACGCCGCCGCGCCACGGGCTGGCGGCACGGCTCGTCGGCGGTCGCGGCGATTTTCTGGAGCTAGGCTATGATGGGGCCAATGACACCACGTCAGCCATTGTCCTTGTGGCTCACTGCTTGCGGCGCCTTCGCTATTTGCGCCGCCGTGCTGTTGGCCACCACCGCAGCAGCGGCGCCCGTGACGCAGCTCGAGGTTCGAATCGTCATCGGCGCCGAGCAGCTGACCATGGGCAGCGAACTGGAACTGCGCATTTACGAGACGGGCAAGGAAGTCAGGCGCCTGCCCCTGGCACACGGCGAGGCATGGTTGCCCGACTCGACGCATCTGATACCGGTGCTGTTGAGCGAGTCTCTGGATCCGCGCAAGGTGCGGCGCTTTGCGCTGTACTACAGGCCTGGCAGCCCGCTGTCGCCGCCGTTCGAGATCGTTTCGGCCGATGTGGAGCTGCCGTCGAGCAGCGGCGAACCGCAGAAACTGCTGGGGATGACGCTGTCAGGCGTGATCGCGCGACAGGGGGAACTGGCCACCGAGGATCGAGAACAGAGCCAGGGCCAATGCCTCAGCGACGCCGATTGCGATGATCAACGCATGTGCAATGGCCGCGAGCGCTGCGATCCCCGTTCGCGCGAGGCCGATGCGCGCGGCTGTGTGAAAGGTACTCCGGTCGTCTGTCCCGTGAATCAGGTGTGCGGCGAGGGCATAGGCTGCCATGGCGCGTTGCCGGCGGCGCCCAGTCCGTGAGCGAGAGCGCGGCCACACAATCCATCGATTTACGCAGCGATACCGTGACCCGGCCAAGCCCGGGAATGCGCGCGGCCATGGCGGCCGCGGAGGTCGGCGACGATGTCTACGGCGATGATCCCACGGTGAACCGCCTGCAGCAGGCTGCAGCCGAAAGGTTCGGATTCGAAGCTGGCCTGTTCTTTCCTACCGGCACGCAGAGCAATCTGGCGGCGCTGATGGCCCACTGCGGTCGAGGCGATGAGTACCTGGTGGGGCAGGAGGCACATACCTATAAATATGAGCAGGGCGGCGCCGCGGTGCTCGGCAGCATACAACCGCAGCCACTGGAGAACGACGCCGACGGCAGCATAACGCTGCAGCGCATCGCCGCAGCCATCAAGCCGCAGGATGTTCACTTCGCGCGCACGCGGCTGCTGGCTTTGGAAAACACCATCGGCGGCCGGGTGCTGCGCCAGGACTATCTGCGGCAGGCGACTGAGTTCGCGCACTCGAAGGGGCTGGCGACGCACTTGGATGGCGCCCGCATATTCAATGCGGTGATCAAGCTGAACATCTCCGAACGAGCCGCGGTGAGTGGTTTCGATTCCGTGTCCGTTTGCTTGTCGAAGGGGTTGGGCGCGCCCGCAGGTTCGCTGTTGATGGCATCGACATCCTTGATTGCGGATGCGCGGCGCTGGCGCAAGGCGCTCGGCGGCGGGATGCGCCAGGCCGGCGTACTCGCCGCCGCAGGTCTCTATGCCTTACAACATCATGTGGTGCGCCTCGCCGAGGATCACGACAACGCTCGACACTTGGCGCAGGGCTTGAGCGCCTTGGGCTTGAGTGTCGAGGCGCCGCAGACCAACGTTGTCTACGTCGATATACCCGCGTCGCATGTCGTAGCGCTCAGAGAGCATCTCGCGCGTCTCGGCGTTCTTGCAACCATAGCGCCGCGGACCCGGTTGGTGACCCACCTGGATCTGTCGCGCAGCAAAATCGACTTGGCCCTTCGGGCGTTCGGTGACTTTCCGCATTGGGGCGTCGCGGCTCGAGACTAACTCCAGCGGCTGCGGGCGGCCGCGAGATCGCGGGCGGTATCGACGTCCATTCTTGCGGAGGGTAAGTCGACCAGTTCGCGCTGTGCGATGGGCAACTCGGCGAGCATTCCGCGTAGACCAGTGTCCCCCATGATGCGAAGCGCGCGCGGGAACAGCCGCTTCGGCAGTATGAGCGGTGTGCCGCCGCGCGTGCCGATGCGGGTCGCGTAAGTGCGCGCCGGCGCCGCCCGCCAACGCTGTACCAAGCGCCTCAGCTCGCGCAGCTTCAGATTGGCCAAATCCACCGGCAGCAGCAGTACCGCTGCGCAATACCACGCGTGGCTGATGCCACACCGGACCGAGCTCGACAGTCCCTGACTGCGCTGAAGGTTGCGTACCAAGCTGACGTGTCGCTGGCGCGCCTGCGCGCGATAGCTCGCGGCGGCGGGTGGTACCACGACAATGATACGAGAGGCGGGCAGGGCGGCGGCGAGTGTCACCGTACGGCGCAGCAGGCTGATGCCATGGACTCGCACCAGCGCTTTGGGCCGCCCCAATCGCGAAGAAAATCCGGCCGCGAGCACCACGACATTCAACTTAGGCGCCGTTGTGTTCGTTGCTATCATGTGCAGCAATGAACAGCAGTCGGGTGAAGCTCCAGCGCCGGCCGTTTCTGACGCCCATTTGGCTGACGGCGGGGGCTTGCACTGCGGGCTTCCTGTTTTTGCTTTTCGTCATCTGGGTGTGGGGCACAGCGTATTCGACCACTGTCATCGTGATACGGCACGCGGAGAAGGACGGGGGCGAGCAAGTCGATCCAAAGCTCTCTGCAGCGGGAGTGGAGCGAGCGCAGCGGCTCGCGCGCATGTTTGGCGCAGTCGATGTTCCCGGACGGCTCGATGCCATCTATGTCACGAACACCCTGAGCAGACTCACGGCGGCGCCGCTGGCGGAACTCCTGAGCCTGCCTCTCAGCGTCGCGGCGGGCACCGACCCCAAAGCACTGACCCATCGCGTGTTGCGGGAGCACGGCGGCGGCCGGGTGCTGATCGTGGCGCACCTCGACACGCTGCCAGCCATCGTATCCAGCCTGAGCGGAATCGACGACATCCCGAAAGTGGATGCCGACGATTACGGCATCATTTACGTCGTGACGGTGCCGCGTATCGGGCATGCCAATCTCTTGCGCCTTAATTACTAAGGGTTCGCAACGCGCAGCATGATGGCTTTGCGCACGAAATCGGCGTGGCGGCCGATCATGAAATCGGCGAGCACGGCGTCGCGAATGCGGCGCCCGCCATCGATCAGGAACGAGGCGCGGCGCACGCCGATACCGAGGGGGCCGTTGACCCCGTACATCTTGATGACGGACTTGTCCTCGTCGGACAACAAGACGAACGGCAATGCGTACTTGTCGCGGAACTTGCCGTGTGATTCCGCGCCCTGGGGGCTTACCCCGACGACGCGCAGCCCGGCGCGTTGTATGTCAGTATGAAGATCGCGCAATGTGCAAGCCTGGCGAGTACAACCCGGAGTGAAATCGGCCGGATAGAAATACAGAACGATCGCGCCCGAGCTCAGCAACTCGGTCAGCGAGCGGTCTTTTCCCGTTTCGTCCGGAAGCGTAAATTCCGGAGCACGTTCACCGGCTTTCAGCATCGGGCTCTCCTTTGAAGCACATCGTAGCGTAGCCGCGATGTTGCGGCTTACAGACTTTGGCAAGGGCAGCCTTTGCTGCTAGTATTCGTCGCCCTTTTCGGGGGAGTAGCTCAGTTGGGAGAGCGTCGCGTTCGCAATGCGAAGGTCGAGGGTTCGATCCCCTTCTCCTCCACCAAAGTAAGAGGCCGGAGACTTGACTCCGGCCTCATCTTCATGGCCTCGGTAGCTCAGTGGATAGAGCGAGTGCCTCCTAAGCGCTAGGTCGCAGGTTCGATTCCTGCCCGGGGCACTCTTGTCTTAATATGCGGCGATGAGCACCTTGCGCGTGGATTTGACGGGAGCGGTCATTGCAGTGACCGGCGCCTCGGGAGCGCTTGGCGCGGCAGTTACGCAGACGCTGCGGGGATTCGGCGCACGCGTCGCCCAGATCGATCACGGCGCGGCGGTCGAGGCAGCAACAGCGGACGAGTTGGTTTTTGCCGGCACGGATCTGTCGGATGCCGCAGCTGCGGCCGCCGTGATGGAACGCATCGTCGCGGTAACCGGCCGCCTGGACGGTTTGATAAATATCGCCGGAGGCTTTCGGTTCGAAAAGCTCGAGGGCGGTAGCTTGGAAACATGGGATGCGATGTACCGCGTCAACCTGCGCACCTGCGTGGCGGCATGCTCGGCGGCCTTGCCTCATCTGCTGCGCGCCAGCCGCGGACGCATCGTCAACATCGGTGCCTTGGGAGCCGTGAAGGCTGCGTCCGGTATGGCGGCTTACGCGGCTTCGAAAGCCGGAGTCGCCAAATTGACCGAATCGCTGGCCGAAGAATTGAAGGATCGCGGCATCACAGTGAACGCACTGCTGCCGAGTACGCTGGACACGCCGCGCAACCGTCTCGACATGCCCACCGCGCAATTCGACCGATGGGTGCCGCCCGCTGCAATGGCCGACATCATTGCCTTTCTACTGTCCGACGCCGCCGACGCGATAACGGGCGCATTGATTCCGGTCTCGGGCCGCGTGTAGCCAAGGCAGACGGACGGCAACTGATGCCTTGCCGTTGCCGTCCGTTGGCCTGTCGCCCCAAGCCATCGCGATCCGTTTAACATCCCCGCGTCTCGGTCTACGTCCCCGCCGGAATCTCCTCGGTATCGGTTTCCGCCTGCGCGGCCGCTGAGTAACGCGCGCCGCTGACGGTTCGCGAATTGATGAGTGCTTCGACATGGGCCATCACGCGCGGCGTCAATTTGACAGCACCCGCCGTACAGTTTTCGATCAAGTGCGTTTCGTGGGTGGTGCCTGGAATCGGAATGATGTTGTCCGATTTGTGCAGCAGCCATGACAATGCGAGTTGCGCCATCGAACAGCCCTGTTCGGTGGCTACCTTGGAGAAATCCTTGAGCAGTTCCAAATTGCGCGGCAAATTGGCGGGCTCGAATCGAGGCATGGTCTTTCGAATGTCGTTGTCGAGCAGCTGTGTGGCGGTGTTGACCGCACCGGTCAGGAAGCCGCGCGCAACGGGCGAGAAGGCGACGAACGCGATGCCCAATTCGCGGCACGCCTCGAGGACGGCAACTTCGGGGTTTCTCGTCCACAGCGAATACTCGCTTTGCACGGCGGTCACCGGATGCACCGCATGCGCGCGGCGCAAGGTAGCCGCCGATACCTCGGACAGCCCGATCGCACGGATGTGTCCGGCCTTCACCAGGTCCGCCAGAGCGCCGACGCTTTCCTCGACCGCAACCTTGCGGTCCACTCGATGTAGATAAAATAGATCGATGACGTCGGTTTGCAGCCGGGACAAGGATTCGTGGCAGGATTTGACGAGGGTCGCGGGACGTCCATCGATCACGCGTACGCCGTCGACGCCGGTGATGCCGCACTTGCTCGCAAGGTGAATTCGCCCGCGGAACGGCCGCAGCACCGGCCCCAACAACTCCTCATTGCGCCCGAATCCATAGAGTGCGGCGGTGTCGAAGTGCGTGACGCCGATATCCAGGGCCTTCAAGAGCAGCGCGCGCGCTCGATCAGGGGACGGCGGCGCACCGTAAGCATGGCTCAAATTCATGCAGCCGAGGCCGATTTCGCTGACGCTGGCGTCGCCGATCTTCCTGGTATTCATTACTTCGCGGCAAAACTGGGTATGACTCCAGGGACGACGTATTGCTCCACGATGACGATCACCACCAGCAGCAGGGTGAGCAGGACACTGTGCACGAATGTGCGCGCCAATACGGCGCCTTCCTGGCCCTTCAGATTGGTTACCGACACGCCAGTGGCAATATTCTGGGGAGAAATCATTTTGCCGAGTACACCGCCGGATGAATTGGTGGCCGCAAACAGCAGCGGATTCAAGTTGAGCTGGCGCGCCGCGACCACCTGCAGATTACCGAACAGCGCATTGCCCGATGTGTCGCTGCCCGAGAGAAACACGGCGATCCAGCCCAGGAACGGCGAAAACAAAACGAATGCATGACCAGTGGATGCGACCGCAAGCCCCAGCGTATAGGCGAGGCCGGAGTAATTCATGACATAGGCGAGGCCGACTATGAGCATCACGGTGAGCACAGCCTGCCAAATTTGCCGAATGGTTCGCACGGCACAGCGGCCCAAATCGGCGATCGGCAAGCGGACCAAGAGTGCAGTGAACAACGCGGCCAGCAGGATGGCCGTTCCGGTACCCAGCGGCTGGAACGCGTAAGCGGCTGCATACGGCTTGTCCTTGTAGAGTGTGATGGAGACCATCTTGTCCAGGCCGGGCCAGGGAATGGAATGCTGGGCCACCGTGGCCACTTTGAAAAATGTCCACAAAATGACGGTGGCGGTCACGATGAGCCACGGCATCCAGCCTTCCCACGCGGCCACAGGGCCCCTCTCCAAGGCGTTCGAGGTTGAGCTCACGGGCGCGCGGCTCACGGCAAATTCCGGATCGGGCGCCGGTTTCCAAACCTGAAGGAACAGCAGGGTTGCAGCCAAAGACCCCAAGGCAGCGAACACATCGGTCAAGGTGTAGTCCAGATAGTTTGACGCCGCGAACTGCGCGATGCCGAAACTCAAGCCTGCGACCGCCAGCATTGGCCACAGCGAGCGGATCGAGCGCCAGCCGCCATACAGCGCCATGACATAAAACGGCAGGAATGCCGCCAGCAACGGCAGTTGCCGTCCGATCATCTGCGCCAATTGAGCGGCCGGCAGGCTGGTCACCGCGCCCAGGACCGTCACCGGGGCGCCGAGCGCGCCGAAGGCGACCGGCGTGGTGTTGAAAATCAGGACGAAGACCAGAGCCTCGAGTGCGGGGAATCCGCACATGATGAGCAGCGAACTGGTGATCGCGACCGGAGTGCCAAAGCCCGCGACGCCCTCGAGCAATGCTCCGAAACAGAAACCGATGGCAACCAGTATCACGCGCCGATCATTCGGCAGATTGTGCACCAGCCACTCCCGGAAGGCGTCGAAACGACCCGAGGATACCGCGATATTGTAGAGAAACAGCGCGTTGATGACGATCCACATCACCGGCCAGAGCGCGAAAACTGCGCCGTTGGCCGCTGCCGACAGCGCAATGGGCGCCGGCAATTGCCAGATACCGACGGCGATTATCAACCCGACCACCAGACCGGCCAACGCGGCCTGCCACGCCGGACGTTTGAACACGCCCAGCAGCAATAGCACCGTGGCAATCGGCAACAGCGCCACCAGGAACGACAGAGTCAGGCTGTTGCCGACCGGCATCAACAATTGATGAAACATCGTGCTCCCCGCAGTCATCCTTTGAGCGAATGCTACTCCTTCGCGGCGCAATCCGTAATCGTGGGCGCCGTGCAACGGGCGCCGTGCAACGGGCGCTGTGCAACGGTGGCCGCCCCGGCGGTTGATGCATAATAGGCCGATGAACATCGCGTTCGCCGACACCGCCGATTCGCGGCCCAGCCGCCAGTCCGCGCTGGTCGCGGCGCTGCACGACATATTGCCGTCGCGCGCTGTGCTGTACCGCCATGAGGATACCGCGGCTTACGAGTGCGACGCGCTCACGGCATATCGCGAGTCGCCGCTTGCCGTCGTGTTGCCGGAGAGCGAAGCTCAGGTCGCCGGCATCCTCAAGTTGTGTCACCAATTGGGCGTGCCGGTCATCGCGCGCGGCGGCGGCACGGGATTGTCCGGCGGTGCCCTGCCGCACCGCTTCGGCGTGACACTATCTCTCGCCAAGTTCAACCGCATCCTCGACATCGACACGCAGGCGTGCACCGCGCGTGTGCAGTGCGGGGTGCGTAATCTGGCCATCAGCGAGGCTGCGGCCCCGCATGGTTTGTACTACGCGCCCGATCCGAGCAGCCAGATTGCCTGCACCATCGGCGGCAATGTGGCGGAGAATTCCGGCGGCGTGCACTGCTTGAAGTACGGCTTGACATTGCACAACGTGCTCAAGGTGCGCGGCTTCATGGTGGACGGTACGCCGGTCGAGTTCGGCTCCGAGGCCTTGGATGCGCCGGGCCTCGATCTGATGCCGCTCGTGGTCGGCAGCGAGGGCATGCTCGCGGTCACCACGGAAGTCACCGTCAAGCTCATCCCGAAACCGCTCCTGGCCCGCTGCATCATGGCGAGCTTCGATGATG
>Ga0116227_10016914_pt1 | contig 10324 bp, 5 predicted proteins | sample S1TSphgellanicum_FD_89693 | JGI IMG/M metagenome (GOLD analysis project Ga0116227, IMG submission 89693) | Host-associated microbial communities from peat moss isolated from Minnesota, USA - S1T2_Fb - Sphagnum magellanicum MG | ecosystem: Host-associated > Plants > Peat moss > Unclassified...
AGTTCACCCAAAATGAACCATGGTCCAATGTAGGTGATGGTTTACATTGGCCTTCAACCAATTCATGTGACCTTTCCAAAAAATAATGACCAAAAATAGAAATAAAATCATCAAATTTTAGAACCAATCAAAATATTAAATATAGAGCTTCATCTTCAATAACTTTCATTTAAATAAATATACATGTCGTTTTTACAATTTGATCTTTGAAAAAAGGTTTTGTTTGACACCAAATTGACCATTTATGACATTAAACCTTAATCAACCAAATTATTTTACAACCCCAAGAGATGTTAAATGGAAGCATGGACAACAAGCACAAATTCTAGAATTGTTGGTATTGATTGGATTTGACTTGTGATCATTTGTTTTTAATTGAAACCTTTTTTTTAATTACCTATCCAACTAGGGCTCCACATGGCTTTGCATAAACAAATTTTAAGTATTATTTAAAATATGAATATGAATTTTAAATACCATATTTGTATGTATTATTATAAATAAGTTTTGATGCATAATTTATTTAAATAAATTTGGTGTGTATTCAATACACAAGTTGTGCAATGAAAGGAAACATAATGTGATTCATTGATGAAATGAATGTTTCTATAGGTCTAGTCTACTAGTGACTTAATTGTTATAATTGGAAAGTGTGACAATGCTTTTTAATGTTGCTTTCTTCTCAAGGGACTTCTAAAAAATGTTAACAATTGCATCCTTCTTGGTATGGGTTTGCTTCCAACTCAACCCATATTCTCCATGCTTGAGATTATCCATTTCTTTTCATTTTTAATCAATCATTTTCTATTAAATTTACAAACCAATTCATTAGCAATTCCATACCCAAAGAAAACTAGTAGAACACATATAACATTCCAATGAGTACATGCCAAAAATTGGCACCATGGCTTGGAACAAGGTGTGATTATGAATCATACTGCTTTAATATATACAAAGGTGAATCATTGGAATTGCTTGAACATAAGGAATGTCTACCTTTCAACGTTAATGAAAGATCCATGTTATCATCCACCAACAATTGCACTTCATATTTTGGTGGTTTCCCTTTTTTCATTTTCAAATGCCTTACATATTTTCATAATTAATCATTAACATGATTAACCATGATACGCATTATTTGATCATCCTTGTGTGTTGCCTCAATTTTTTTACAAACTTTTGTATTATTCTCAATTTCACTAGGGACTCTCCATGCCATAATGTTATCCATTGCAAGCTTTTTAATCAATTTTATAAAGGGTTAAAACATGGTTGGTGGAGGCAAAGTATTGTCCCAAATGGTAATTTTCCATATGTCCCCAACAAAATACTCAACACCAAGATGATATAAAAACCCAATGGTATTTGAATCATAAAATCATAATATACATGAAACTAACCTTCAAATTCTAGAAGGGTTTTTTAATTGAATATAATCACATTGAACCAAAGGGGTAAAAGTAAGCTATAGTGACTTCTTTTATATAAGCACACTGTACTATTTTCCCAAATGAATGTTTTTGAACTTAAACCATGTCAACATTAAAAAAACACTTTTATTGTTTTTGCATATTATAACAAAACATAACCCAAAAAATAAATAGAAAAGAAATTAATTGTTTTTTATGTATTTCATGATAGATATGAGTGTATTTGCATAAAATACTTGTAATTGCATATTAAAAATGAAATTATACTCCAAAACCAATTGAAATGATTTAAACATTTACCCAAAAAATTACATTTATTTCACATGTGATTCCACATATTTTGAACCATGATTGTGAACCGTGTGAAGAGTTTAATATTTTCATCTCACAAAAGGGGGTTTTTTAGGGTGTTGACCATAAGTATGTGGTAAATTGAAATTTTGATAAAAATGGAAGGTGACAACCAATGTGAATTGGGCCAATGCATAAAAACCTTTTCAAACATTTATTTGAATGACTAATGAAACCAAATACCCAATGTAGTCTAAAATGATAAATGAGTTTTGTTATAATATATATCATAAATACACCCATGTTTTTTATTTAAATTTATTAATTAAAAATAATTATATTAATTTTTTGAAAATTGTAACCATAAGGCTAAAATACCAAAAAAATTAGAATTAAATACACCACATTTTGGGAGGTTTATATTAAAATATTAGACCTAAACACACCCTAAAAAATGGTCATTGTAGATTTTTTTCACCCTTTTATGTACTTTTATCAAGTAGTTGTGAATGTTTAATTAATAGTTTAACACAACACATGATATTGATATTATCAAACTTTGTTCTTTTCAAAAAATGAAAATTTGACACCATTTAAAACAACCACATATGTATTAAGCACCAATTATTATTTTTTTGGAAATCTCATATTCATTTGGGATAATTTGTTGAAAGTTAAGTCTTAAAATTTTGTCCATTAAAAGGAGTATATAAAAGATGTATGATTTTAATCAAACGTTTGTAAATGATTTTTCCTAGATCACTATCCTTGAAAACATCATGATGTTGGAAATTTGAAAACTTCAAATCCATTACTTGAAATGAATATTTTCAATTTAGAAACATAATGGACTAATATTTTCATAAAATTTCTGTGTCTTGGCACTCACACCAAATTAGCCCAATTTTTGGCATGCATTAGACCATGTGATCTCAAAAATTCATGTATAAAAATTTATTGCTAGATTTATTGAATAAATATGCATAAATACTATGGACAATTTAGCAACTTGAAAAACTTCATAAAGAAATTGGTTGAGAGTCCAAATCAAATACTCTAAGTAATTCAATGCACATTTTATCATAACACTACATCAATAACCCTACCACATGCTTTTAACATGGACTAGGGGAGTCATGAGATCCTTCAATTTGAAAGCACAGTCACATTTGTATTGGGCCCCTATTAGTACTGCAAATATGTCCAAAAATGTAATGGACAACCATGTTTTTACCTTAATATTGAAGTAGGGCCACCAAAAGGTTTATGGAAGATATTCAAAAACATTCTTTTACTTCCATCCTTGTTTTTATCAAGAAAATTTATCATGGCTATAATACAATAACATGGTTTTGGTGATTTTATTGCATGGCAACAAAAATGGAGTCAATAGTTTGATAAGGATTGGTGATCTCCAATTACAACTTGCATTGGATATTTGAAATCCTTCACAACATTGTGGAAATGTATTGAACATTTCATGGAAAGAAACTTTTGCAACCATGAACTAAAATAATTAAAAATCCATTACCTTTTGCAATATTTGTGTAAGCTTTATTTGCAAAGCGATAACATCCTTTGGATCACTAGTATGCTTAACAAACAAGATAAAACATCACTATTTACAATGTGTTACCAATAGACTATACAAGGAATTATTATATTTACTACATCCAAAATTGAATCAAGGAATGTTGTCAATGTTGTTGAGAAAAGAAGCCCCTATTAGTGGAGGATAGACAACCAACCTTTGGTTTCTTGAAAGAGTCCTATAGTGTTTCATAGTGTTCATGACTTTCTAACTCCATAATCAATTTCTACATTCACAACTTTGCCTTTACAACAAATGTCTTTTCCTTTGCAACAAACGCATGTTCTTCCACCATTGTTAAATGATGTTTTCACCAAAAAAATGATGAAGAACTTGCTTTGAAGTTTACCTAAACATTAACATTTGACAATCTAAATCCAAAATGGTTAATTAATAAGAGAAAAATGACTATTGAACAACCTCATGTTGCAATACCAAAACTTGAGCTCCTTACAACAAAACTTCAACAAAGTTTTTATTAGTCACCTTATGAAGTCCTTGATTTATTTTGCTCCGTTAGCACACATATAAACTAAAAACAAAGATATTGAATAAGAACCATAAAGGAGACAATTATATACATTATTTTGTAATGGCACTTAAACTTTTGTGGAAAAAGTTCATTCCAAGAAGCATTTGTTGTAGTGTCAAAGCAGCTAATGTTCCTCAAATCTTTTTTTAAGATCCTGAGGTCCTCCCCCGCTATTGTGCTAAATGAAAATAATATTTGTTCTAAACCAATTTTTTAAAAAAGATTAATTTATAATAAAAATAAAGAACTCCAAATACTTGTTTTGCCTTCACATGTTTATTTGATTTGTTGTTTGAGTGTTGTTAATCCATTTATGAAGCCCCTTTTCACTATTAGTCATGATATAACTACAATAAAACATTTTGTTTTTTATCATCAACAACATGTTTGGTAACAACCCAAAGTTTGATCATAAAAATGACAATCCCTTAAAATATGTTATTGGGGGTCCTTTTATTACATATTGTGTGAATGGAGTAAGATTGGTTCCAAGTTTGGTAGTTAGTTGGATGTTGAACTACTTTAAATATTGGAATGGTTTTGCTTTGTTTCCAAGGCTTAGGGTTGCTCATTTGATGGTGTAAGTACATCTAAACAAAATGAAAAAGGTGTTATGTATTTGTGCTCGTAGAGACTTGACCACCTTTTGAAATTATATCATTATGAGAAACCTTTTATCATGTAACCATTCAATTTGCGACTCCATGTTATCTATCATTTGCAACTATGTTTTATCATGTTTACAACTACTCACTATGCTTTTAAATTTGTTACTATTTTTGTGACTATATATGGTGTAACTACAAAATTGCACATCCTTTCATATTGTCTAACTTCTTGAATTTTTCATCCAAGAATAGGGCCCTATGTTCATTTCATCACAAAATTAGTTATAACTTGGCTACTTCTTATGGTGTGCTTTTACATTTAATGTACATTATGGTATTGTGGATTACACTAAGAATATATTTACCTTGTATTCAAGATACATTAAACATATCTTAAGTGTATTTATCATAGTTAAGTATATTTAGTTTATATTCATGGTGTATTAAGATATTTAGTTTGCATTTAAGTATACTATGTATATATTTGCTCATATTATGGGGATATTGAAATTCAAAATTTTCATTTTGATTTTATATGGTTTGTTTAAAAATATACAATATCTTATAAGGTATGACTAAATAATAGTGGGGAAATAATATTAATATGATATAATCATCATATTAAAAAATCCTATTTATTGATGAATGCTTATTATCAACTAATTGATTAGTTAATATAGTCCATGAAATAATCAATGTTACTTAATTAATTCATTAAACTTAATCAATATTAACCAATATATACTAAATAATTACTTGTTTATTTACTTAAAATTTCATCAATCAAATATTAAATCATAAATTGATATAATTATCAATTATTACTAATGAATTATTACCATTAACTAATTGATTAGCTAATTAATAAAAATATACAATAATAATTAAATAATCAACACATATTTAATATTTACCTAATGAGTCAATAAGTAAATAGATTATTATTTAATATTTAATATTTAATTATTTTAATTTCTTAACCATTAAATATTAAATATTACTTAATTTACTTAATATATTCATAAGTAACTATTAATCTGAATTAATTGATCTAATTGAGATTATTAATATTAGATAATTAATTATATGCAGTAGTTCACCAAAAAATTAGATGAATTGGACTCATTAATTCAATTAACTGATTAAAATAATTATTCTAGTCAGTTAATTCAAATAATCAATTTTGGGAATCCAAGTGAATGATTATTAAATTTTATTTGAATTAAAATAATCAATCTAAATAATTAACTTTTAGATATTTAATTTTAAAAACGAATTATTAAATAATTATTTCAGATAATTGAAATTCAGATATAAAGTCAAATTAATTACTTTGATAATTAATTATCTGAATTGGACTAATTAATTCAAATAACCCATTTAATTAATTTGTTCAGATATAAAATTATCAAGTAATTACATATTTAGTTCTACAACTTATAAAATGGAAAACATACACACACACACAAAGTATGTGGGAGAATACTTTTGTAATTGCAACCCAATTTGCAATTAAAGTACAACTAAAATATTTAACCTATAGGTTTTGTCCTTGAATTTCATTTAAAAATTTATAGAAACTAGTTATTTTTCTTGAGTTCTCGCATTAAAATACATGTGTCAATTTGGGATGAATTCAAAAAAGTTTAACCTTGAAAACAAAACATAAAATTAAGAAAAAAAAATCTACATTGTTACATTTTAATTCATTTACCTTTCTACCATCCTACATGTTTACCCACCTAGGGTCCTATTTTTTGACTTGGGTAGGTAGGTAGGTAATAGGTTTGTATTTTCATTTTTTCCAAAATTCAATTTATTTTCCATGTGCAACTTTTGAGTGTGCCATGTGTTATAATGTATTACCATTTTAAATGAACATTCATAGTAAAAATATTTAAATTGATTTTAAAATGCACAAATTGTACCATTTGTCACAATATCGGAACATTTAAAATTAACAATCATAATTTTTAAAAATTATTTCTTTGGAAATGCACAAATTATGCCATTTGGCAATTTTTCATTGTACCATACATCACAATATATGACCATTTAAAATGAACAATCATAATGAAAAAAAATATTTAAAAAAAAGGAAATTCATAAATTATGCCACATGGCAAAAAACCAATTTGGTTACAAGTATCAATATTAAAACATCCATAATGGGTGATGGAGATTAAAGGTTTTAATTTAAATTTTCACCACTTGGAAATGCATAAATTATGCCATGTGGCAATGTGTGTGAAGCAAGTTGCACATTATGATAATTAATCACAAAAATTTATACGGTCAAAATATATGATTGATTGTATACCTTATCCATGTGCATTATGTTGATGTCATGTTTAGATCATATTTGTGACTATATGTTGGGTATGACTATACTTATGCAACTAATAGGAAAATTAGTTGTTGAAGTCAAATTTACAACTAAATTTTAGTCACAAATTGAAGGCACAAATATGGGTTTTTCTATTAATGTATGTGGCCAATATATAGATTTTTTTTTTTTTTACTAACCTTTATAAATCACAATCAAATGTTTCTCTTGAACTATCATAACTTTAACCTTCATCACAATCTTCCTAGGGAAAAATAATTATGTAAAAATTTGGGGAATTACTATATAATGTAATTTGGATCAAATGTATTGTTATTTCAGCAAATCTTTAATTTATATTTTACTATCATGATATCAACATAAACATAATTATTCTTTGAAATAATATAAACTAAAAATCTCCTTGAATGGTAAAATTTTGCATTTGTGTCATGAAAATTATGGTAAAATGACAAACCATTATTCCTTTCATTATCATAATCATGCAAATAATAAGTCAAAACCATTGTTCATTATGTTTTTATATTTTCAACAAACATTTTATCAACATTAAAATAATAAAGTGAAAAACACATAATAATGATGTGAAATTATTTCCACAAATCAAAAATAATGATTTTTTAAAATTTCTAATTTGGTAAATATAAATAATAGTAATATTTTCATTAATTTTGTTTTACAACAGTGTCATCAAATCTTAGGATCATTATTATCTATTGGTAAGTAATCCAATCACAAGTAATTAGGAAAAGCCCAAACAACCTCCAATCAACAATTGGTGACCCTAGAAGACAAGAACATTGTAACTTCTTTTTCATCAATAATACACAACATTGTTAACTATTATTTATTTGTGAAAAAATGTTCTTCCCTATGGTATTGAAAGTTGTGTCCATTTAGTTTTGTGTTTTGGCTAAAAAAATTTAATAAATAACATAAATCTAATGATTCATTATAATCATATTGAAATTTTTCCTAAGGAAGTTTGTAATGAATTGGGGTCATGACCAAAGTTGGCCAAGACAAACAAGAAATGGACCAAGAACAAATTAAGGCAAAAAAAAGGCCTAAAATATTGGGCGAATGAAAAAGAAGCATTCATGTGATTTCTAGGATGTCCCAAACCTTGGGGACAAAAGTACAAGGGGTAAACTTGGTTCATATCCATAATTTTTCATGCAATGGAAAAGCTTTTAAAATGTAGATATCAAAATTGAACTCACATTTTCCATTGGAAGTTAGGAGTTATGGTCAAAAGAAAAGCCAATAATCAAAGTGTCAATTTGACTTTTGACCACAAAAACCTAAGAAAGAAAGGGCAAATGATATCCAATGGAGGTGTCTAACATGGAGTTGGAAAGTTCTTGACAAGAATTACAAGATAATGTGTCACAAGTGCAAAACAAGCTTGAACAAAAAAGACACAAGGTGATAGATTCAATACAACAAAAGTTGGAACTTAGAGACGCCCGTTTGGGAGTCTTGAAATAAAATACCATTTGGAAAAAACCTACATAAATAAGCACAAAATATATCATAGGGTGAAGGTGGTGGCCTCCTCCCAACTCTAGGCCATGCAAGTGTTTGGCAAGTCTGTGACCCAAAATTGGTTGCATTTCCACTAACCACCTAAATTGTATGGCTTGTGCATGTGACTTGTCCATGAGGAGCTTGTGAACATGTCACATTTTCCCCATCTCAAAGTTCACATATTTCTTTTTCCTTAGTGCACAAAGTCAAGGAATGTGCCCCAAGTCCTTCCTTCTACCTTCTTTTTGTTGTTGCCTTTTAGGGGTTCAACGTTAAGTCTTTCAAGGAAGAACTTAGTAGTGCATCATTTATCAATTATCATACTTTCTAGTGCAGAGCTTGTGTGGTCTTTCCATGGGTACAATTTTGCCAAGAATATGGGACAGGTTGATTGAAAAAACCTTACCAATTGCACCTACACACCACATCACCTTTTTCAACTAGATGAAAAAAATATAACTAATATGTATTGTAAGATATTATAGAGTTTCCAATGAATAGGATAGAAGAATATTACCACAACATAAATGTAATTAACCAAATTGTAAACATAATGGAAGTTCTCACATTTGTGAAAATTCAAGCCTTTTCATTACAAGCATGTAGTGAAAATTGGCATCTAAATAGTATTTGAACACACTTATAAGATAAAATCATTCCTCATTATCCATATTTGTAGTGGCCACCTTGTTGTTAAATTTTTGTCAAAGACTACAATTTGTTTATTAATTGGAGGTTTATTATACCTTGTTGTGACATATATGATACCTTTGAACACTTCGATGGTCAGTTGTCAATTGAAATGACTTTCTTATGACCAAAAACTCTTCTATTTAAGCATCATCTCTATGCGAAAACCAAAAAAAAAAAACTTTTGAATAGATAGATTCACAACTATGTCATTAAGGAATGAAACTATTCATGTTTGTGATCTATGGTCATTTTGTTAATTTCTTTACCACTTGAAGCTTCATGATTTTTTCAAGATGCTTCATCTCTTTCCTTGGTTTGAGAGCTCTTCCTCTAATCATTGATGATCTATTAGCTTGTAAATAAGACTTTCAAAATGATGAATGTATGATGGCACATCTCTAAAGGTTGTGACCTAATCCATATTATTTTGGTGTGGTAAAAACCTTGATATGAAACGGTAAAAGAAGTGTAGAGTTGTGTGAAGAAAGATACCCAAGCATCTCCAACTTTTCATTGCCCAAGGATAATTTATCATTTTCACTTTGAAAGGAATGCTTGTCGTGTGGTGATGATAAATGGCCAAAATAATGACTTTTTTGGATTTAATCATGATATGAACCTTTTGAAGATGCAAGGGTATACGGTGGCCTTTGTGGTCCACATAACTTGATTTATTGTGGTGCAAATTCTTGATTGCCAGTGAGGCTTGCTTATGGTGCCACTAAAGGTTTTACACCTCTTGTTGTTATGTTATCACAACAACCCCAACTCATGAATCATTGTTTTTTTTTTCACCAAGTGAAAGATGTTTCTTGCTTTTGTCTAAGCATTCAGTCATTACATCCCAAGGTTATGGGGAAAATTTTGTAATACTTGTTTTCCTTCATATATCCATTAGTTCGTCATTAGATTCATTATAATAAATCTCAAAATGAACATTGCTACACCTTCATATGATAGTAAACATATTTTTCTATTGCTAATACCTATGTTGTCAATTGTGACCCCACTGCTCAAGCACGTATATAAGATGTCAACATTGATCATTTCCGCAATGGTGGTGACATCTTGGTCAATTATATTTGTGGCCATGGTTACATGGTTGTATTAGCCTCCACATCAAATGGATGGATGTGACTTATAAGCAAGGAAATTCATTCTATCTAATATCAAGTCACAAGTAGTAGTTGGTATCAGACCTAGAAACACCATGTAGTTGTTGATGATATTAAAGAATTATTATATTGTACACCTAAAACCTATATATTTATCTTGCATTAATTCCATGTAGAATAAAATTCA
>Ga0116227_10016916_pt1 | contig 10324 bp, 13 predicted proteins | sample S1TSphgellanicum_FD_89693 | JGI IMG/M metagenome (GOLD analysis project Ga0116227, IMG submission 89693) | Host-associated microbial communities from peat moss isolated from Minnesota, USA - S1T2_Fb - Sphagnum magellanicum MG | ecosystem: Host-associated > Plants > Peat moss > Unclassified...
AGCCAAAATCTGGCTGTCTGTAAATTTGCTCGTTCTCATAACCTAAAATTAATCGTTTTTTGTTAATAATTTTAGGGTTATAAATTGTCCAGTTTTTAGGGAGATTTACAAGATATATTTTCAAAACGGCATTTTATCCGGTGAAGGGAATGCTATAATGGTACATAAAAAACCTTTAAAAATAGGCTCTTGGCTTTTCTATAAACAGGATGGCTCCTTGTACGCATATACCGAATTTGCTGTTCATAAGAAAAAAGGAACAGAATTAATGATTAAAGAGCAAATTATCCCTAAAAAATACCATATTGTTAAAAAGAACGGAAAATTAGTGAATGAGAAAGGAAAATGAAAATAATAATTTTTATGCTAGCAATTGCTTTAAGTATTGCTTCCTGCAAAAAAAAAGAAGGCACCCATACAGAAACAAAACCAATGGGAAAGTATAATGTTGTAATTACCTATAAAAAGGATATGCCAATCCGTTCTATTTCATACGACAAAAGAACAAACAAGAAGATTGGTTATGCTTTAAACAATATATATACTTTAGATAGTATAAAATAAATATACCTTGAAAATATCAGAACTTAAACACCAAAAAGTTGTACAATGGCCTACAAAGGATTTGGAAGGGAATAGAATTTATAAAGAATTTGAATACATTTCAAATTTTAATCCAATTTATAAAAATAATGAATCTGAAAGACTAGCAGCTAAGTTAATCGATTTGAGTTTATTTTTTCTAATACTTTATCTTTTTACTGAAAAAATAATTTTTAGTATAACATTAGCGATATTATGTGTTATTATATATGGTAGTTTATTAGATCACTTATTAGGAACAACATTAGGTAAGAGTATCTTTAAAATCCGGGTAATAGATGATTATGCAAAATATCCAAACTTAAAAAAATCATTTAAGAGAAATTTTTTATGTTTAATAAATCTCTTTCCCACTTTTACTGAAGGATATACAAGAATGGGAGTTTCAATAATGAAAATTAATTTTAATATGCATTTAAATAATAAATTTTGTAAAACATATATTGTTAAGAAAGATATGATGGATAAAATAAAAGTAATGCTGAGGAATAAGTAATAAACAGGAATGATTACTATCCTGTTGGATTGAGTTTTTATGAGGGAGCAGAATTTAGTGTAAAAGGAAACCCGCTGAATTATAAATTTGGTGGCAAGGAATTACAGGAAACCGGGATGTATGATTTTGGGGCAAGGAATTATATGCCGGATGTTGTGCGTTGGTTCAACTCCGATCCGTTGGCTGAGCTTGCACCTGACCTGTCACCATACAGATATGCTTTCAACAATCCTATTTCTTTTACAGATCCAACGGGGATGTATGAGGATTCTTATTATGATGACTCTGATAGGGATGAAGGTTACATAAATAAATTAACAATTACGATATAAATAATTTTAGTTTAATTTCATTAAATAGTTGACAAATTTCCCCTATAATTTCCCCTTCCAAAAATGAAAGCTTTATAAATCCTCTATTTAAAAGGAATTCCAAAAAATGAGTGGGTTCTGGAGAAACCACAAAGTTAAAATTTAACTTAAAAAGAAATCAAGGTTTCTTAGCTCAGTTGGTAGAGCAATGGATTGAAAATCCATGTGTCCCTGGTTCGATCCCTGGAGAAACCACAAAAGTTAAATACAGTTTAACTACACTAAACAGAAAATCCCTTTAAACTAACCGTTTTTAGGGATTTGTTTTTTAGATTGTGTTAATTTGTGTTATGCCAAATTAATATCTTTTCTGTCCCCATTTAGTCCCTAGACAATCCCCTGTATTGATTTCAAGTTTAAGCAAATTTATTTTCGCTAAATAATTTTGAAACAATGAATATTAGATTTTTTTTAAAAGAGCCAAAGTTGGTTAAGGAAACAATGCTTTACATTACTGCTACTATTGGCGGCAAAAGAATGAAACGCTCAGTTGGGGTAAAAGTAAAGCCGTCAAATTGGACAGGAACAAAAGTGAAAACACTCGCAAGGGATTCTGCTTCGCAAAATCTAAAAATTGAAAATGCTTCTAAAATCTTAAAAGAGATAGAAAGAGAATATCTATTGCAAGGTATTCCCCTTTCAAAGGAGATTGTGGAGAAAGAATTTGACCAAAGAATAAATCCTGAAAAAGAAAAAGTTCAAAAGTCTTTTATTGAAGTATTTAATGATTTTATTTTGAGTTGTAAACCAACAAAATCAGAGAACACAATAAAAACGTACAACACTTGTAAAAGACATTTATCCAAATTTTCGCGTGAAAAAAAAATTCCCCTAAATTTTGAAAATATTGATATAAGTTTCTACGATGATTTATTGGCTTATTTCCTCTCAAATAATTTTTTGAACACTACTACAATAAGTAAATACATTAAAGTTCTTAAAACCTTTATGAAATGGTCAAATGAAAGAGGTTATCATAGTAATATGATTTGTAATAGATTTAGGACTTTCAAAGAAGAGTCCGAAAAAATAAAGATAAGTGCAGACATTGTTGAGAAATTGAGAATGACTGACTTCGAAGATGAATATAAAAACATTGTAAAAGATCTTTTTATTTTAAGTTGCTACACAGGTTTAAGATTTAGCGATATACAATCAATGAAAGAAGATAACGTACAAGGATAATCCGACCAAAAAGTGTTCAGGAAAAAACCGGTAAAGTCAAATGCAGTTAACAAGAGAAATAAAGCGAATAACTGATTGGAAAGTCTCTTATTGCTTTTTACCGTAATAAGAAAAACAGAAAATAGGAGCATTAGGAAAACAATCAGTTTTCCTAAGTTGTTAACCAAATCTATATTTTTTTCCAATAATTCTTTTTAATTTATTAAGTAGCAAATGTAAGCAAAGTGTTTTTTTATTGAGACAAGTTTGTTCTGTAAATGATGCCAGGAAAATTTTGATCGGATTTTGAGCTGGATATATAATACGCCATTACATCATTCATAAAGCTGGGTTTATTTTATTAAATAAAAAGAAGCCAAATTAGTATCAGCTAATTTGGCTTCTTTTGCTTAGTTTTGGAAAGAGTTTCGTTATATCTAATAATTCAGAGATAATCCCAAACCAAATCCCATATCACTATCATAATGGGTCCGAATTCCAATATTCTTATTGATAATATATTTTAGCTCTGCCATATATTCTTTATCGGTATTGAGCATAAAGCCAGCTCTTAATCTTTTAGAAATTGGGATATCTTCACGCATTAAAGATAATCTTGCAATACCATCGTGATATACTTCTGCCTGAAAATTGACTAACATTGGCAAAGTATACATAAAGCCCAAACTAATGGCACTACGGAAATCTTTTTTATTCTTCTGTCCAAATAGATTGGTTTCGTGTTTATCCATTCCCATTTTACGATAACGCCAATCGAAACCTATAAACGGCATAAACCATTGCATTTTTCCAATATATCTTCCTAGATGTGTTTCTACTTCATAACCGTGCATATTATTATAGCCTAAACGCCATTCTGTGCCTAAAGACCATCTTGCATTTTGTAGCATTGCTTCTCCATCGTTACCATTGGTTGCAAAATCATTTTGAGCCATAAAATGTGGCATATTGCTTTCCATTTGCAACATATTGTATGCCTGTTTTTTGTTAGGCAAATATGAATTTTGGTAATCATCCACGGCAAAAACCCTGTTCATCCCCGACATCATATGATAAAGGATGTGGCAGTGGAAAAACCAGTCTCCTTCTTTGTTTGCAAGGAATTCTATCGTGTCGGTTTCCATTGGCATTATATCCAATACATTTTTGAGCGGTGATTTTTCGCCTTTACCATTAATTACTCTGAAATCAAAACCGTGCAAATGCATAGGGTGACGCATCATAGAATTATTGTAAATCGTAATGCGTAGAATTTCTCCTTTCTTTACAGGGATTTTATCAGTTTCGGAAAGGATTTTATTATCCATACTCCATACATAACGGTTCATATTTCCGGTCAGGGTGAATTTCAACTCTTTAACCGGAGCTTCTTTAGGAAGTTCTGTATTGTATGGAGATTGCAACATTGCATAATTTAAGGTTTTGATTTCTCCCAAAGCATTTGCATTGTAGCGGTTGGGATCATTTTCCATATTCATATTGTGCTGGCTATGATCTTGTTTTTGTTTTGCGTTTCCTGTAATTTCAGGGTACATTACCACGTTCATATCCATTTGATTCAGGCTCATTTTCATTCCCATATCGTCTAAGTCACCATTCATCTTCATCATACCATTCATCATTTTCATCCCTTCAAAATATTTCAATTTAGGAAGTGGGGAAATGAGTTGTTTGATGCCATTACCCAAAAAGTAGCTTGCAGATTGAGTCCTGTCTTCGGTAGTGGCTAAAAATTCATAGGCCACTCCATTTTCAGGAATTGTCACGACAATATCGTACGTCTCTGAAACAGCAATGATTAATCTATCAACTTCCACAGGTTCCACATCGTTGCCATCATTAGCTACTACAGTAATTTTACCGCCCGCATAGCGTAACCAAAAATAAGATGATGCGCCACCGTTTGATATCCGTAAACGTACTTTGTCTCCGGCCTTCAATGTTTGCCCATCAATTGTTTTTAAATCGGAAGTATTATTTCCGTTGATTAATATTTTATCGTAATATACATCACTTACATCCATTGCAAGCATACGTTTCCATTCGTTGGCGAGTTTGGTTTTAAAATAACCTTCTCTTATAGCTTCTGAATAAGATTGCGTTGCATTTTTTTTGATAGCTGCCCAGTCATTGGCATTATGAAGCATTCTGTTAATATTATCTGGATTAAGATTTGTCCATTCGCTTAAAATCATAGGCACTGTAGGTAAGTCATCGATTCCTTTTCTAAAGGTTTTATCACTTTCCTTTTTCTTCAAAATTAAGCTGCCATACATACCAATCTGTTCCTGTAATCCCGAATGGGAATGATACCAATGCGTTCCGTTTTGAATAATAGGGAAGCGATAAGTATAAGTTGTACCGGGCTCAATTGGTTTTTGGGTAAGCCAGGGCACTCCGTCTTCTTTATTGGGTAAAAATATTCCGTGCCAATGGAGTGAAGTGCTTTCTTTTAATTGATTATGTACTACAATTTCGGCTGTATCACCTTCTGTAAAAGTGAGTGTAGGCATTGGGATTTGTCCGTTTACAGCAATGGCTCTTTTCTCTTTTCCTGCATAATTTACCAGTGTGTCTTTTACGTACAAATCATAACGAACTACTTTTTGCGCAAAAAAAGATTGCGAACATAATAGTATGAAAACGGCTTGTAACAATCTGATAGTAACATTTTTTGATATTTCCATTTTACTATTTTTAGTAATAAGCCATTTTATTTCAAAGTCTCTATAGTACTCCCACAAGTAAGCATTTGAGAACCGTAATATGGATTTTTAACGGTTTCTTCTTTGCTTAACCAATTTGCGCCTTTGCCATTGTTGTACATTGGACAATGCTGATAATAAACAGGCGTTCCTTGCTTTGATACTTTGGTTAACTCATAGATGTTTTTAGAGAGCGAGACGAAAATTTCTCTTTGTTTGGCAATGTCTTTGGTTCGGGCAATGTTTTCAGCATCGGTAGTTAAACTCTTTATGACATTCATCCAAACAATATGTTCTTCGTTGGTGAATCTTGCCATTTCAACGGTTTTAATTACTTTTATCATTTCAGCAGCTTTTACCGATGAAGTAGCTGCATCCGTTTTTACTAAGGCATCTTTTATTGAAAAATAATTATCGAAAATGGCTTTTAGTTGTGGTATGTTTTGTTTTTCAACAGTATTTATTCGTGATGTTTCAATATGATTTCCGTGCTCGTTTTTCATATCTATATCTGCAGCTTTGTTTTTTGAAATTGGTTTTGATTCTCTTTTGTACTGGCAACAGCTTGGTAATTTAGCATAAACGTCGTCAGGTGCTAAGAAATTTTCGTTGTCATAACCTGCTAAAGCAATACGTTTCAGTATTTCATCTCGGCTTATTTTTTTATTATCATAGCTAATTGTAGCCATTTTGGTATTTTCATTCCATTCTACAGAAGCTGTATTTTTTGCATTCCCAGCTTTTTCGATGGTGGATTTACACATTTCGCAGTTGCCAAATATTTTTACGGTTTCCGTTTTTGAGTTTTTGATTTGTGCAAAACTGTTTACGGTTGATAGTAATATGGTGATTACCATCAATATTTTAGAAATTGATTTATTCATAACAATAAGTTTTAGAAATGAAATTCATGAATTCCATTTCATTTTGAAAATTTTTAATTTAATAATGTAGAGGAGTGTTACGAAAACTGATTTTAGTTTTCGACAAGACATAACTATGGCTCATAAGCCATTGCTTTAGCCTATTTTAGGCGGTTGCCAAATAGAAGAGTAGCCCGCAGAATAGAAGGCTTGCTTGAAACCGAATTTTTGCTTTTTAATTTCAGCAAAACGGTTGATTATTTTGAAGTCTATTGAAGTGGGTAAACTTAGGGAAAGTGAAGAAGCGCTGCTACCACAAAAACCGTGCTTGCATTTGCCATCGCAATCGTTATTTTCATGATCCTTTTTACAGGATTTTGTTTCGCAGCAATCTTTTTTTTGATCTTTTGGACAGTATTTTTGCTCTGTCTTGGATACTTTTTTTGCACAAGCATAACTTATACTTGGCATAAGGAAGAAACCTAGACAAAGTAAGATGATAAGACTGATATGTTTAGTCAAGCTTTTCAATACTACAAAGTTATGAAATTATTTTTTTAAATTTTAATATCAGGAATTTACGTTATTTGTTACATTTTTAAAATTGATTACAAGATCGCTTACTTTAAGATAGGATTGTATTAATGAGATTGAAAATCAATTCAATTTGAACTCTCACTGCATCAGGAACCATGATCTCATAATTACCTCCAAAAGAAATAATTTCTCGTACAATACTACTACTTATGTAGGACTTCCCGGAAGATGTCAAAAGGAAAATAGTTTCTATGGTATTTTCTCTGGTTAGAGCTCTGTTTGTCTGAGCAATCGCTTTTTCAAATTCAAAATCGGCAGGATTTCGCAGACCTCTCAAAATAAAATTAACATTTTTACTCTTACAATAGTCTATTGTAAGTCCTTTAAAATCATCTACTTCTACATTTGGAAATTTTTCAAAAGATTTTCTGATAAACTCTTTGCGTTGTTCTATGGAGAACATATATTTTTTCTGAGAATTTTTTCCGATGGCGATAATGATTTTGTCAAACAACGGAACTGCGCGCTCTACAATATCATAATGTCCAAGTGTGATAGGATCAAAAGATCCAGGGAAAACAGCAATTTTCATTTATTTCGGATTTAAAAAAAACAGCCAAAGACTTTTCCTTGGCTAAATTATATTTATTTATTTAAAGCTTTTTCAACTTCGCTTCCACAAAGATCCTTAATAGAAATTCCGTAGATCTTGGCCTGTTGAGGAAGAATACTTGCTGGTGAAAATCCGGGATTAGTATTCATTTCCAAAAGGTAAGGAATTCCGTCAACGATGATAAATTCTGACCGTGAAAATCCGCTCATTCCAAGCGACTTATAAGCCTTTATTGAGATTTCTTCAACTTTTATTCTCGTCTCCTCGTCAATTCTTGCGGGTGTAATTTCCTGAGAAGCACCTTCATATTTGGCTTCGTAATCGAAAAATTCCTTGTCCGGAATGATTTCTGTAATTCCAAGAACAATGACTTCACCTTTGTAGTCCAAAACGCCTACAGAAACTTCTGTTCCGTTCAAGGCACTTTCAATTAATATTTCATCATCTTCTTTGTATGCAATTTCAAGCGCGGCTTTCAGTTCGTGTTTTTCTTTAACTTTAGAAATTCCAAGAGAAGAACCACTTTGATTTGGTTTTACGAAAAGAGGTAATCCAAGTTCTTCCACGATTTTGTCATGAGAAATATCTTCGCCTTTTCGTAGATAAATACTTTTTGCAGACGGAATTCCGTATTTGGAAAGAACCGCCAAAGTATCTTTTTTGTTAAATGTCAGTGCGCTTTGATAAAAACCACAGCCAGTATATTTTTGTCCAACAGCGTCCCAATAAGCTTGTAGGATTCCGTTTTCGCCTGGTGTTCCGTGAATAATATTGAAACAAGCATCGAATTTCAGGCTTTCTCCGTTTCCAAGATCGGCGGAAAAATCAGCTTTGTTGATTGGCTTTTTATTGTCGTTTTCGTCTAAGAAATACCATTCGTCTTTTAAAATGACAACTTTGTATACATTATAAATTTCACGATCCAAAGAATCATATATCAATTGTCCGCTTTTTAGGGAAACTTTGTATTCATCAGAATATCCGCCCATTACAACGGATATGTTTTTTTTACTCATTGTATAAAAATCTTATAGACAAATGTAAAAATTTTATATAAAAATCTATGATTAAATCTTTCGAATTTTAAATATTGAGAAGTTATCAGTAAACTTATTTAAAACTTGATATTAATAAAAATACAATCTTAAGTAAGGCCAATAAACCAAAACTCCAATACAGATTGCTGCAACCGTCGCCAACAAAACTGCGCCGCCGGCCAAATCTTTAATAATTCCAATATTAATATCAAACTCTGGCTGGATGTAATCACAGATCTTCTCAACGCAAGTATTCAAAGCTTCTGTAACCAAAACAAAAAAAGAAACCAGAATAATCAAAGCAGTTTCAAAATTCGAAAGTCCCAAACAAACAATCAGAAAAAGATTAATAATCAATCCCAAAATATGAATTTGAAAATTGCGTTCATTCCGCAATATCCACAAGATTCCACGGATTGTAAACTGCACACTTTTATGAAATGGAGGTTTTTTCATTATTGATTTTCACAAATTTAAATTATTTTTATTGATTTGCTGATTTGAAGTTTATTGTAAGCGACATATTTTAAATTATTCATTTTACTTCCACTTCGGCTTGGTTGCAAATATCTTTTCATTGATTTTACAATTTTCAGAATGTGCGCCTTTTAGATAACCAATACTCATCAAAAATTCTCCAACAATTTCTCCGCCAGTGAATTTAAATGTCTTTTTGAATAATTTTACCCATTCTTCCTTTGTTTTTGGATGGTGATGTTCCAGCCATTTTTCGAAAGAACCAAATTCCTTCTTCAGTTCCAGAATGGTTTTGGCATTTTCTATTGCGGCGTTTACTTTTAGTTTATTTCTGATGATTCCTGCGTCAGACAACAATCTTTCTCTGTCTTTTTCTGTGTAAGCCGCAATTTTGTCAATACTGAAATTACTGTAAGCTTTGCGGAAAGAATCTTCTTTTTTCAGAATTGTTTCCCAACTCAATCCGGCTTGGTTGATTTCCATAATTAACCTCCCGAAGAGTTCATCATCATCGTGAATGGGGAAACCGTAATGGTTATCGTGGTAATTTTTGTGCAATGCTTTTCTTTCTTCCGGTTGCATTGTTTCTATGGCTGTGCAATATGACATCTCTTATAGGTGTTAGAAGTTTAGATTTTAGGTATTAGATTCTTAGAATAAACTTTCAGTTTTTGAAAGGAATTTGTTCATCGCAACTTTGATATCGATGTTCATTCTGTCGGAAAGATTGATGATCCACCAAATTGATTCTGCAAGTTTATGTTCCAATTCTTCATCAGAATTTGCTTTAGACCAGGTTTTTTCGTGAGACATTGTGTTTCTCCCCACCAATCCGGTGTCTGATAAAAATCCCAACGCATCTTGCTCAATTGTCCAGACTTTTCCGTTCTGTTTCAATTCCAGTTCGTGGTATAATTTTCTGATTTTAATTGAACGTTCAATGATTTCGTCAAAATTTTCAACAGCCATTTTTATATTTATTTAAAACAAAAATACAAAGTAAATTGGTGTAAATAAGTTCCTTTTTATCAAAATCCTTATCTTCGTCAAAAGCTTTTTTAAAATGAACAAAACATTAACTTTTTCCTTTTTCCTTTTCTCTTTTGTCTTCTTCAATGCTCAAATCGAAGAAAAAAAACTAGACGAACTGATTCAGAATTCGCTTAAAACCTTTGACGTTCCGGGAATGTCCGTCGGAATTGTGAAAGACGGAAAAGTGGTTTATGCCAAAGGTTTCGGCGTTCGTTCTCTCAATAATAATCAGCCAATGGACGAGAATACTTTGGTGGGAATTGCTTCTAATAGTAAAGGTTTTACTTGTACAGCTTTGGCAATTTTAGCTGATGAAGGCAAAATAAATTGCGACGATAAAGTCAGCAAATACATTCCTGAATTCCAAATGTATGATCCTTATGTTTCTAAAGAAGTAACAATAAG
>Ga0116227_10016917_pt1 | contig 10323 bp, 7 predicted proteins | sample S1TSphgellanicum_FD_89693 | JGI IMG/M metagenome (GOLD analysis project Ga0116227, IMG submission 89693) | Host-associated microbial communities from peat moss isolated from Minnesota, USA - S1T2_Fb - Sphagnum magellanicum MG | ecosystem: Host-associated > Plants > Peat moss > Unclassified...
ACCAGCTGTTCCTGGATCACCGCCTCCACTTCGCTGTCCAGCGCCGAGGTGGCCTCGTCCAGCACCAGGATCGGCGCGTTCTTGAGGATCACGCGCGCCAGGGCGACGCGCTGGCGCTGGCCGCCCGAGAGCTTGACGCCGCGCTCGCCCGCATGCGCCTGATAGCCGCGGCGGCCCTGCCAGTCGTGCAGCTCGGCGATGAACTCGTGGGCATGGGCCTGGCGCGCCGCGCGCTGGACCTCGGCATCCGTCGCCTCGGGCCGGCCGTAGCGGATGTTGGCCGCGATCGAGCGGTGCAGCAGCGAGGTGTCCTGCGTCACCACGCCGATGGCCGCGCGCAGGCTCTCCTGTGTCACCTCGCGCAGGTCCTGGCCGTCGATGAGGATGCGCCCGCCCTCGACGTCATGGAAGCGCAGCAGCAGGTTCACCAGGGTCGACTTGCCGGCGCCCGAGCGCCCCACCAACCCCACCCGCTCGCCGGGCCGGATGTGCAGGTTCAGCGCGTCCAGCACCGCGCGCCCGCCCTCGGCCTGCTTGCCGTAGCTGAAGCGCACCTGCTCGAAGCGGATGTCGCCGCGCGGCACGGCCAGGGTGGCGGCCCGCGGCGCGTCGGTCAGGCTGTGCGGCACGGCGATCGACTCGATGCCCTCCTGCACCACGCCCACGTTCTCGAAGATGCCCGAAACCTCCCAGCTGACCCAGCCAGCCATGTTCGAGATCTGCCAGACCAGGGGCAGGGCGGTGGCCACCACGGCGGGTCCGAGGCTGCCGTCGGCCCACAGGGCGATGCCGATGGCGGCGGTGGAGACCACCAGCAGCGCGTTCATCGCGGTGAGGGTGAACATGAAGCCCGTCGTCATGCGCATGTGCGCCGCGATCTTGTCGCGGTGCTCGTCGATCGCCTCGCGCACATAGGCGTCCTCGTCCCGCGGGCGCGAGAACAGCTTGACCGTCATGATGTTGGTGTAGCTGTCCACCACCCGGCCCATCACCAGCGAGCGCGCCTCGCTGCTGATGCGCGAGAGGTCGCGCATGCGCGGCACGAAGTAGCGCAGGAACAGCAGATAGCCCAGCATCCAGCACAGCGTGGGCACGGCCAGGCGCCAGTCGAAGGCCAGCATCAGCGACAGCGCGCCGATGCCGTAGACCACGATGTACCAGACCGCGCGGATCGTGGCGACCACGCTCTCGCGCAGCGAGTTGGCGGTGTTCATCACGCGGTTGGCGATGCGCCCGGCGAAGTCGTTCTGGAAGAACGGCCAGCTCTGGCGCACCACGTGCCAGTGGCTCTGCCAGCGGATCAGCGTGGTGGTGCCCGGCAGCACCGCGTTGTTGCGCACCAGGCTGTCGGCCAGCATCATCAGCGGCCGGCCGATGAGCAGCAGCAGCGCGAAGCCGACCAGCGCTGGCGACTGGGTCCGCAGGTCGCCGGCCTGGTGGGTGGAGGTCATCAGCCCGACCAGCTTGCCCATGAACACCGGGATCGTGGTGTCGATCAGGGCGACGCCCAGGCCGGTGGCCAGCATCGCGAGGTACAGGCCCCGGGTCTGGCGGATGAAGTGCCAGTAGAAGGCCAGCAGCCCCCGGGGCGGGCCGCTGTCGGCAACGGCGGGAGGTGCCGCGATGTCGGCGACGCGGCTTTCGAAGAACTTGAACATGGCAGGAGCGGCGAGGCGTCGGCACCGCACGGACGGCCCGGCATCGCGCAGGAGGCAAAGGGGCCAGCCATCATAGCGGCCCGGGCATCCCGGCGTGCGCCGCAGGTGTCAGGACGCCGCCGCGACCCGCCGCGCGATGGCCTGCCGCGCGGCCAGCGCATCGGGCACCGGCAGAATCGGCCAGTCGTGGATCATGCCCGCGCCCTCGATCAGGTCGCAGGGCACGCCGGCCTGGGCCGCGAGATCGCGCAGCCTGCGGCAGTCGGGCAGCAGCAGATCCCGCGTGCCGATGAACACCGTGAGGCGGCCCAGGCCCGCCAGCGGGCCCTGCAGGGGACTCAGGCGGGGCAGCGCGGTGTCGTCGCCGCCGGCCCAGAGACGGCCGGCTTCGAGCAGGCCGGGACGGGCCAGCCAGGGGTCCCGGGCTTCTAGTCCCGCGATCGCGGGGTTGCGCAGGGCCAGGTCGAGCCAGGGCGAGATCAGCACCACATCACGCGCGCCCGGTTGGCCGCCGGCGGCCAGGGTCTGCGCGAAACCGAGGGCCAGCCCGCCTCCGGCGGAGTCGCCCATCAGGACCCGGTGCTGCGATGGCGTGCTGGCGCCGAGCATCTGCCAGGCGCGTTCGACCACGGGATAGGCGTCACGGTGCGTGTGCTCCGGCGCCAGCGGGTAGATTGGCACGTGCACCGTGCATCCCGCGGCTTCCACCAGGCCGGCCACGAAGCGCCAGTGGTACGGCGTCATCTCCGACACATAGGCGCCGCCGTGAAGGAACAGGACCTGCACCGGGCCGGTGGCCTGGGCCAGCAGCGGCCTCACCGTGAAGCAGCGGTGTGCGCCGCAGGCCTGTTCCTCGATGCGCACACGGCGCCGCAGGGCCGGCGGCGGGTCGGGCCGCATGCTGCGCCGCTCCCGGGCGATCCGGGCATGCAGGCCGGGCGCGGACAGGAACTTGCGACGCCGGCCGGTGAGCTTGAGCAGCGCGAGGAACAGGGTGTGGGCAGGTGTGGCCATGAGAGGGTGGGCAGATCCTAGCTGGTGCCCGGGGTGAGCCCGGGCCGGTCCGCGGTTGGGTCTTGCCTGAACAAGGCCGCGATCAGGTTGCGCAGCCAGCTGTGCCCGGGGTCGCGCTGCATGCGCTCATGCCATTGCTGCCGCACCTGGTAGCCGGGCATCGCCACCGGCAGGGGCAGCACGCGCGTGTTCGACCCCGGCTCCAGCAGCTGGGCGGCCCGGGTGGGCAGCGTGGCGATCAGGTCGGTGCTGCCGATCACGGCGGCCAGGCCGATGAAGTTGGGAATCCGCACGCTGATGCGGCGGTGCAGCCCCAGGCGCGACAACTGCCGCTCCACGATCAGGTGGCCCGTGCCCGAGGTCTCGACATCCACATGCTGCTCATCCTGGTACTGGCGTGCGGACAGCGCCTCGCCGACGCGCGGGTGACCGCGCCGCACCAGGCAGGAAAAGGTCTCCAGGAACAGAGGCTGCTGCACGAAGCGGCCCTCGGCCTCGGGCAGAAAGCCCAGTGCCAGGTCCAGCGCGCCGCGCTGCAGGTTGTCGGCCGTGTCGGCGGCCACCTGGCTCACCTCCACCTTGACCTGCGGCGCCACGCTCGCCAGCGTGTTGAGCAGCCGGGGCAGGATCACGATCTGGCCCACGTCGGTCATCGCGGTGCGAAAGGTGCGCGCATCCCGGCCCGGGTCGAACGAGGGCTGGAACTCCAGCAGTGCCTCCAGCAGGGCGGCGGCGTGGGTGACCAGGGGGTGCAACTGCTCGGCGACCGGGGTGGCTTCCATCGCGGAGCCCACGCGCAAGAACAATGGGTCCGCGAAATGCCGGCGCAGGCGCCCCAGGGCGAGGCTGACCGCGGGCTGCGTCAGGTTCAGCTGCGCGGCCACCTTGGACAGGTTGCGCTGACGGTACACATGATCAAAGAGCTGCAGGAGCTTGAGATCGAGGTTGTGCACCTTTTGCATAAGTCTATTTTATCAAAAGTATAAAAATCATTATATTGATTTACACACCTGTGGCAGGAAGAATGGCGCCATCCCCTCAGCGGGCGACTCAAGGAGACAAACCCATGCAATTCCATCTGGACGGCTTCCGGCCGGGCGATCCCCATCGGGTGCCGGCCTCGGCCCTGGCGCCCGCGCACGCCGATGCGGTTGAGGCACAGGTCGACGTGCTCATCGTGGGCTGCGGGCCGGCCGGACTGACGCTGGCCACGCAGCTGGCGGCATTTCCCGACATTCGCACCTGCATCGTGGAGCAGAAGGACGGACCCCTGGAGCTCGGGCAGGCCGACGGCATTGCCTGCCGGACCATGGAGATGTTCGAAGCCTTCAATTTCAGCGAGCGGGTGCTCAAGGAGGCGTGCTGGATCAACGAGGTGACCTTCTGGAAGCCGGATGAGCGGCAGCCCGCGAACATCGTGCGCCATGGCCGCGTGCAGGACACGGAGGACGGCCTGTCCGAATTTCCGCATGTGGTGCTGAACCAGGCCCGCGTGCATGACTTCTACCTGGAGGCCATGCGCCATTCACCGAGCCGCCTGGAGCCGCACTACGCGCGCAGGCTGCTGGAAGTGCGCGTGGATCCGGCGGCGCCCGACCATCCGGTGACCGTGCGGCTGGAGCGCACCGACCCGGCCCATGCCGGCCAGGTGGAGACGGTGCGGGCGCGCTACGTGGTGGGTTGTGACGGCGCACGCAGCGCCGTGCGCAAGTCCATCGGCCGGCAACTGGTGGGCGATTCGGCCAACCAGGCCTGGGGCGTGATGGATGTGCTGGCCGTGACCGACTTCCCGGACATCCGCTACAAGGTGGCGGTGCAGTCCGCCAACGGTGGCAACCTGATGGTCATTCCGCGCGAGGGCGGCTACCTGGTCCGCATGTACGTGGCCATGGACAAGCTGGGCGAGGACGAGCGCGTGGCCCAGCGCAACATCACGCTGGAGCAGTTGATTGCCGCGGCCCAGCGCATCCTGCATCCCTACACGCTGGACGTGAAGGAGGTGCCGTGGTGGTCGGTCTACGAGATCGGCCAGCGCATCTGCGACAAGTACGACGACGTGCCCGCGGACGAGGAGGCCACCCGCCTGCCGCGCGTGTTCATCGCGGGCGACGCTTGCCACACCCACAGCCCCAAGGCCGGGCAGGGCATGAACTTCTCGATGCAGGACAGCTTCAACCTCGGCTGGAAGCTGGCGGGCGTGCTGCGCGGGCAGTACCCGGCGTCGCTGCTGCACAGCTATTCGGCGGAGCGCCAGGCCAAGGGCAAGGAGCTGATCGACTTCGACCGCGAGTGGGCGGCCATGATCAGCGACAAGCCCGCGGCTGGCAGCGCCGGCGGCGTGGACCCCAAGGCCTTCCAGACCTATTTCGAACAGCACCTGCGCTTCACCGCGGGCGTGGGCACGCAGTACGGCCCGTCCAGCATTTGCGGCGAGGCCACGCACCAGCATCTGGCGACGGGCTTCGTGGTGGGCACGCGCTTTCATTCCGCGCCGGTGGTGCGCGTCTGTGACGCGAAGCTGGTGCAGTTGGGGCATGCCGGCAAGGCCGACGGCCGATGGCGGCTGTACGCCTTTGCCGGCCCCACCGACGATCGGGATGCCGCGCGTGGCGTGCGCGCGCTGTGCCGTTTCCTGGACGAGTCACCCGAGTCGCCGGTGCGCAGGTTCACCCCGCCGGGACAGGACCCTGATGCGGTGTTCGACCTGCGCGCCATCTTCCAGCAGAGCCACCGCGAGCTGGCCTTCGAGACCCTGCCGGCCTTGCTGCAGCCCCTGAAGGGCCGCCTGGGCCTGCGTGACTACGAAAAGGTGTTCGGCCCCGATCTCAAGAACGGTCCCGACATCTTTGCGCTGCGCGGCATCGACCGCGCGCAGGGCGCCCTGGTGGTGGTGCGGCCGGACCAATACATCGCCCACGTGCTGCCGCTGGATGCGCACGCCGCGCTGGCGGCGTTTTTCGCGGGGTTCATGTCGGCGAGTTGACGAGCGGGATCGCGCGCTCGTGCGAGCTGCGCTCAAACGTAGAAACCGTTCGCGCCGAACTCGTCGAAGCGCCACCCGGGGCGTCGACAGGCTCAGCCGGAACGGTTTGCTGACGGCGTCGAACGGCCTTTACAGGCCCGCCGCCGCGCGCAGCGCGGCCGCCTTGTCGGTCTTTTCCCAGGTGAACTCCGGCTCCTCGCGGCCGAAGTGGCCGTACGCCGCGGTCTTCTCGTAGATCGGGCGCAGCAGGTCCAGCATCTGGATGATGCCCTTGGGCCGCAGGTCGAAGTGCTCGGCCACCAGCGCCGACAGCTTGTCGTCCGGGATCACGCCCGTGCCTTCGGTGTAGACCGTGATGTTCATCGGCTTGGCCACGCCGATGGCATAGGCCACCTGGATCTGGCATTGCTTGGCCAGGCCGGCGGCCACGATGTTCTTGGCCACGTAGCGCGCGGCGTAGGCGGCCGAGCGGTCGACCTTGGACGGGTCCTTGCCCGAGAACGCGCCGCCGCCGTGCGGGCAGGCGCCGCCGTAGGTGTCGACGATGATCTTGCGGCCCGTGAGCCCACAGTCGCCCTGCGGGCCGCCGATGACGAAGCGGCCGGTGGGGTTGATCAGGTAGCGCGTGTTCTGCAGCCACTCCTTGGGCAGCACCGGCTTGATGATCTCCTCGATGATGGCTTCGTTGAAGCTGGCCTTCATCTTGGTCGGCGTCTCGCTCTGGTCGGGCGCGTGCTGGGTGGACAGCACCACGGTGTCGATGCTGTGGGGCTTGCCGTCCACGTAGCGCAGCGTGACCTGGCTCTTGGCGTCGGGGCGCAGGAAGGGCAGGCGGCCGTCCTTGCGCAGTTGCGCCTGGCGCTCGACGAGGCGGTGCGCGTAGTAGATCGGCGCGGGCATCAGCTCGGGCGTTTCGTCGCAGGCATAGCCGAACATCAGGCCCTGGTCGCCGGCACCGGTATTCAGGTGGTCGTCGCTGGCGTGGTTGACGCCCTGGGCGATGTCGTTGGACTGCTTGTCGTAGCAGACCATGACCGCGCAGCCCTTGTAGTCGATGCCGTACTCGGTGTTGTCGTAGCCGATGCGCTTGATGGTGTCGCGCGCGACCTGGATGTAGTCGACGTGCGCGTTGGTGGTGATCTCGCCGGCCAGCACCACCAGGCCGGTGTTGGTCAGCGTCTCGGCGGCCACGCGGCTGCGCGGGTCCTGCTTGAAGATCGCGTCCAGGATCGCATCCGAGATCTGGTCTGCCACCTTGTCGGGGTGGCCTTCGGACACGGATTCGGAGGTGAAGAGAAAATCGCTCGCCATTTGAATAAACTCCTGTGTTCAGCTTCTGGGGCGTTGCCCCGAGCTTGGGAGCCCTGGCGAACGCTTTAGCAGATTTATTTCACGTCGCCCTGCAAGTTGCTCATTTAACTCAGCGACCCCGTCATTTTACCGCATGCAATTTCTCTTTCGCCTGTCCGCCCGATGGCCCCTGCGCCTGCTGCACGCGCTGGGCGCGCTGCTGGGCTGGATGGTCTACCTGGGCTCGCCGACCTACCGGCGCCGATTCAATGAAAACATCCGCCAGGCCGGCGTGCCGCCGGCCCTGGCGCGCGGCGCGATCGCGGGCGCGGGCCGGCTGGTGACCGAGATGCCCTGGGTCTGGCTGCGTCCGCACCGCGAGAAGGCGCCGCTGATCCGCTGGAGCGGGGTGGAGCACGTGGACGCCGCGCTGGCCCGCGGCAAGGGCGTGATCTTCATGACGCCGCACATCGGCTGCTTCGAGTGCGTGCCGCAGGCCCAGGTGGAGCGCGACGGCGGCCGCCATGGCGCGATGACGCTGCTGTACCGTCCGTCCAAGGTGGCCTGGTTCGATGCCATCCTGCGCGAGGTGCGCTCGGCCCCCGGCCTGGAGCCGGCGCCCACCACCACCGGCGGCGTGCGCATGGTGCTCAAGGCGCTCAAGCAGGGGCGCGTGGTCGGCCTGCTGCCCGACCAGGTGCCGGGCGCGGGCCTGGGCGTCTGGGCGCCGTTCTTCGGCCGCCCGGCCTACACCATGACGCTGGCGCTGCGGCTGGCGCAGCAGACCGGCGCCGCCCTGCTCATGACCTGGGGCGACCGCCTGCCGGGCGGGCAGGGCTACGTGGTGAACGTCGAACCGCTGGCGCTGCCGCTGGACCAGCCGCACGAGGTGGCTGCCGCCGCGCTGAACGGGGCGATGGAGCAGCTCATCCGCAAGCGCCCCAACATGTACCTGTGGGGCTACGCGCGCTACAAAGAGCCGCGCGAGGATTGAGGGCCGCCGAGCCGAGCCCGATGCTGTCGCACGCCGGAATCCTGTTCATGCGCCTGCTGGCGCTGCTGCCGCTGGCCTGGGTGCGCGCGCTGGGCTGGGCGCTGGGCTGGCTGCTGTATGCCCTGGCCAGGCCGCGCCGGCGCGTGGCGCTGGTCAACCTGGCGCTGTGTTTTCCGGATCGCTCCGAGGCCGAGCGGCGGGCGCTGGCGGCGCACACCTTCATCCATTTCGCGCAGGCCTGGCTGGACCGCAGCTGGCTCTGGCACGGCCGGCCCGGTCTCGTGCGCCGGCGCCTGGCCCTCACCGGCGCGGTGCGGGAGCTGCAGGGCGATCAGCCGGTGGTGATCTTCGCGCCGCACTTCGTCGGCCTGGACGCCGGCTGGACCGCGCTCACCCAGCAGCTGCCGCGGCGCTACACCACGATCTACACCGACCAGGCCAACAAGGTGCTCGATGCCTGGATCCTGGCGGGCCGCCGGCGCTTCGGCACGGGGCGGCTCTTCGGCCGGGCCGATGGCGTCAAGGCCATCGTGGCGGCGCTGCGCACCGGCGAACCGCTGTACCTGCTGCCGGACATGAACTTCGGCCCCGAGGAGTCGATCTTCGTGCCGTTCTATGGGGTCAGCGCCTGCACCGTGCCCTCGCTGTCGCGCTTTGCGAAGCTGGGCCGCGCCAGGGTGGTGCCAGTGGTCACGCGCATGACCCCGCAGGGCTACGAGGTGCGCGTGCACGAGGCCTGGCCAGACTTCCCGACCGACGACGCGGTGGCCGACACGGCGCTGATGAACCTGCGCCTGCAGGGCTGGATCGACGCCATGCCGGACCAGTACTTCTGGGTCCACAAGCGCTTCAAGGACCGGCCACCAGGCCAGCCGCCGGTGTACTGATCTGAGTGAGAAAGGCCTGAAGGCCATGCGGGGATTGCGGCGGCAGCTATGCTTTTGAGAGCGCCAGGAAATCCCCCAGCCACTGTGCCAGCTGCCTCGGCTGCTCGTGGACGATCCAGTGCGTGGCGCCCGGCACGGTCTTCAGCGTGAGATCGGGCACGTAGGCGTCCAGCCCCTCGATGAGGGAGGGTGGCAGGGCGACGTCGTCCATGCCCCAGACCACCAGCGTGGGCAGGCTGACCGTCAGCATCGCGTGCGGCAGGCTGATGGCCGCGGCGCCGGGGTCCCGCGCTGTGGGCGGGCGCAGCGGCGAGGCACGGTAGTAGTTGCAGCCGCCCACCAGGCCCTGGCCCCGCGGGCCCCAGACCGCGCGGTACTGCGCCCGGACCGGCTCGGTCAGCCAGGGCGGCAGGGTGCCCCCGGCGGCGAAGAATTCCCAGAGCCGGCGGTAGTCGTCCTCGGCCAGCAGCTGCTCCGCATCGGGGCGGATCAGGAAGTTCATGTAGGCGCTGGCGGCCTGCTGCGCCGGGGAGTTGGCCAGCTCGCGCAGGAAGGTGCCGGGATGCGGCGAGTTGACGATGGCGAGCCTGCGCGCCAGCTGCGGCATCTGGTTGGCCAGGTTCCAGGCCACGGCGCCGCCCCAGTCGTGGGCCACCAGGCAGGCCAGCGGCGCGCCTTGACCTTCCTGCTGGATCAGCGCGGCGATGTCCTGCACCAGGTGCCTGGCGCGGTAGGCTTCCACCTCGGCGGGTGCGCTGGACTGCTCGTAGCCGCGCAGGTTGGGCGCCACGCAGCGGTAGCCGCCATGCTCCGGCCGGGCGAAATGCCGCAGCAGTTCATCCCAGACGAAGGCGGCCTCGGGAAAGCCATGCAGGAACATCAGCACCGGCCGCCCGCGCGCGCCGGCGGCGCGGCAGCTCAGGGTGATGCCGTGCGGCAGGGGCTGCAAAAAGGTCTCGATCGCCATGCCTCGTGTCTCCGTGTTCTGCCGCGCCAGCCAGTCGCTTCCACGCGGAACACCGCGGAACCGGTCCTGGCCTGTCCCGAGCCTGCCGAAAGGCCGGCTGTTGCCCTCGGTAGAGGGGCGACGAAGCGCAGCCTGGGGGCGAGTCTCAAGGATGCGCCCACTGCCACAGCAGCAGGCTGGCCTCGTCCACGCCCTGCTTCTTGAGCGCGGAGAAGAGTTTGACCTCGCCGCCGCCGGCCTGCAGTCGCGCAATGGACAGCGCCTTGTTCTGCTCGGCCCGGGTCAGCTTGTCGGCCTTGGTCAGCAGCACCAGGAATTTCAGGCCGGCCTCGACGCGCGGCCGGATCACCTCGAGCAGGATCTCGTCGAGCTCGGTCATGCCATGGCGCGGGTCGCACAGCAGCACCACGCCGCGCAGGTTCTCGCGCGTCACCAGGTAGTTGGCCATCACCTGCTGCCAGCGCAGCTTGTCGCTCTTGGGCACGGCCGCGTAGCCATAGCCGGGCAGGTCGGCCAGCACCGCGTCGGTC
>Ga0116227_10016918_pt1 | contig 10322 bp, 10 predicted proteins | sample S1TSphgellanicum_FD_89693 | JGI IMG/M metagenome (GOLD analysis project Ga0116227, IMG submission 89693) | Host-associated microbial communities from peat moss isolated from Minnesota, USA - S1T2_Fb - Sphagnum magellanicum MG | ecosystem: Host-associated > Plants > Peat moss > Unclassified...
ATAAGAATGCGACCACTCGTGTGCAAGGGTTAAGACCCCGACTCAATCTTCGATTGAGTCGCCCTCGTACATTCTATCTTCTGAATCCCCAATTGAGGCGAAACATAAGTGCCTTCTGCCTCCAGCATAGCTGCCTTCTTCAACACTCCTAACTCTTAAATCCTCACTCTTAGTTTTCAAGGAGTCGGACTCTGAAAGGCTTTGAATTCAAAGGCGCTGAAAAACTTATCGGACCGCTAGCCGCGCTTCTCGGTTTAGTATGTTTGTTGCAGTGGTATATAACTGATGACTTGCGATCGCCCGATCCCGTCTTCAGCGTTAAACAGCCTCCTTTAGTCATGAAAGGGGGCGATCCTTACGTCCGTGCTTTAATGAGAACCATCTCAGCAAGTGAATCTAATAGCAACCGTCCTTATTCGCTTTTGTATGGTGGACAGCACTTCAGCAACCTTAGTCGTCATCCTGAGATTTGTGTCACAATTGTGAACGGTCCTAACAAAGGAAATTGTTCTACCGCTGCTGGTAGGTATCAAGTGGTAAATACGACCTGGTATCAACTTGCCCCCCGCTATCACCCAAGCCCAGCGCGGTTTATGTTTTGGGTAGCTTATAGTTTTGAACCAGAGTATCAAGACGCAGTTGTCTATCGGTGGCTAAATGATACCCATGTTTGGGGAACTGATCTTTCACAACTATTGCATCAGGGTAAGTTAAATGAAGTCTTACGGCGACTTTCTCCGACTTGGACGAGTTTAGGATATGGTATAGAAAATAACTCTGTAACTCGGTATTTGCCCCAGGTCTATCAGAAAATTTTGCAAGAAGAATTGAAGGCATCTGGAAAATCTGAAATCCTTACGCGATAAATAGGCTCAAGGTCATAAGCACCGCTCCCTTGTGCAGTATTCTACGAAAGGTAGGTTATGTCGTTCTCAATATTTTCCTTAAACAACAACAACAAAGATGTCCTGACAGCCTGAAAGCATCGTTGTTTAAGCATCTGTAGGCAAGGTCACAAACTTGTTTTACTCACATTATGACAGACACAAAGATTCAAGGGGGGTTTTACCGACGTGAAGCCGATTTTAAGTGGGCAGCCTACCCACAACGCGCATTTGGCAAAGGTTAAGATGATTCCTGATGCTGAAAGTAAAATAAATTTATCCTCGACTTAACCCCAAGCATGGTTATCCCAGAACTCGAACAACAACTCCTTCAGCTTTCTCCTAACGATAAGCTGTACATTATCCAACTACTCGCCCAAAGCCTGACGACACAGAATAACAACACCCACCCAGAACAAACCACCAAACTCTCAGAGTTTTTTCGTCAATCCCCCCTGGCTGAAGTAAGCTCAGAATTAGACCTAAGCCGAGATCTCAGCCAAGCCCGCGATAGCTTCACCCCGTGAGCGAAGAGACAGAGTTCGTTAACTCTGCCCTTGGGTGGATTTGGTTGACTCCGCAGGTTGAACTGACTCTGTCTTCTGATCCTTCGACTTTGCCTGAGCCGATCCTTGTACTTGGTTGAGATGAATATTATTGACCCGAACAATAAAGTTTTCTATTGCCTGTTTTGCCTTTTGTTGACTTTGGTTTTCATCGTCAACATCATAGTTACGATAATCTTCAGTCACTCCCAAGATAAACTTCTCTTGTTCAGCTTCTAATAATTCAACGGTAGTGTTAGCAGAAACAGAGTTTTCCTGAAAAGGAAAGGAGGTAACTATACTAGCAACTATGGAGGCGACAGCCGGAAAAATTACGGGAAGCTACTTGAACCATGAAATGCCTATATCCAATTTGTCTACCAGCTATTATGTAGTCGATTTGGTGTCAGATTCGATTATATAGCAGTCTTATCTAATTTGTGCAATTCTTTATCGAGTGAGCAATACCCACAAATATGATAATGGTAGGTATTGCCAGACTAAAAAATCATCTATTGTTCACGAATCATTTAGGATTGCTTATACCAATTTTATAACAGGAAAAGTGAATTACAGCTTCTGGGGTAAAGCCCACTGTAGCCGTTAAATGGGAGAGGGAAAATTTTTGGATTTATGGTGCAATTGAACCATTAACAGGACGGCATTTCCACTCAAGTTTATCCCAAGCTCAACGGTGAATGTTTTCAACAATTTTTAGACTGGCTATCGCAGCAATTAGGTGCAGACTATGGGATTTGACAAATTGACCAAGATAAAAGCCCATATGAGTGGCGCAATTAATTGGCCTGAAAATATTATTCCTCTGGTTCAACCGGCGCATTCCCCTGAACTTAATCCAATTGAAAGACTGTGGCAGTTTCTCAAAAAATCCCTAAAAAATGAGCTTTTCTCTTCTTTGCAAGATTTACGTGTTCGCATATAACAATTGTTCGAGCAATTAACATTTGACCAAGTAATATCTATCTCCTCTTATAACTTTATATTAGAAGCTCTTTTCTATGCAGCTTCATATTAAATTGGTATTAGGTTGTATTGCATAAAGTTTTTCGCGTTCAGGAGGCTTTGTTAATTATCAGATGTTGGTTGTGTTCCAAAAACTTTTGCCGGACAAAAAATGCTAGATAAGATCCTAGTACCGCAAGGCGGAATTCGTAATGACGCTCGTTCCGACGCTCGTTCCTCGCTAACGCTGCGCTATCGCTATCGCTACGTTAGCCTCTGGCGTCTCCCCGAGTGAGTAGACCGTAATTCCTATACCGCAACCGTTTCGTTGATTTGGAATGGGTGGTTGATTTACGTCCGGGTGTACTAGGATTAAGATTTAGTTGGGGGATGTTCTGCAATTTCGCAGTCATTTTAAAACCGAACGTTCGGTCAAAGAGTAACCCCTGACGGTTTTTTTGAAAAAGAGGGAGGTTTAAAAATTTTGGATTTGAGATTTCTAGGTTCTACGTGGGAATGCTGAATGATGTAATGCATTTCCCATCTGAAAGTTCAACTTCTCACAATTGCTGTTATGCCAGTACTAACAACAAACAAGACGACTGATCAATCTGTTCATCTTCCGGACGACAAACAACAGCACAGTAGTAGTGATAAAGTTATGGTGCAGTTGCGCTCTGTCACAAAAACCTATCCTAACGGCGCAAACGTTCTGTCGGATGTGAATCTAGAGGTAAAACAGGGAAAATTTCTATTTATCACAGGATCTAGTGGTTCTGGTAAATCTACGCTGTTGAAACTACTGTATGGCGAGGAACTACCAACAAAGGGAGAAGTGATTGTTGATCAGTACGATGTAGCGGCTTTGCGCGGCGATCGCTTGTCATTATTGCGACGGCGCATTGGGATAGTGTTTCAAGACTACAAATTGATCCCGCAGCGGACGGTGGCAGAAAATGTGAGTGTTGTCCTGCAAGCTCAAGGCTATACCCGTAAGGAAATTCAACGGCGCTTAGAACCGACGTTGAAGCTGGTAGGTTTACTTAAACTCGCTCACTGCTTTCCCAATCAACTTTCTGGAGGAGAGCAACAACGGGTGAGTATTGCGCGAGCAATTGTGGGAACGCCACCACTGCTTTTAGCTGATGAACCAACCGGAAACCTCGATCCCGATAACTCTTGGCAAGTCATGCAGATTTTTCAGAAATTAAACTCCTTTGGGGTAACAGTAATTGTTACCACCCACGATGAACAGTTGATGCGGCGGTGCGATTATCCAGTCGTGCAAGTACGGGATAGGCGATTGCATAACATTAGCAGAACCTAAAATTGTCAATGATGAATTGACCATCAAAAGCCCAAAAAGTAACGCGATGGATGTCACTTGCCGATATAGATAATAAAGTATTGGGGGGTAGGGCAGAGTCAGAATTTGCAAGATTAGATTCTGGTAGTACAGTTTGTGTCAGTAATTGGCGATCGCTGTTGTATGCCGAAAGTACTAGCCGCTGCGAACTTGTGACCAAGGTACTAACAAAGTTTACGGGACGCACAAATGTAGCCTCTAAAAATCCGCTTTTGGGTGCTGCCATTAACGCTACTAGACCCGAGTGGGTGGGAAACGCTGGGTTTGAGGGCTGTATTGCTATACAATTGTTAAAAATGACACCCTGCAGCTCATACTGGCAATTTACAACTTCAAAACATTTCAAATCTTCCAAGTTTAAAAAAATACAGGTAGGTACAGCAGCTTTTTCAGAGTCAAGGACTTTGTCCATTTGACTCTGGGAAGCTGAGCTTAAAATTTGATTTTGGAGATCAAATTCGTCAAGCGTAAATGACTGAAGAGCAGCCTGCTTAAGCATCACACCCCGCATGAGCATTGCCTAGAGAATAATGAAATGACTTATTACATAAAACGCTACTATATTTGTCAGACTGCATCTGATTCTTGGCTGAAAGCCGATTCCTCAGTAAGCAGCATCTAAAATTTACTAGCTAATTTTACTGAGCGTCTCGAGTGTTATTGACGCTCAGAAGTGTTAGTGATGTTTTAGTCAAGGTAACATAAAAAGTATGGGAGAGTGTTTCCCATAAGTCATAGGTGCTACCCGTACAATCCTTGTAAAGGATAGCATTCTCGTTCTCTAATATCCTTTGAAGCGGAAAAAATCACCAAATCTTTACAAGGAATTACGAGAATTTACCTGTACTTAATTAGAAACAGAAATTCAGCAATGCCCGCGTCTAATCTGTCTATGGCGGTTAGCGAGGAGATGAAGAGAATGTCAGACTGGGGGATGGGGCATAGCGCATGCCCAAGGACTAACAACCAACAACCAACAACCAAAAAATACCATGTTTCAGCCATTGGGCTTTGAGCAACGCTCCGTAATTACCTCGTTAGGTAGAATGGTCTACTATACGAATGCTGGCGCACCTTGGCAAGATGATACGACTACCAGCACAGAGAAGGAAACTCTGGTGTTCCTGCACGGCTTTGGTGGTGGGTCGTCTGCTTATGAATGGTCGAAAGTATATCCAGCATTTGCCACCGAATATCAAATTATTGCACCAGACTTGATTGGTTGGGGGAGATCGGAGCATCCCTCACGGGATTACAGGATTGATGATTATTTAACGACAATTCGGGAGTTTTTGCAACAGACTGGCAGCAGTCCAGTCAGGGTAATTGCTTCTTCCCTGACAGCAGCATTTACAATTCGAGTTGCGATCGCCCACCCCGAATTATTCAAGTCTCTGATTCTCACCACACCCGCAGGACTTTCCGACTTTGGCGAAGATTACTCCAAGAGCTTTTTTGCCCAAGTCGTAAAAGTTCCCATTATTGACCGATTGCTTTACACTACTGGAATTGCCACCAGTGGCGGTATTCGTAGCTTTCTGGAACAACGGCAATTTGCACAAGCCTCAAGAGTGTACGAGGAAATTGTCGAGGCTTACCTAGAATCGGCGCAGCAACCAAATGCTGAATACGCAGCGCTGTCTTTTGTACGAGGCGACCTATGTTTTGATTTATCCCTTTATATTCAACAGCTAGTCACACCCACTGCTATTATCTGGGGGCAAAAATCCGAATTTACTGGTCCAGAAATTGGTCGTCGTCTTGCCCAGCTGAATCCGCAAGCGATCAGGGTGCTTCAACAGCTAGAGGATACAGGATTAACACCGCAGTTGGAACTACCAGCAGTGACAATTGGTTTAATCCGGCGGTTTTTGGCGTTGCTGGATGAGTCGCCCGTAGCAGCAAGTTATTAAACTTTCCATCCTTCTGCCCTCTACCTTTCTTCGGTTAACTATAGCGGTTTTCATCTGGATGAAGTACACCCACAGCTTAGGGGCACTTCGACTGGGAAGCCTCTACTTACAGCAATTTTCAGGTAAATAGACCACATTATAGGGGCGCAAGGCATTGCGCCCCTACCACCGATTGTGGTTCATAAAGATGAAAATGGCTGTAACGGGCATTGAGCCAGGATACGTGTAAAAACCTGCAAGATGACCTCACTCATGCTTGGTTTTGCGTTGTAAATAAGGACTTTTTTGACTATACTGTAGCAATTTTTCAATCCCTTACAGAATAAGGGTTTTCAGACCATCTTGCCGGAAATTACTCGTATCTCGGCTCAATACCAAAAAGAGCAAAAATCTAGATCCTTGTAGATTAAGGATCGTAGCCTGTTCTAGATGTATAAATAACATATTCTTCTTTATAGCTCTGGAACACCCTAAAACGCTTACTATACAAGGATCGCTAAAATCGACTTTTTAAGGATTCCCGCGCAATATTCCTAAAACTATTCCTAAAAATTGACTCCCAAAACACTATTCTTCTCATAATTCCCTCATATTTTACTTCGCAGCCTAACCAATTAAAATAAATCACCTAAAAATAGTCACAACAAATGTTTGAACGGAACTTGTTAAAAAAATAACTTATAACAAGCTGTCGTCCTGTTGGTAATGAACTATTTTACACTTACCTGATCTAGCAAGAGTGATATCAGGCGCTCGCTAAGGCTAGAAGTGCTTGCATTATTTATCCTGGGAATGCTAACCAGTCGTCAACCATAAGCTTAGTTTTCTCAAAACAGTAAACACCCACCGGATCAACATCACCAGATTGTGTTACGTATTCTAAAAAGTACCAGCTACCTGCTGACTTAATTCATTCTGAATTCGCGTATACAGAACCTACGCTAAAAATGTAGATTTATAATCCTTAATGCAGGACTCTAAAAGGTACAAATTGAGTTTGCCGTCGCTAAATGCGATTCTTCGAAGCGCGATCGCTTTAAATATCGTTTCCTGTTGTTTCCTGTTATCCAGTAGGGCTGGCTTACTCCTTTGCAGGTTCGCTCTCGTTTAATGTTCACTTGCTAGGCTTACATTGCGCGGCTGCTCGTAAAGTTGTTTGAATTGCTGTCTACCTAACCGTTGGTGTTTCACCCGTTACTGTCACTAGCTAGAGATTTTATAGTTTCATCTTCTCCATTATCAAACCCGCAACAGTCTAATAAATTTGAAGAGAACCAGGCATTACGCCCACTTAAGGTTGTCTCTCTCCCGGTTAATAGCCCAATTCTAGTTTTTACTTTTGGTTGTTCTTATCCAAAAGCTGTAAGCTTGAGTTGTCTCTCTTAAAAGTTCCAGTCAGTATGCGCTCAAGGGTCAAACAAAGCCTTGTTTCTCAGCTTTTGTTTCAGTGTAGGGGTAGTACTCCACGTTTAGAGCGTCTTCAGTACTAGTTTGTTTCATCTAGTTCGTTTTCTGTCCACCGCTTACGTAGTGATTACGCCTGCGACTTTACTCGCTCCCACTTAATCTAGTTGAAATCTTTTTGCTAGAAATCTTTCTTTTGACTAAGCCCCACCAACCATCTACTATATTTGTTGAGAATATTTTAAACAATTGGCTGTTTGTGGATGTGCATTGGAGCTTATCTCATCTCCTGTTACCAAGCCAACCTACATCTCAAGGCTCGAAACCCAGTAACTGCGCCTGATCGAAAACGTCTTTAACTGTTTTTTACTTTTCCTTAAAATGTTCTTCTAAGCTTAACTAGTAAATTGTAACACAAGTTTCTGAATATTCAAGTTTTTTTGATCAAAGTTTTTTGGGTTTATAAGGAGTTAATTCGTCAGAAGTACGTTCGCGCAGCGTCTCCGACAGGAGAAGGAGAAGGCAGCTATGCTGCTATGTATCCCTATAAATAAATTCAAGGGATGAGCGCAAGGACGTAGTATTTAAGAGCGCCCTTCTCCTGTCGGAGACGCTGCGCGAACGGGTGATGCTCGAGTACTCGCTACCGCTGCGCTATCGCTACCGCTTCGCTAACACCAGTCGCCGTGAGAGCGGGCTGACCCTCCTGCAGCGCTGGTTCACTACGCCAGAGCGAAATACATATTTTCAAAGTTTTTCATAAATGAATTTAGAGAGAAGTTGGAGCGGAGGCTTCCTCCGATCCAAACTTCGGAGGGCTTCAAAAGAAAGTGGCCGAAGAGCAGACCATTAAATTTCTTAGATAGCAGCATAGCAGAGGTGACCGCCCTGCGGGAAGTCACTCATTCAAAAGTCACTCATTCACTCATAACATGCATGGTACAAGCCCCTGAATTCATTTATGGAGAAAGAAAAAAATGTATTTCGCTCTGGCGTAGCGCACTCGACAGGGCGCGTCCTTATTACAAGCCCCCGCCCCCTTCTCCCAAGGGGAGACGCTGCGCGAACGGGGAAAGTCACTCATTAAAAAGTCAAAATTCACTCATTAATTAAATAATTCTTACTTTTGACTTCTGAATGAGTGAATGAGTGAATTGGAGCGAAGCGACTGATGGGGTTCTAAATGTTTGACTTTTGAATGAGTAACTTTTGACTTGAAGCGAAGCGACTGACATTCGGGGGGTACTTGCTCCCGCCTCGGTGTACGGGAAAAGTCGCCGTCTGGGTGTGCAAGGAATGGGCGGAATTGGCAAAACAGTCTTAGCTACAGCACTGGCGCAGGATGAAGAAGTCAGAAAGGCTTTCCCTGATGGGGTGTTTTGGGTAACATTTGGACAAACACCCCAGATTTTAACTTGGCAATCCTATCTTGCCCAGGCGTTGGGCGACACAAGAGCGGCTTTTACCGAGATTGGATTGGCGAAAGCACGGTTGCGGGAGTTATTTGCACATAAAGCTTGCTTACTAATTTTGGATGATAAGTACCTAGTACCGTGTGGCGTAAATACACATACCATTTTTAAGCCTAGCCAGCAATCAATTTTTCGTAGCTTTTAATGGTCTGCTTATTTACGCCGACCTGTACTAGGCAAAATTAATTGCATACTCACATCGCCTGAAATGGTTGTCAAATGGTCATTCCAAGTTAAATAAATGTGTAATTAATTTTGCACGACTACTTATTTGGCGTTTGGATGATGCGACGGCGTTTGATGTGTTAGGAGAACGCTGTCAAATGTTAGTTACCACCCGTAATGCAGCGATAATTACGGGGTTGGGAGGGGAAGAATATCAGCTTGAGGTTTTAGATGCACAACAGGCGTTAGCACTTTTGGCAGATTGGGCAAATCAACCGGAGATTATGTACCCCAAAGAGCAAAATGATGTCGCTTTACAGGTAGCGCGGGAATGTGGATATTTGCCCTTAGCATTGGCGATGGTAGGGGCAATGATGCGGGGGAAACCGCCAAATCGCTGGCAGAATATTTTAGAAAAACTACGTAGTGCTGATTTAGAAAAAATCAAACAACCGTTTCCCGATTATCCTTATCCGAATTTACTCAAGGCAATTCAGGTGAGTATGGACGATTTAGATGAGAATTACCAACAGCGATATTTAGATTTTGCCGTCTTTAGAGAAGATACACCAATACCGGAAGCAGTATTGCAGACTTTTTGGCAACCCTTGGGGTTAGATGAGTATGATACCCAAGATGTGATTGATGAATTGGTGAATAAATCTCTGGCTTTGCGGGATGAAGTCGGAAATTTGCGGTTGCATGACTTGCAGTTTGATTATGTCAGAAAGCAGCACACCACCTTAGCAAAGGAAAATGAAGGGATAAAGTTTTTACACAATCGTCTCTTAAATGCTTACGGCGAAAAATACCCCTCAGGTTGGCATAGTTTAGAAAATGACGGCTATATTTGGCAAAATTTAGCCTATCACTTGCAGGCAGGGGGAAGTCCAACGGAATTACAACAACTGCTGTGTGATTTTCGCTGGTTGCAGGCGAAGTTGGAGAATACTAATGTTAATGCTTTGATAGCAGATTATGATTTTTTACCGGAGGATGAGAATTTACAGTTAATTCAAGGTGCATTGCGACTGTCGGCACATATTTTAAATCAAGATAAACAGCAATTACCAGGGCAATTATTAGGGCGGTTGCTGGGTTTTGAAAGAGAAGAAATTCAAAGATTGTTAACGCAGGCGCAGCAATGCAAAACCCCAAGCTTGCTTCCCCAAACAGCCAGCTTGGCTCCCCCTGGCAGTTCCTTTGGGGTGAGATCAGCTTCCCTAACCTGGGGGATTTTTGAGTGCGATCGCGACTCGCGTAAGCACGGGTGATCTGCTCGCCCGTCCCTACTTCGTTCAAATCTCCACCAGATCGATCTCATCGAAATTGACAGGTGTAGGAATCGTTTCCAACCACGCCTTTTTTGATGCCGCATTGATAGCGACGACCCTAAAGCCCTTCCATGTACGCTTGTCAACAAACCTTACCATTGAATCTACTTTAATGCTTTCGGCTTTGGTCAAGGCTCTTTCTTCGTCAGCTTTTTTAAGCAGGTGGATGCGATCGCACATTTGAGGCGGTAGCGACTTCCACACAAGCGAGCGAATTTCTTGTGTCCGATTTTCCATCAGCCTTGAAATTGCCTGCCAGTCGTTGGCATGAACACG
>Ga0116227_10016919_pt1 | contig 10321 bp, 8 predicted proteins | sample S1TSphgellanicum_FD_89693 | JGI IMG/M metagenome (GOLD analysis project Ga0116227, IMG submission 89693) | Host-associated microbial communities from peat moss isolated from Minnesota, USA - S1T2_Fb - Sphagnum magellanicum MG | ecosystem: Host-associated > Plants > Peat moss > Unclassified...
CCGCGCGGCTCGCGCGCGCTTGGAATCGCGGGCACGATCGCGCTTGCCGCGTGCCTTTTCGTATTGCCGCTCTTCGCAGATCGCAGCGAACTGCTCGGATTGTTCGTGACCTTCTTTCGCGCGGGCTCGCTCGTGTTCGGGGGCGGCCACGTCGTCCTGCCGTTTCTGCAAACGATCGTCGCCACGGGCCGGATCGACGAGGCGCGCTTTCTCTTCGGCTACGGCGCCGTCCAGGCGATGCCGGGCCCGCTCTCGACGTTCGCCGCGTACCTCGGTGCGGCCGACGCCCGCGCCGCGAAGCTGCCGATATTCGCGGCGCTTACGGCGCTCGCCGGCATCTTCGCACCGACGCTCTTCCTCCTCATGATGGCGGCGCCGCTCTGGAGTCGCATTCGCGCGCTGCCCCGCGCGGGAAACGTGCTGACCGGCCTCAACGCCGCGGTGGTCGGCATCCTGGGCGCGGTCTTCGTGAATCCGATCGCCGTCTCGGTCGTCCGCTCGCCGCTCGCCGGCGGCATCGGCGTCGCCGCCTTCGCGCTGCTACAGTACGTGCGGCTGCCCGCGTGGGCGGTCGTCCTGCTCGGCGCCGGCGCGGGAGCCCTGATCTCGCGCTAACCGTAGCGGGCCGCAGCCGGGCTTTCGGGAATACGTCCGATATGTTCGAAGGCTCTCGCACGTTCGATATCGTCTGGGGAAGCGTGACCGGCACGCTGTGCCTGGCCCTCGGCGCCTGGGTACTGTTCACGTGGCTGCGCGAGCGGGGGACGGGCGCGCCGTCGATTTTCGGCGCCGCCGTCGATCCGGAGCGACGCCTCTATTTCGCGTGGGGGATTTTCGCGATGATGATGGGCGGTACGAATTTCGGCTGCCGGTACATCGATCATCGTTATCTTGCCGGCGTGCACGAAGGGTTCTTCGGGCTCACGCTGCTCGTATTCGCGGTGCTGCTCCCGCGCATGGCGTGGCTCGCGCTCGTGGTCCCGAATCGCGAACGAACGGAACGCACGATCGCGGCCTAAGGGCGGTCGCGTTGAACGAAAAAGAATTGTCACCCTGAGCTTGTCGAAGGGTGGCGCCGAGCGCACCCTTCGACAGGCTCAGGGTGACATGAGCCGGACCTGCAGACTATCGACTAGAGGCCGTAGACGGACTTGAGGTCCATCATTGCTTGCGTGAGTACGGCGTGGTAGTTGCCGTCGGCGGCTTTGCCGTATTTGGCGTCGATGTCGTCCATGACCGCGACGTGGATGCCGTGGGTCACGAGACCGTCGAGCATGTATTCGACGTCGAATTTCTTCGTATCGGGAACGACGCCGAGCGTGTAGAGCGATGCGGCGAGGGCTTTCCCGTCGGCCGGGGACGGATCGGGGTTGGCCGGTAGCGCGACTTTCGCGGCGGTGACCTTGGCGACCGAATCGTTCACGACGAAGTTGAACACTTCCAGGAACGACTTGACGTTATCCGCGCCGAATTTCTGGGTGAGGGAGGCGACTTCGGCGGACGTCTTATCGCCCGCGAGCACGCCGACGAGCTTGGTCGAATCGAAGTTCGACGGTCCGCCGCCGGCTTCGATCATCGAAAGTGTGACCGGAAGATCGGGTGCGCCCGAAAAAACCGGGGCGCCGCTGTAACGCGCGTGGTCCATTTTGGCAAACGACGGTGCGGCGGCGGCGAGCATCGCTGCGCCGAGGGCGGCGGCCGTAACGGCCGTGCGAAGGTGATTCATTGCTGGGTTCTCCTCGAGACGGGGGAAGTGCGAGCGCGCCTGAATGCCGCCCGGTCGTACGTTCAAACGCGCGGGACCACCGTCTGGATGTGGGTCGCGTCGCGTTCCGCGTATCGGCGCAAGGTCAGGAGCTGCTTGCGAAACATGATCAGGTCTGCGAACGGCATGAGTACGCGCAACAGCCGGCCGTAGGGTCCCCGCGGATAACGCACCAAAATTTTCGCAATCAAGCGGCAGCCGCCGGCCGTCGCTTCGATCGCGTAGCTACCGGCAAAATCGCCCATCGCAACCCGTCCGAGGCGCGAAGCCAAGCGCACGGTAAGCGACCGGTCCGCCTCGAACGACGCGATGCGAAAGATGATCATTACGCGCTGTCCGGGGGCGAGCGCTTCGAGACCGGGCGTCAAATGCGGCGGACTGCGCCGCCCGAAATTATCGAGCCAATCGTAACTGTAGGGCGCGATTCGCAGCTGGCAGAGCCAGCGGAAGACGAGGGCCTGCGGCGCGTCGATCCGCACGGCGCGATAATACGCCTCGTCGTGCGGAAAATCGAGGTCGTCGCACGGATAGTGCGCCGCGCGCTCCGCAGCGGTCGCCCCCCAGTTGCGCGGGTCGATCATATGCCGAGCGCGAGCGAATCCGCGCGCGGATCCGAGCCGCCCGCGAACGTGCCGCGCGCGCGATCGAGCGTGATGCCGTGCGCGTGGCCGAGCACGGGATCGTAGGCGGAGAGCACGTCGACCACGTGTCCGCGCGCGCGGAGCGAACGGACGACCTCGTCCGGCATCCGCGACTCGACGCGCACGCTATCCGCGTATGCCGATTCGCTATCGCGACCGTAAACGAAGCGCGGCGCGTCGATTGCGGCCTGCACGGACATGCCGCGTTCGTACACGTTGTGAATCAGCTGCACGTGCGTCTGCGGCTGACCGTCGCCGCCCATCGTACCGTACACGAACTCGGGTCTTCCGTCGCGCAGCAACATGCCGGGCGAAAGCGTGTGCAGCGGCCGTTTCCCGGCGCCGAGTTCGTTTGGATGACCGGGCTCGAGCCGAAAATACGCGCCGCGATTTTGCAAGAAGATTCCCGTTCCCCGCGCGACGATGCCCGATCCGAAATTCATGTAGAGGCTTTCGATCAGCGACACGCTGCGGCCGTCCTCGTCGACGACGACGACCGCGATCGTGCCGCCGCGATCGTACGGCGTCGCGCGCGTTCGCGCGCGGGCCGGATCGATGCGCGCGCGAGCGCTCGCGAGCGCCTCGGGCTCGAGGAGATCGTCGATCGACCGAGCCATCATCCGCGGGTCGGCGAACCGTGCATCGCGCGCGTCGAACGCGTCCTTGATCGCTTCGATCGCCAGATGCGTCCAATCGGCGTCGCCCGCAGCGCCGTCGTTCGCGAGCATTCCGAGCACGATCAGTGCGACGGCCGCTTGTGAATTGGGCGGATGCGCCGCGAGCGTGCAGCCGTGCCACGGAAGCGTCAACGGACGCATGCGCTCGGTCGCGTGCGTTGCGAGATCTCGCGCCGTCATCGGATTTCCGAGCTCCGCGAGCGTCGTTGCGATCGCTTCCGCGATCGGCCCCGTATAGAACGCGTCCGCACCCCCGCGGCGGATCGCCGCGAGCGAATTCGCGAGCGGCTCGTTGCGCAAACGGTCGCCCGCTCGCGGCACGCCGCGCCGGAGGAATAACGCCGATGCATCGGCGTCCGCCTGCAAGAGCGCTTCGTTGTTCTTGAAGTACGTTGCGACGACGTCCGTCGCGACGAATCCCTCACGGGCGAAGCGTTCGGCGGGCGCGAGCAACTCGTCGAGGCCGCGCGTTCCGTGCGCGCGCGCGACGTCTTCCCACGACCGCACGCAGCCCGGCACCGTAGCCGCGAACGGTCCGCGCAGCGGCATCACCGCGTGGCCTCGTTCGCGCAGCGTCGCGCTCGCAAGCGCGGCCGGTGCGCGCCCGCTGCCGTTATATGCGATCGTCTCGCCCGTCTTCGGCTCGTAGACCAGCCACAACGCGTCGCCGCCGATGCCGCAACTCGCAGGATACACGACGGTCAAGACGGCGTTTGCTGCAATCGCGGCGTCGACCGCGTTTCCGCCGTCCCGCAAGACGGCAGCACCCGCGGCCGTCGCCTGGGCATGCGGCGAAGCGACGATGCCGCGGGCGGAACGCGCGACGGCACGCGTCGGATGATCGGAGGCGTTCATAGTGCGTACTCTACGCAAAAGCAACTCCCGTCACCGTCTGCGGTTCTCCGCGACAGATGCTTTGCGTGGATCGAATCTCGCGCTCGTTCGGAAACGTGACCGCCGTGCGCGACGTGAGCTTCGACGTCGAGCGCGGAAGCGTCTTCGGTCTCCTCGGGCCCAACGGCGCCGGCAAGACCACGACGATGCGGACGATCCTCGGCATCTACGCTCCCGATGCGGGCCGCGTCACCTGGAACGGCACGCCGATCGACCGCACGGTGCGCCGCCGCTTCGGCTATCTGCCCGAGGAGCGCGGGCTGTACGGCAAGATGAAGGTCAAGGATCAAATCGTTTACTTCGGGCGGCTCCACGGGCTCGGCGCCGCGAGCGCGTCGCAGCAGGCGGACGTGTGGCTCGAAACGCTCGGCATCATCGAATTCGCGAAGCGCGCCTGCGGCGAGCTTTCGAAAGGGAACCAGCAAAAGGTTCAGCTCGCCTGCGCGGTCTTGCACGAGCCGGACCTCCTCGTCCTCGACGAGCCGTTTGCGGGACTCGATCCGGTCAACGCGGCAACGATCCTCACCTGCCTTCGCGCGCTCGCCGGCCGCGGTACGACGCTCGTACTCTCGAGCCATCAGATGTTCCAGATCGAGCATGCCTGCCGCACGTTCTGCATCATCGCCGCGGGCAGCGTGCGCGAAAGCGGAACGCTCGCGGAACTGCGCGCCGCCTTCCCGGTCCGCACGGTTCGGGTCGCACCGGACCTCCCGGCCATTCGCGCCACGTTCGCCGCCGCGGGCGCCGGAGAACCGGTCGTGGACGACGACGGCGCGCTACGCTACGAACTGCCGGCCGTGACGGATTTCGGAGCGCTGCTCCGGGCGGCGGTCGCCGCCGGGCCGGTCGAAGAATTCGAGCGACACGAGCCGTCGCTGAGCGCCGTGTATCTGCGCGCGCTCCAGCAGTCGTGAAGCGGCGTTGAACGAGATCGCGCTCGTCTTCGCCGCGGAGCTCGGACGCAAGGTCCGGTCGCGACTCTTTTGGATCGCGACGCTGGGCGGCATGCTCGCGATCGCGGTTCTCATCGAAGCGCCCGTGTTCTTCACGTCGATCGCGCAATCGTCATCGAACGACGTGCTGCTGGCGGGGCCGCCGTCGCTCGTCGCGCGCGCGCGGGTGATGCTCGAGCGCCGCCGGGATTATCGCGTCGTCGGGACCGTGGCGGACTTGCCCGGGCGCGTGACGATCGCATACCTGCGCGCGCACGGGCATGCCGGGGCCGCGATCGCGCTCTCGGAACGTGGCCGGCGGCTGCATCTCGACATCTATCCGCGCGATCTCTCCGCCTTCGACGGCGCACAATTTCGAGATCTCGTACCGCTCAGCATCGAGCTTGCGACCGGGGCGCCCGTCGCCCGCGTCGAACGCGCGAGTTCCATCGAGCGGACGATCCATCCGATCGACGAAAAGTTCACCGACGCGAGGACGGCCGCGCTCGCGCACGACCTCGCGTTCGGTCTCGTCTTCATTCTGTATCTCGCGATCATCATCGCGAGTCAGAGCGTGATGTCGGCCGTCGCCGAAGAGAAGACCAGCCGCATCGCGGAGATTCTCGTGGCGACGATCGTCCCGGCTAATCTGTTATGCGGCAAAGTGTTCGCCGCCGCCGCCGTCTCGGTCGTGCAGGCCGGTGCCTGGCTCGCGACGACCGCGATCCTCGTGCCCTTCGCCGCGACGTCGCCCGTCTTCGCCTCGACCGTCGCTAAACCGGGCGCCACGGGTCCGGGATCGTTCGGAATCGATCCGGCCCTGGCCGCCGCGTTCGCCGCGTTCTTCATCCTCGGCTTCCTGCAATACGCGACGATCTATGCGGCGGCGGCGTCGCTCGTGTCGCGAACGGAAGATCTCGGGATCGTCACGGCCCCCGTGATCATGCCGGTGGTCGGCGCTTTCTTCGTCGCACAGTACGCGCTCGTGGAACCGAACGGGCCGATCAGCGTCGCCTGCAGTTTCGTGCCGTTTCTGTCGCCGTTCGTCATGTTCACGCGGATGGCGATCACGGTCGTTCCATGGTGGCAGCCGGCCGTCGCGCTCGTCATCGACGCGCTGGCCGTCGCGGTCAGCTTCTGGGCGGCCGGCCGGGTCTACCAAGTGGGTATGCTGCTCTACGGGAGACTGCCGACCGCACGACAGATCTTCGCGGCCCTTCGCGCCTGACTTGCTTGACCCCACCCGAAGGTCATCGGCGGGGGTCGGCGGGTGGTCGAAGGGCGAGAAGAGGAAAGCTCGCTTGTCGGGGTAAGCGAGAGAGAAAAAGTTCCACCGTAAACGGAAATCGAGGAAACAGCATGTCGAAAGCAGCGAGCGCAACACCGAACCGGTGGCTGATCGCCTTGGCCGGGGTCGTCGTCATGATCTGTCTCGGCACGGCGTATTCGTGGAGTTCTTTTACGCAGCCGTTGATCGCGAGCTTCAATTGGTCGAACCAGGTCACGACCTGGACGTTCGCCATCGCGATCTTCTCACTCGGCTGGGGCGCCGTCATCGGCGGCCGCTGGCAAGACGCCGTCGGGCCGCGTACGGTCACGATGGTGGGCGTGATCGTTTGGGGCTTGGGGAACGTGCTGGCCGGCCTTGGGACGCAGCATTTCGGCGCGCCCTGGCTCTACGTGACTTACGGGATCATCGGCGGCGTCGGCAACGGCATGGCGTACATCACGCCGATCTCGACCGTCACCAAGTGGTTTCCCGACAAGCGCGGGCTTGCGGGCGGGATGGTCGTGATGGGCTTCGGACTCGGTGCGTTCTTCTACGGCTTCGTGCTCCATGCGATCGGCCCGTTCGTCGCCGCATCGAAGCACGCGGCGCTCTTCGCCGACGCGAAGGCCGCGGCGGTCAAGGCCGGCACGGCCTTCGATCCCACGCAGTACCAGCTTTCGGCAACCGACGTATCCGCGATCTTTGCCGTTTTCATCGCGTCGGGGATCGCCTATGCGATCATTGGCGGACTGTGCGCCTCGCTGCTGCGCAACCCGCCGGCAGGTTATAGCGTCGGCGGAGTCGTCGCCGCCGCGGCTTCGCACGAACGCAGCCTCGCGCCGAGCGCGGTCCTGCGCACCCCGCAGTTCTATCTGCTCTGGACGATGCTCTTCCTCAACGTGACGGCGGGCATCCTCGTGGTCAGCAACGCGGTGCCGATCATGCGCGAACTCACGGGCGTCACGGCGGCGGTCGCCGTCCCCGCGTACGGACTCGTCGCGATCTTCAACGGACTCGGGCGCCTCTTCTGGGGCGCCATCTCCGATCGGATCGGTCGAAACATGGCGTACGTGGCCATCTTCGGCTCGCAGGTCGTGGTGTTTTTCGTGCTCGCGAACCTGCATAGTCTGGGCGCGGTGCTCGTCGCGTTTGCGATCGTCCTCCTCTGCTACGGCGGCGGATTCGGCGTGATGCCGTCGTTCAACGCCGATTACTTCGGTACCAAATTTCTCGGCGTGAACTACGGAATGATCATCACGGCGTGGGGCTTCGGCGGGCTCGTCGGTCCGATCGTCGCGGCACGCGTCAAGGATGCGACGGGATCGTTCTCGGGCGCGCTCATTCCGGTCGCCGTGATGCTGCTCGTCGCGACGATCCTACCGTTCCTGGCGAAAAAGCCGGCCACGCTTGCCGGCGTGATCCCCTCCACGGTGTAGCGCGCCGGAATCAGTCGTCGTCCGGCGATCGATTGTCGGGCGCGGCGTGCACGAAGAAGGACGGCGAGAGGGTCGTCCGCAGGCGTGCGAACGGTTGCGGGGCTTGGGTGTAATCGAAACAGTCGGAAAGGTCGTCGGCGCGGAGGTCGCTCGCCGCAAGCGGCGCGAGCCCAAAGGTCTCCTCGGTGAACTTCAAGATCGAGCCGAACTCGTGTTGCACGTGCGAGACGTAACCATGTTTCGCGTACGGGGAAATAACGAGCAACGGAACCCGGAAGCCCAGACCCATCGAGTCGAGCTGCGGCGGCACCACGTGGTCGAACCAGCCGCCCCAATCGTCCCAGAGGACGAAGACGGCGGTCGAATTCCAATCCGGGCTCGCACCGATGGCGTTGACGACCGACGTCACCCACTGCGGCCCGGTCGCCGAACCGTCTCCCGCGTGATCGGAGTTCAAGTAGGCCGGCGCGACCCACGTGACATCCGGCAGACCGTTCGGCGCGTCGGTGAGGATCGTCGTCTCCGGCGAGATCACGTCGGCCGTCCAGTCCGGCCCGAAGCGGATATGCGAGATTGCGTCGTAGGCCGACCAAATGCCGCCGGGAACGGGCGGCGCGGGCGCTTTCGTGACCTCCGGTGCGTAGTATTTCCAGCTGAGCGATTTCGCGTCGAGTTCGTCGGCAAGCGTTTGATAATTGTAACAGGGGAACGGTCCCGGCATGTCCAGACCGGTCGTCGGATCGAGGAGGTCCGCCGTCACCCCAGCCGGCTGGTCGCAGCCCCAGGCGCCGGCGATGTAGTCCGGGTTTTCATCGACATAGTCGCCGGCATATTGGCCGCTCGAGATTTTTGAGCTGCCCGCGATCAAATATTGATGCGCGACGAAACTCGAGCCCGTATTCGATTGGAACATGTTGTCGGCGACTACGTATTTTTCACCGAGTGTAAAATACGGCACCGTCTCGGCAAGCGGCACGTAGGCGTAGGGGTTGAGCGTCGTGCCGTTGGCCGTGAGATCGAAGTAGAGCTTTCCGCCGGCATACGTGCGAACCCAGGCGAGGTGACTGTGGTCGTTATCGTAGGCGCCTTGGAGCCCGACCGGCTTGAGCGCAACCGTAACGCCCTTGCTCGTCACGCCGCTCGAGACGGTATTCGCGCCGGGAAAATTGTGGAAGAGGTTGTCGAAACTGCGGTTCTCTTGGATGATGATGACGACGTGTTTGATGAGCCCCGCGGGCCCGGTCGGTGATCCCGTCCCGGTCGGGGACGCTGTCGGCGTATGTGTCGGCGCTGCAGTGGCGCTTCCTCTCGGCGTCGGCGCGGCCGGCGGCGCTCCGCCGCCTCCGCACGCCGTAAAGAGAATGCAAGCGAATAGTGCGCGACACGAAAGGCGAAACATGTTACTCCCTTTGCAGAGAACGTAGATTTTCATGCACGCTCACGTACGGAACGCGCGTCAGTCGTCATCCGGACCGCGGCCGTCGGGTCGCTGCTGGAGAAAATAAGCCGGGTTGCGCGTGGTCGCGAAGCGAGCGAACGGCTGCGGACTCTGCCTGAAATCGAAGCAGTCCGAGAAATCGTCGGCGCGCGCGTCGCTCGCGGCGAGCGGCGCCAAGCCGAAGGTCTCCTCGGTGAAGTGCAAGATCGACCCGAACTCGTGTTGCACGTGCGAGACGTACCCGCGCTTCGCATATGGCGAGACCACGATCAGCGGTACGCGAAAGCCGAGCCCCATCGCGTCGAGTTGCGGCGGCACGACGTGGTCGAACCAGCCGCCCCAATCGTCCCACACGATGAAGATCGCCGTCGAATTCCATTCCGAACTGCTTCCGATCGCATTGACGACGCTCGTGACCCACTGCGGCCCCGTCTTCGAAAGGTTGCCGGGATGGTCCGAGTTCACAAAACTCGGCGTCACCCACGTGACGTCCGGCAATCCGCTCCGCGGCACGTCGGTCAGTACGGTCGTCTCGGGTGAGACCACCTTCGCCCAATCCGCTCCGTAGCGGATGTGCCTGATCGCATCGAATGCTGAGAAGATGCCGCCCTCGGTGCCGATGCCGGGCGAGTAGTACTTCCACGAGAGCGATTTCGCGTCGAGTTCGTCGGCGAGCGTCGTGTAATCGAAGCACGGGAACGGGCCGGGGAGATCGGTGCCGTTCGGTCCCAAGAGATCCACGGTGGCGTTCGGCGGGAGGTCGCATCCCCATTTCCCGGTGAGCTCGACCGGATTTTCATCGACGAACTGGCCGGGGCCGATTTGCGACGAGCCTGCCGTCAGATATTGATGCGCGACGAAACTCGGACCCGTGTTCGATTGGAACATACGATCGCCCACCGTGTACGCTTCGCCGAGCTGGAAGTACGGCGCGACTTCTGCCTCCGGGACGTAGGAGTACGGCACGAGCGACGAGTCACCGTTCGCCGAGACGATGTCGAAGTACAACTTTCCGTCGGCGTACGTGCGATACCATGCGAGGTGACTGTGATCGAGATCCAGGCTACTTTCGAGTAGACGGGGCTGCAACGCAACGGTCTGGCCGGTGCTGATCTTGCCGCTCCGCACCGAATCCGCCCCGGGGAAGCCGTTGAGGAGGTTATCGAAGCTGCGATTCTCCTGGATGATGATCACGACGTGTTTGATGATCCCGGCCGGACCGAGCGGACCCGGCGTCGGCGTTGCCGTGCCGGCCGGCGTCGGCGTCG
>Ga0116227_10016920_pt1 | contig 10319 bp, 5 predicted proteins | sample S1TSphgellanicum_FD_89693 | JGI IMG/M metagenome (GOLD analysis project Ga0116227, IMG submission 89693) | Host-associated microbial communities from peat moss isolated from Minnesota, USA - S1T2_Fb - Sphagnum magellanicum MG | ecosystem: Host-associated > Plants > Peat moss > Unclassified...
AGGAAACCGGTAATGACCTGAACCGATTTGAAGCATTAGCAAAAAGGAGAATTAATAGGTGGATGGTATCGCTTAACATACGCTGGTGGTCAATTACGATCAATCTAAGTCACTGAAATAATATGTATGCAATTTTTTACAATGGTTACTAACCGAAAAACGTATAAAGCAATCACCATACTATGGCTGTTTTCAAGCCTGGTTTGTTATGGACAAGGGAGCCTCGTGTCCGTCAGCCCGCTAACGGGAACCGCCAATGTTGGGATTCCGATCTCCTCCGTGCGAAGTGGAAGTCTGATGGCTCCCGTAACCTTAGCCTATAATAATTCCGGCGTTAAGGTTAAAGACGTAGAGGGAAATGCCGGTATTGGATGGAATGTAATTGCCGGAGGACAAATCTCGCGGCAATTGAGGGGGTTACCTGACGACGTTCAGCACGACGTGCAGAATCACACCCGCACAGGCTGGTTATACAGCGATAACAGCAATGTTGGTTTTGCTATTCAAAACAATGGCTCGTCTTGCAGTGAATCTCCCGATATAGGCTATATGTCCAATCACTTTCCTGAGACTATTGACACAGAACCTGATGTGTTTTCTATTCAGGCACCAGGCTTGTCTGTTGAGTTTGTGTTTGACGAAGCACACAATATCAGAACAATTCCCTATCAGGATTTGAAAATAACCTATATCACAGCGGGAGATGGCGAGATTACCAGTTTCAAAGTAACTAATGATCAAGGGGTCGTATATACTTTTTCGATACCGGAATTCGTAACGCGTACTACTTACTCATCTAATGAAAATAACATCAAATACTTCAAGAAGGAATATAATCAATATACTGATGGGATTGCGTACACTGGCGGTTGGTACTTATATTCGATGACGGACCAATACAGCAATAAGATTACGTTCAACTATACCGATTCTTATGCGCAAAGCAACAAACCCATAAATTTATATACCACGTCTCTTGTATCTGGTGTAAAAACACAGAAAAAAGAGCCACAATACGGTATAGAGGAAGACCATGTTACCAAGGTGCTTGCCAGTATTATTGGCAGCTCAGGTTTTTGCGCTTTCAATTACCAGATCAACCCCTCTACCGATAAGTCTTTGATAAGGACAGTTATAACTAATAATTTGACCTATGTCCTAAATTATTCTCCAATCAATTCTCAGGATGCCGTCTATTACAAGAGGTGTTTTTTGACTGATGTATCCACTAAAGACTGTAACACACCTGTTAGATATCATTTCACCTATAACCTGCCGGAGTCCCTTCCCGATTCGCTAAGCAAGCAAATTGATTATTGGGGATATTATAATTCCAATGTTCAGGCTTCCACTTTGCTGCCAAGCCTGAAGGTCAATCCTTCCAACTCACAGTACCCGAGATATCAGATTTTAACGGACAACTATTCCAGGCCGGACTATACGGCTGCGCTGGCCGGTGGTGATAATAGAGCCGCCAATTTGGGAGCAACATTGATGGGGTCATTATTTAAAATTGAATATGGGGATAACGCGGCAACGGCCATAGAATACGAATCTAACAGCTATTACGATGTTCCTGCCGCCCATACAGTAAACGGGGGTGGGATTAGGGTAAAAAGTATTACCAATTATGATGGTATAAATGCGCTAAATCAAAATGTGACCAATTATTCCTATGACGATCCCGCAACGAGCCAATCCAGCGGGAGACCAATTTCCCTTCCTATGTTTGCCTTCACTACGCCTTATAACGGAAGCGGATCGGCCAATGATGTGTGGGATTTGTCGACGGTGATATCTGAGGAGGATTTGAGTACCGAAGATCACAGCATTGTGTATAAATACTTTAAAAAAAGCCAGGCCCATGCCGGCAGTACAATGGTAGAAAACATCATTCCCGCAACTTACTGGGATAACTTTTCTACACCTGCCGATAACACAATTACTACAGCTGATTGGACTCCTACGGTAAATTTCGCTGGAAAAACAAACTGCTCATCTCCCATTGGCAACGTCTTTAACGACCGGTACACCTACCCATTTACTCCAAATCCCAATTACGATGGGGAACGCGGCTTACCTAATAAAATCACCAACTATGATGACTTGGGACATGAGGTTAGTGAAACTTCATATACTTATAAAAGAACCAAGCTGCCCCTTGCTATAACAGGCTTACGCATTGAAGACAACTCAAATGCGAGAATGTACGCGCAATACAAAATATTTGCGTCACAATCCGAGGCATTAGTTAAAACCGATGAAAAGGTATTTGATTCGGCTACTTTCACTCAATCGCGGTCCAGTTCCACAACCTATAGATTTGAAAGTACAGCTCATAATTTAATGACCAGCAAGGAGACGACCAATAGTGACAGAGCCATAAAAAGAACTTTATACAAATATGTGAAAGACTACACCTTGGTAGCGAATCCAGGCGACTTAGCTGAAAATGCTCTGTATAACTTGAATTTGCTTAATATCAATGTTCCAGTAGAAACTTATTTCCAGGATGTCCGGGGAGGAGGGGTTAAAACTATTGGTGCGAACTTGCTACAGTTCAACTTATTTACCCAGCCCGTATCTGATGCCACGGGTAACATTACCTTTACCCACAATTACAACGTCGCTAAAAGATTTACTTTTCTGACTCCAAACGGAGTAACTGACTTTGCGATCAGCAACGTTTCATCGGCGGGTGTGTTTTCGAAAGATTCCAGGTACCTGTGTATGGAGAATGAGACATATTATGACCAGAATGGATCTATACAAACCAATGACGATAATTACACGCACGTTAAAACTACTTTGCGAGATATTTATACTCAGTTGCCGGTTTGCGTCGTTAGCAACGCTGCAACAAGCGAAATTGGTTATTTCAATATTGCCAATACAGTAAATGGTGCCAACTTCACACAGGACGCAAACACCTTCTCAACGCAGTCATTTGCAAGTCGTACTGGCCAAACACAGGATTATACTCCTGACGCGACCTATTCGAAAACAATACACAAGGCCGCTAATGCGAAGAATTATATCTTTTCCGCATGGATAAATACTGCCCTAGCCGATGGAAGTCTTACGGTGCAATTGATGGATAACAACAGTCAAACGACTTCCTACACCATTAACGTTCCCATGTCTCCCAGTTGGACTTACAAAGAAATCAAGGTTCCCGTTACAGCGATGACTTCCGATTTTACCGTTAAGTTTTATAGGAATGAGGGGCTTCATCATTTACAAAGCAGCATGGTAACAGATGAAGTATTGTTTTACCCCGAAAATGCAGAAGTAAATGCCTTTGTGTATGACAACACCACATTATTCAAATTATCGGAAACCAACACGAACGGCATTACAGCGTATTACTCTTATGACGAGCATGGCCGTTTAAAATATGCTTACGATAAGGATAAAAATATCATAATGCGTAAAAGCTATGTCACGATGGAAAACTACAACGTGGCACCTCCCATACCAGGTTTTACGATAGGCCCTAACAAATATGTTAAACCAGGTGATCCGGTTACTTTCGCTTTAATGACTGATTTTGGCACTTGCATATTGAATGGCTTGACCATACACTGGGATTTTGGAGACGGGGCCACATTGAATGCTACTGCTTCTTCACCGATAACACATACTTATTCCACTGCCGGTGATTTTATAGTTAATACCAGCGTGACTTTACCATCAGGACAAATTGTGAGAGCGGGCGGGAACGTTCATATAGGAGCGGCTCCTGTGTTTTTAACCTATACGAATAATACCACTGGGCAAGCGACATTTAAATTTTATCAAAATTCGACTTTGCTGTACACATATTCCAGTGCTGATCTTAGTTCTGGAACGGTGTCTATTCCTAAGGGGATTTATGACGTAGTGGTTGAAATAGCAGTAGATGTAACCAACCCTCTGCAAACATACAGGCTCCAAACGAATATGAATAAAAGCTTGCTTGCATGCAGCAACTATTCTATCAGTACCAATACCCCTACACTATCATTTAATTGGGATTTGAGTATGGCGAATACGGTTGATTTTGTGTTTGACCCATTTGCTTGTAATTAAGACTCGATAATTAAAACTATAGTATGTTAAAGAAAATTACACTTTTAGTTATAGGGATCATAGCAATCATTTCTGAGGCTAAGGCTCAGGTTCAAGAAGCGCACCTCATTGCTCCTATCGTACTACCTGATTATGGTTTTGAGAATTTGACTAACGCCAACATCACGAGCAGCCAATCTATCACACTGTTGCCGGGTTTCAAAACTTCGAACGGGGTTACTATTTCACTCAGTATTGCCAACCCTCCCGGAACTGTTGGCAACCCGCTAATACGCAGCTATCTACAGCAAGATATTGTAAAGGTAGCTGGAGTAATAAATGATAGTCAGTTAGACGCTCTTGGCGCAGCTGACAGACAAACAACCAGAGTTTATTTGGACGGCTTTGGCAAAGTAGTACAAAGCGTGGTTGCAAAAGGTAGCCCGTTACAGCATGATATCATACAAACGGCCAGTTACGATGAATTGGGCAGGCAATTAACGAGCTATCTCCCATATGTTGGAAACGATGGGTCCGGTGATTTTAGGTTGAGTTCCATTAGGGAACAAGCTGCTTTCTATTATAATGGCACTAGCGACAAAATAGCCGATGACCTGTCACCATTTGCGCAGCAACTATTTGAAAATAGCCCTTTACAACGAACGTTGCAGGCAGGATCGGTAGGAGCCGGCTATCAGCCTGGTCAGCACAGTAAAAGTATAAATTACCGTTCAAACTTAAACGGGGATGCTGTAATTAACTGGGACGAAAGTGGAGTGAACCAGGGAACATACGCAGCCAATACGCTGGATGTAAAAGAAGTTACGGACGAACAAGGATTAAAAGTAATTGTATTTACGGATTTAAGCGGGCATACCATTTTAAAGCGACAATTAGCCAACGAAACGGTAAACGGAGTTTTTGAGCAATATTTTGATACCTATTATGTGTACAACATGTCTGGGATGATCAGTTACATAATACCTCCGAAAGCAACCGCTGCAATGGCTTCGCATAGCTGGGGAATCACCCAAACCGACGTTGATAAACTGGTTTTTAAATTTGTATATGATAATTTGGGCCGCCTGATTGAAAAAACGATTCCAGGTAATATAGTCATTTATACGGTGTACGACCCTGTGAATAGACCCGTTTTAATACAGGATGGTAATTTAAGAACAGCGAACAAATGGAACTATATTAAATACGATGCGAAAGGCCGCGCCATAAGCCAGGGAATATATGCTGATGCTACACATATTACCCGTGCGGCTATGCAAACGTACGTTAGCTCACTGGATTATAGCGTAAACTATTATGAAGACCGCTCAACAAACTCGGCTACAGGTTACTATACTAACAATGTATTCCCTACAAGTAGCTTAACAGAATTGGCTTACTCGTATTACGATAATTACGACATTGATAACAACGGAACGGCTGATTACAGTTACCAAGCACAAAGTTTAACCAACGAAGGCACTCAAACTACTTATGCCATACGTGGCATGGTTTCCGCTGTTAAAACACGTAGTATCGGGCAGGGTATATCAACTCCAATCTGGCTTACTAAAGTGATGTTTTATAACGATAAAGGTGCGCTAATTCAAACCTTGAGCAATAACCAGCTCAACGCAAGCCTGAACGATATCAAAACCAACGTTGTCGATTTTACAGGCAAGCCCCTGCAAACCAAGGTTGTAAAAGTTGTTCCATCAAATACCACCACTGTATTATCAACACTTAGTTATGACCATGCCGACCGTGTAACGGGTGTAGATCAATCGTACAACGGCGCTACTGCCATTCACATCGCCAAATACACCTACAACGAGCTTGGCCAATTGGTTGATAAACAACTGCACTCAACCAACGGAACCACCTTTTTACAATCGTTAGATTACCGCTACAATATTAAGGGCCGTTTATTAAGCATCAACAACAGTACCTTAGCAAATGATGGCGTTAAAAACGACGATGCCAACGATGTATTTGGGATGGAGGTTTTATATGACCAGGTTGATAATACATTGGGCAATACCGCGTATTATAATGGTAGCTTATCGGCAGTGAGGTGGATGTCTAAAGATTATAATGGCACATCATCTAATGAGCGAAGTTATAAGTATGACTATGATAATTTAAACCGCTTAAAAAATGCGACGTATGCTGATAGGGCTGTGAGCGCCAGTTGGGTCAACCTGGGTGGGTATGACGAGAAAAACATTAAGTACGACGAAAATAGCAACATTTTGACACTGCAACGCAATAGCTTAATAACCGGTACAACTACATCTATTGACGATTTGACATATACCTACAATGGTAACCAATTAAATGCCGTTGCCGATGCCAGCGGTAACAACATGGGGGTTAAAACTGCAAGTGGCTCTGGCAGGGATTATGATTATTATGCCGAAACCGGGAACTTAAAAGAAGATTATAAAAAGGGTTTAAGCTTAACCTATAACGAGATAGGCCGTACCGACCAAATCACGGTTAACTCGGCAGGAACAGGTAATTATATTACCTATACTTATGATGCCGCGGGCGTATTGCTGCGCAAGCAGCAAGCTGTTAGTAGCAGCATAGTTAAAACAACCGATTATGTAGATGGCTTTGTGTACGAAAACAGCGTATTGGTTACCTTTACCATACCCGAAGGCCGGGTACATTACAGCGGCGGCGCTTACAAGCCCGAATACGTTATCACAGATAACATGGGTAATGCCCGCGTAAGTTTTGACGAGCAAAGCGGTGTAGCCACCGTTAGGCAAGAGAACAGCTATTATCCATTTGGACTGGCCATGAATACCAATTTTACTCCTGGCAACCCAAATACCCAATTGTACAATGGCGGAAGTGAAGTAATTGATGATTTTGGTGGTTTACCGGATTACTTTCAAACGTTTTACAGGAATTATGATCCGGCATTGGGTAGGTGGATCAGCGTAGACCCAGAGTCTGAGTCTGCAGAATCAATGAGTAATTACCAGTATGCCTTGAATAACCCTTTAATGTATAATGACCCATTAGGTAACGTTAGTGAATCGGATTGGAACAAAGTAGTTAACGCAATTCTTAATGGAGTAACTCAAAGCTTTAGAGTTTCTGATGATGGTTACCAACCTCTAAATCCATGGGAATCATTCCAGCTAGCTGCTAATTATAATGACAGATTTGATTTATGGGGTAGCTATGGGGGTATGGCGGGCAGTTATAGACAAGCCGCTATAAATTTTAACAATGATACTCAACATAATGGGGGCTTTACTGTTGATCCAAACAATCAGTCGTCTATAATTACTCTTATGACTTGGATGCCAGAAGGGACCACGAGTTTCGCTTTGATGGTTGATTTGAAAGGATATGATCTGACAATACAAGGAAAGAAAGATGCCAATCAGGGGGGTTATAATCCTAATGATCCATATTCAGACCCATACACGCGTCCCGGCACCTGGAGTGAAATCTGGAATAGTAATATTATGAGAATGATTATTCCTGACATGATCAATTTAAATATTAACCTTTCGGCGGTTTGGGGACCAGCTGGTTTCGGTGGAAGCCATGAGGTACATTATCTTTTAAGAGGACCCGACGCTGGGCTTTATTCAACCTATACAAAATCTACACGTGTTGGTGGGTTTATTGATTTATCAGCTGGCTTGTCAGCGAGTTATGATTTAAGAGCCGTCCGAAATATACATATATCAGACTATTATGGAGATGCCATCGAAGCAGGAGGGAAATTTATAGGCGGTGCGTCTATTTCTGTTTCTCATGACGGTTGGGTACCAAGTTGGCTAACAGGAGGCATTAGTTTTGGATTATCGGGTGGCGGTTATTATGGAACAAGTCAAACATATCCACTCATGGGGAAAAAATTTAATAAATAACAGCTATGGGAAAATTTAACATTCGTCGAATAGGTATTGCTTTGGCAATTACAGTATTAATCTCTGTTTTGGCATTAGTCAAATATTATTATTTTGATGTTTACTCAATGTCTTTAAATGGACGAATCAAAACAATTCAAACAACGATAAAGCAAACTATGCATATTACGGTAGCAAATAAAGAATATAATTTAGAACATTATTGGCCTGTACTTCAAGAAAACGTTGAGGTTGGAGATTCAGTAAACAAACAACCTAATCAATATGATATAATTTTGATAAAATGGCAAACAAGAAAAAAAATAATTTGCCATTACGAAGACTATAATAGAACTGGGAACCAATAAATTATTGCTGCCAATCAAGTAGGTGATAGTAATGATAAACCATTTAACTGGTATGATAATTATGGAAAAGCTAACGCCTTTGTCGGGACAGAAGTTTTTTTGCTTGACCGAGCACAAGCAACGGGTGGCCTTGAAATGGCTGTAAGTTCGGTGAAAGGCCTAAAAGGTCTGGGAATAGCAGGCGCGATAGTAGGAACAGGATTGGATGTCTACGGTGTTTCCACAGCGAAAATCCTACCAGGAAAAGCAATGGAAAATGGAGTTTTTACGGCCATTGGATTAAAAGGTGGTTGGCCAGGAGCACTAATATCAGTAGCATATTTTGGATTAGAAGCATATTATACTGGAGGAGCTAATCAAGCAACAGCCGATTATTCAAGTGCGTGGTCGCAACATGCTCAATCATGGAAACAAATTAAAATGGAATCTGGAGGACTATGATGATAAAAAAAGCTTATTTCTATTTATTTTATAAATTCTACAAGTTTGGATCTCGCTCGGGGCCATTTCCCAACGATTTTTCTGCAGCAGTACTTATATCTATCATAGAAGTATTAATTTTAAGTATTTTAAAGTTTTACTACATTGGTTTTATCAATCAGAATGGCACAATCGAGCTTCTTTCTATTGAAACTATAGTACCTTTAGTTGCTATTTTTCTTATTAATTATTTTGCCTTCGTTAACAATGACAAATGGAAAGAATATGTTAAGGAGTTTGATAAGCTACCGAGATACAAGAACATTCTTGGTACTTGGATAGTCGTTATTATAATAGCTTTTATATTAGTTAATGTGGTTATTTCCTTTAATATGATGGGTGAAATTGCAGCTCGTAGACTTAAATAGGGTTGCGTATTAAAGGTGTTGTTAATTCGGAAATTAAGATGTATCATTTTTCTCACAATATTCCCCTTTAAGTGGATGGTATATTAATACCATCCACTTATTTTTTATAGCTTACAGCTTCTCTAATTCATTGACTATTGATGAGGTGTATCGAAGTTGTTGCTCCTTTAAGTTGTTGTTTTTGCAAAGGCAAAACGATCAGATTTGGTAAGGTTTTTACCCGGCAGCGTTATCGTTGTAAAAACTGCGGAAAAACTCAATTGGTTAGCTACATAAAACAGGCATACCGTCCGCATATCAATGAACGTATTGTTGCTTATTTAAAAGAAGGTTGTGGCATTAGGTCAGTCGCAAGGTTATTGGGCATTTCCGTTAATACAGTATTGGCTCGAATCAAATAGATAGCCGGCCAAGTTGCCAAACCCACAATGGCTACAGGCCGCACCTGTGAGCTTGACGAATTAAAAACTTACGTCAGAAACAAGCAGAACGACTACAGGGTGATTTACGCGCTCGACAAAGAACCGGAGACGTGGCGGATTTTAGGGTAGGAAAGCGTACGAAGGCAAGTGTGAATTGCGTGGTCAACTTGTTGATGCTATAGGGATGCAAGCAGATTTATACCGGCAAGCTAAACCTGTACAAGTATGTGATTACGCCAAGCGTACATAGATCCCGTAGGTTTGGTACCAACAAAATAGAAAGAAAAACCTGTCCTTACGAACGCATTTGAAACGATTGAGCCGAAAAACAATTTGCTACAGCAAAAGCGTTATCATGCTAACCGCCTGCCTGAACATATGCTTTTGGTATGCTTATAATTATCCTGAGAACATAGAATCTGGATTCGGGGATGTGGAATTCAAGCATCTATGACTTTGGATAAATATCATAAGCTACAACGTGGTTATTAAGAGCAATTGTTAAAGGATCTAATCCGGCATTAGTTTACGTACGGCTCGATCTCGCGCTTCCAGAGCAGGTAACCGGCAAGCCGCAGGTGGGTGCCGTCGTAGGTGCATGCCCCGTCGATCCTTCCGGCCTTGAGGAGTCGCGGAAAGATGTCCACGTAGGTTGCCCCGACTGAGGCGCAGTACCGGGCCAGCCACGCGTTGTACTCCGAGGCCCTGCGCGTCACAGAAGTGTCGCTCGTCGGCAATATCGATTGGATATAT
>Ga0116227_10016921_pt1 | contig 10317 bp, 9 predicted proteins | sample S1TSphgellanicum_FD_89693 | JGI IMG/M metagenome (GOLD analysis project Ga0116227, IMG submission 89693) | Host-associated microbial communities from peat moss isolated from Minnesota, USA - S1T2_Fb - Sphagnum magellanicum MG | ecosystem: Host-associated > Plants > Peat moss > Unclassified...
AGTTGAACCGGGCGCAAAACCAAAGCCGCATCTATGTGGTAAATGTGAATACCAATACGCCAGCGTTATTGCACGAAGAGAATGACAGCGCATGGATTGACGGCAAAGAGCGCTGGAATAACGGCGACCCGGTAGGCTGGGAATGGATAGATAAAGGCAGGTCATTCCTGTGGCTAAGCGAAAAGGACGGCTGGCGGCATATTTCGAATATCGACCTTAACGGGAAAGAAACGCTTATAACCAAGGGGAATTATGATGTGATCAGCCTAAATTTGATTGATGAAAAGAGCGGTTATATCTATTTCATGGCTTCGCCTGATAATGCTACGCAAAAATATTTATATCGCATAAAAATTAAAGGCGGCACGGCGCAGCGCGTTACCCCGGCAGATGAACAGGGAACGAATAATTATGAGATTTCGCCAAACGGCAAGATAGGTTTACACACTTTCTCGAATATTTATACGCCCCCTGAACGTGAGGCCGTGAGTTTGCCCGACCATAAACACCTGAACGGTGAGATTGTAAAACTAAAACAGGATGCAAAAAATAAACCGGAGTTTTTCAAAGTGAAAACGGTTGACGGCGTTGAGATGGACGGCTGGATGGTGAAACCGACAAACTTTGATCCTGCTAAGAAATACCCGGTTGTGTTTTATGTGTATAGCGAACCTGCAGGGGCAACTGTTTCCGATTCGTGGGGGAGCGGCCGTAATGGTGAATATGTTGGCAGTATGGCTGATGACGGCTACATCTATATGTCGTTAGATAACCGCGGTACCCCTGCACCGAAGGGCCGGGAATGGCGAAAATCCATCTATAAAAATATCGGGCTGGTAAATATCCGCGACCAGGCAATGGGCGCGAAGGAAATATTAAAATGGCCTTTTGTAGATTCGTCGCGTGTGGCCGTTTGGGGCTGGAGCGGCGGCGGATCGTGTACGTTGAACCTGATGTTTCAACACCCCGATATTTACAAAACCGGTATAGGCATAGCGGCAGTTGGCTGGCAGCTAACTTATGACAATATTTACCAGGAACGTTATATGGGCGTGCCAATCGACAGTGCAAGCCGGGCCGTTTTTATAAAAGGCTCACCGGTTACGTATGCCAAAAACCTGCGTGGCAATTTGCTGTATATCCACGGCACAGGCGACGATAATGTACATTACAAAAATGCCGAATTGCTGATAAACGAATTGGTGAAATACAACAGGCAGTTTCAGCTGATGTTGTACCCTAACCGTACGCACGCTATTAATGAAGGGGAGGGAACTACTTTGCATTTACGGACTTTGTATACCCAATATTTAAAAGAACATTGCCCGCCGGGCGGTAAGTAATAGACGGCGAATCTTGTATGCGCTCTATCTACCTGGTCGGGATTCTGACTTTAATTTTGCTAATTCGAACTTAATCGCCAGCCGGTAGTTTATCCGTTATGAAAAATATCCTTTTTTTCGGCGATAGCCTTACTGCTGGTTATGGGCTGCAAGATGCGTCTATGGAGTCTTTTCCCGCTTTGATTGGGCAAAAGATCAGCGAAGCAGGATTGTCTTATAACGTTATTAATGCAGGCTTGAGCGGGGATACGTCGGCTGGCGGGCTTAACCGGCTCGACTATTGGCTGAGCCGCCCTGTTGACGTATTTGTGCTCGAGCTGGGTGTTAATGATATTATGCGTAACATACCGCCAGCGACTACCACCAGGAACCTTCAAGCCATCATTGATAAGGTCCGGGCCAAAAATCCGACAGTAAAAATGGCGTTGATGGGCATGCAGATCCCGCTGTTTATCAAATCGCCGTTTGCTTTAGAATTTAACGGCATTTTTCGCACCATTGCCCTCCAAAATGACATGGCTTTCGTCCCTTTTTTCCTGGAGGGAGTGGCCGGAAAATCCAACCTTAATTTGCCTGATAAATTACACCCTTCAGCTAATGGTTATAAAGTGATTGCCGCCAATGTTTGGCCGGTAATTAGTGGTTTGCTTGTATAATACTTTGGTTTTCAGTGTTTATTCTTTAGAGTGCTATGCTTTGAAAAATCCGTTATTGTTCTTTTTGTTCATTCAGTGTTTCGTCTTAGTTAATTACTTACTTTAGCTTTTACAACATTGAGAGTAGCAGTTTCGAACGCCAATTTTAAATATATGCCCATTACCCATAGCGTGATTGACAGGACATTACAGGCAGGATATTGGGAGTGGGATATGAAGGACAGTTCGCCTTTTGTTAACCCCGCTCTGTGGAAGGCATTGGGTTACGATGATCAAGAATTATCGGTAAATCCGTGCTGGTTGGGCAAGTTGGATAAAACTGAATTAGACTCTTTTCATGAACGCTTAAAACAGCATATCTACAACAGTGCGTCCGTGCCGTTCGCACACGAAATCTCTATCAATTATAATGGGAACCTCAATGAGTGCTTTCTTTTCACAGGCCGCGTGGTACATTGGGATGCGGTTGGCAAACCTTTGCTGATGATGGGTACATTTGTAAATATTACCAGGCAGAAGGAAACAGAAAAGGAATTATCGCGTGTTAAGGAGTTTTTAACCAAAACTAACCAGGCTGCCCTCATCGGCGCATGGGAGATAGATCTCGAATCGCGCGAAATTGTATGGACGAGTGTCATTAAAAGCATTTTTGGCGTGCCGGAAGGTTTTGCGCCGACAAAAAAAAATTATCTGCATTTCTTTAAAGACGATGAAGATCGTGATAAGTTAAAGGACGCTTTCAGACTTGCTATAAAGGAAGGTAAATCTTATGACCTCGAACTCAGGGTAATCAACACCATGGGCGAGGAGTTATGTACGCGCATTATCGGGCAGCCCGAGTTTGAGGATGGTGAATGCAAGCGTGTTTATGGTATTTTCCAGGATATTACAGCTTTAAAAGACACCGAAAGCCAGTTAAGGATTAAACAAGCACAACTTGAAGCCTTTATAAGCTCGGCACCAACCGCGCTGGCGATGCTCGACAGGTCGCTTAACTATATAGCCGCCAGTAAAAAATGGATGGCGTCTTACAATATCGATATCAACACCATTATCGGCCAAAATCACCTGGATGTTTTTCATGAGATCTCAGACGATTGGAAGGATTACCTGCAACGTTGCTTAAAAGGCGAAACCTTTAAAATGGAAGAAGATCCGTTTGTCCGAAGGGATGGTAAACAGGAATGGTTGCGATGGGAGATAAAGCCCTGGTACGAATCGCCGGGTAGGGTGGGCGGCGTAATTTTATTTACTGAACTGATAACAGATAAAATACTCGCACAGCAGGAATTAATAAATGCTAAAGAAGAAGCTGAAAATGCTTTGCAAGCGAAATCACGGTTTCTTTCGGTGATGAGCCATGAGATCCGCACGCCAATGAATGCGGTGATAGGGTTCACTAACCTTTTGCTGGAGAACCCGAGGGAAGATCAGGTGGAATACCTTAACCTTCTCAAGTTTTCGGCGGATAATCTGCTGGTTATTATCAACGACATTTTAAGCTTGAGTAAAATAGAAGAAGGTAAGGTTCAGCTGGAACATATTGACTTTAACCTGAAACAGCTCTTTGAAAATATTCACGCAACAACTCAGCCCACAATAGTCGATAAAGAACTTGAGTTGAAGCTGAATTTCGACGATGCTATACCGGAAGTTATAAACGGCGACCCGGTAAGATTAGGACAGGTAATAACCAACCTGGTTAATAATGCGATAAAATTTACCCATAAAGGCAGCGTAGATATTAACGTAAAACTTATTGACACCGGTAAAGAAAACGTAGATATTTACTTCGAGGTTAAAGACACTGGGATAGGTATTGCGGAGGAAAAACAGGAATATATTTTTGAAGTATTTACCCAGGCAAGTTCAGCTACCACACGTAAATTCGGCGGAATTGGCCTTGGTTTGGCAATAAGCAGGAGACTGGTAAACCTGATGGGCGGCAACATCTCCCTCAAGAGCAAATTAAACGAAGGTGCGTCTTTTTCGTTTAACCTTGCGTTGCAGGCAGCGAAAAAAACGGCTGTAAGTACACCGCTTGTAAAGGAATATAAAAACTCCACAGCATTTAAAGGTTTAAAAGTGTTGCTTGCAGAAGATAATCAAATTAATGTTTTAGTGGTTAAACGCTATTTGCAACAGTGGGGCGTTGAATGCGATGTAGCTGAAAACGGGCAGAAAGCTGTAGATATGATAGCAGATAAAGGATATCAGCTTATACTGATGGATTTACAAATGCCGGTTATGGATGGCTACGAGGCCACAAAGCATATAAGGCAGGTAGAAACTTACAAAACTGTTCCGATTTTGGCCATAACGGCATCATTAGTAGGGGATGTAAGAGAATCAGTTATCGAATCGGGGATGAATGATTGGTTGAGCAAGCCTTTTAAACCGGAGGAACTTTACGACAAAATAAAACAATACGCTTTAGTAGCATGAGCTAAAATATCGGCTTATTATACTCATTAATAGGTTGTTGTGCTGGTTGTTGCCATAACTCCGATGCGATAATCGTTTCACATACTGGTAAAAATTATTATTTTTGAAAAGCAACTTAAACTGCTTCAACAAAACTAATTAATGACCAGGAAAAAAGTATTAATAACGGGTGCCAGTAAAGGACTTGGCTTAGCCATTTCAAAAAAGCTGTCGGCCGATTACGAATTAATATTACACGCCTCTAAAAAGGAAAGCTTTACCTCCGTAGAACCCGGCAGCCATCTCTTATTTGCCGATTTTTCTGATGGGGAACAACTCGCAGCTTTTTGCAAACAGTTAAAAAAAGAGCACGGTGATTCGCTTTATGCTGTTATAAACAACGCCGGTTTAACTTACGACAAGCCTTTAAACTACCAGCCCGACCGGGAGATTGATGCCATGCTTAACGTGAATTTAAGGGCGCCGATCATGATCTGCAAAACAGCCATGAAGATCTTCGGCCTTTTAAACGAAGGGGTGATCATTAACATAAGTTCGGTGGTGGGTGAAAGTGGTAACGCATTTCAATCGGTTTATGCTGCTACTAAAGCAGGACTTGCGGCGCTCTCCCGCTCTTTAGCGCAGGAGGCAGCTGCAACAAACGAAACCCATAACATCAGGGTATTGAGCGTTTCACCAGGTTTCATCGAAACAGATATGACGGCAGGTATCCCAGAAGCAATCAAGAATAAATACCTCAATATGATTCCCGCAAAACGATTTGGGCAGGTTGACGATGTGGCTGATACTATTGCATTTCTGCTTTCGGAAAAAGCATCTTATATTAACGGAACAAATATCCATATTAACGGCGGCCTTATATGAAAGACCACGAAGTACCGGCGCACATTGCCGAGGTTATTAATAAAACGACTGATGAAGAAAGGGCGGCCTATCTTGATATCGTACAAAACGGCAACCTGGTAAATACCAGGCCTGAACAGTTGCTTTTACACGGCCCCACAAAACGTTATGTAGACGAATACCTGTGGCATTCGCCAAAGGTTGGGATAGTTGCAAGCTATTCGCCCAAAGAGCGCGATGTACAAGATCATTTCGGTATTTTCAGAGGAGTTGACCAGGTAGAGGCATTTGCCCAGGCTACCATTGTTTCCTGCGCCACTTTTTTAGAGTGCCGCAAACACAATTGTCTGCCTGATGTGTTAAAAGACAAATTTATACCTGCTTTCATCAGTATCGGCAACGTTAACTTTCATAACTATGCCGAGGCAGGCGATACTTTGATAAGCCTTGGCAATATTAAATTCTATAAGTGGCGGCAAATGGTGTGCGATGGCAGGATCTATAAAGTGCCCGAAAGATTTGACCTGAAGGAATATTTTGAGGACTTTAACGAAGAACGGTTATTAAAATATGATATTAGTAAAGAATTTAAACTCGTCGCCGAATTATTCGATATCACCGGCAGGGCTATATTAATTGAGCAATTTAAAAAATTATAAACAAAAAATGGAAAGACAAGAGATACTTGATGGTTTACTTGAGGTGTTAAGAACGGTTAGAACGATTGATCCGGCGAGGCTGGAAGGAGTAACCGAAGAAACCGATTTCCTTACCGACCTGAGCACTCCGTCGACAGAATTGATCAATATAGCTGCAAAGGTTGAGCATAAATTTGATATCGAATTTGAAGATGACGACATCGACCGTATGGGTTCGAAAGTAAAAGACATCATCGATTTGATAATAATGGTTAAAGAGCGCGGCGAAAATCAATAATTATGCAGGTTGCAGGACGAAAGGTAGCGATTGTAGGGATGGGCGGGGCTTTCCCTGCCTGTTCGGGGCTTGATGAGTTCAATCATAAATTGTTCACCAACCAGAGCCTGGTGCGCGAATGGGACCTGGCTGTTCAATACAGTAAACAGATCCGTTCGACTGTTTCAGGTTATATCACCGAAGAAGAAATGGGCCTTGAGGCTGTTTGGGCACCTATTACAGAAAAATACCCCGAAACCTACATAGATAAATTAGGCCGCATCCCTGATGGTAATCTTTCAACCGCGGACATGGGTAGTGTTTGGGCAATGTTAGGCGCGCAGGAATCGGTAAAAATGGCCGGCTGGACTGAAAAGGAAACCCAATCTGAACAAACGGGTGTTGTTGTAGGTTCGGGTGGTGCAGGCAACCAAATATTGCGCGTGGCCTGGCATTACTTTTTCCAGATGGGCAAAAAGGCCCGCATTGCCGGTGCCCATACGGTTGACCGCAGCATGTCGTATCGCGAAGCTGCAAATATATCGTGCTTGCTAAAAACTAAAGGCGTTTGTGAGTCGATCACTTCTGCCTGTGCGACGGGTCTCGGCAATATTGGCCATGCATACCGGTTGATAAAATTCGGTTTGCAGGACAGGGCTATTGCCGGTGGAGTAGAAGGAACTGCCCTTGAAACCTTTATCGGTTTTGATGGTATGATGATATTGAGCAAAGGCTTTAGTCCGGCCGAAAGTTCGAGGCCTTTCGATATCAACCGCAATGGTTTTGTATGCTCTTTTGGCGCAGGCATTGTTGCGCTGGAAGAATATGAAATGGCAAAAGCACGAGGCGCAAATATTATAGGGGTTATTGACGAATATTTTAACAACTCCGATGGGGACGGCGATATGTTTTATCCGTCGTTTGCCGGGCAGCAGCGTTTGTGGAAAGGTTTGATGCCTGATAAAGGTCTTCGGCCTGATGTGGTAAAAATGCACGGAACATCTACCCCGGTGGGCGACTCGGTTGAGTTGTTGAGTGTGGTAGATGCTTTGGGCGAAGAAGGCTTTCATTTAAGCGCGCCGAAATCGCAATTTGGTCATATGCTCGGCGGCGCAGGTTCGGTGGAGCTGATCACCGCTTTGTTGATGCTGCAAAACCAAAAGGTGTTGCCATGCTTAAATTCAGATACACTTAACCCCGAAGTGGAAGGATTTCAGAAATCGCCGGATTGGACAGGCCCTGATAAACCATTAGCTGCATATCGCCACCTGGTGCCTCAGCAAGCCTTCGAAAAAGAAATTAACCGCGTAGCATGCCTTAACTACGGATTCGGTGGTACAAACAGCGCCATGATGGTTTCAAGGGATATATAACTGAAATAAGGAAACCTCTAATGTGATTATCGACGAAGCTTTGCCGGTATCGACTAAATATTATTTTTGTTTGAACTATAATTTATGTGATTAGATGATTTTCCTGATTTTTTATTTTTAATCATGGTAATCATTAAATCCTAAAAATCATAGTTCAGACAATAGTGCGCGATGGCCAGGGTGTTCAAGAGTTTCTAATTTTTGTTAACCTTTCAAAGGTTAAATATTGATAAATGATCAACAACACAAATAAAGTAGCCGCAGTTTTTGGTGTCCGGAATGAAAGTTCCATTGCCTGGGCTATCGCTTTAAAATTGCATCAATCCGGCTGTAAGATCGCGTTAAGCTACGTAGCCGATACCAAAGATGAAGTTCTGTACCTGATGGAGCAGAATGGTATGGACAGTAAATTAAGCGCCGAAGTAGATGTCCGCAACGAACTGGAGATAACTGAATTTTTGCAAATGGTGCACCGCGATGCCGGGCTGATCGACTATGTTCTGCATGGGGTTGCTTTCGGCACCCAGTCGGTGATGTGCTACACGCTTCCGGGTAGCAGCGATCCGGCACCATCCTATATCGACATTCCTTTTGAGGATCTGATGGATTCATTCAATATCAGTGCTTATTCATTGCTCCGTATCAGCAGGGTAGCCAAGCCGTTGCTGGCAAAAAATGCGTCGATATTAACGCTTACCTATAATGCTTCGCAACGGGTTTTTCCGGGTTATGCGGGGATGGCTATCAATAAAGCTGCTTTAGAAAATATCATGATCTACCTGGCCAGCTACTTCAGGGATGTAAATGTAAGGGTTAACGCAATTTCTGCGGGTCTGGTAATGACTACTTCTTCGGGCGGGATCTTCGGGGTTCGCCGTTTGCGTAAGATGGGGAAGTTTACCGCCCCACTGGGTAATATTGATGCAAACGACGTAGGAGATGCTGCCTTGTATTATTTTTCCGACCTATCGAAAAAAGTATCAGGCAATATTCATTTTGTAGATGGCGGCTTCAACATAATGGGCCTTGGCGTTGAAGGAGGAGAGTAAAATAACACCGGCACTCATGCTCCAATGTAGTTGGCTTAGATATCCGTGCCAGAATTGATTTTAAGAAAAGTGAATTTTTGTTTACCTTTAACCCTGTCTTGATTATGAAAAGTTCAGAACTGCTTAAGCTGATAAAAAAGGCAGGATGGATAGAAATAAGACAATCAGGAAGCCATATTGTTTTACGACATCCTGATAAAGAAGAGAACTTGATCTTTCCTAATCACGGTGCAAAAGAGATTGGAACCGGGATAGCGGAAAAGCTAAAAAAACAGGCTGGTTTAAAATAATAATTCACGTGCTATGGGAAAAATTAAATTTATAGTAGGTAAAACCTCCACCGGGTATGATGCATATTTGGAAATAAAGGATTCCATTGTAGTTGTAACTACCGGTAGTAATATGACAGAGTTAAAAGCCAATGCACTGGAAGGGTATAATCTTTACCTTGAAGAAAAAGATTTGCCAATTGTCACCTCAGAACAGATTACATTTGAATTTGAGTTGCCATCTTTTTTTGAATACTTTAAAGAAGTAAATGCGTCTGCTTTAAGTAAGAGGATTGGCATGAATAAAAGCCTGTTATCCGAATACGTGAATGGCAAGAGAAAGCCGTCCGCTAAACAGGTTCAGAAAATACTGGACGGCGTGAGACAGTTAGGAAAAGAGCTAAACGAGGTAGAGTTTGTTATGTGAGAACGCCTGGCGAGGTCAATATGAAGCACTAAGTTGAATAATACAATATTACAATCAGCTCAACAACTATTAACTGATCAAAGGTTTTCAGTCGGTAACGATCTTGTTTTTATCCCAGATTTTAAGCTATCGTTCGATGGGCTGTTTAAAAATAAGGTTTACACCGATAACGAAATAACTTACTGCGGACAGTTTGAGGATTCGTTATCGCGTTATGCCTCTACCTGGGCGGCTAAAGAAGCTGTTTACAAGGCAGTAAAACAAATAAATGCTGATCCATTGGGCCCCAAAAGCATCGAAATAATCCGGAAAAAAAATGCAGGACAGCCTTATGTTGTTATTCATAAAAACCTGCCCGAACTTAAAATAAGCTTAACTATATCGCACGATGGCGACTATGCCTGGGCCATTGCTTTAATTGATCTTGCTTCATGACCGATCATTATTTTGAAAATGAGCTGGTAAATCTCCACTACTATAAGTTCGGCGATGGTCCGCAGCCTATGTTGTGTTTTCACGGTTATGGGATGCATGGTAAGCAATTTAAGCCGTTAGAGCCTGCTTTGGGTTCGAAATATACCTTTTACGGTTTCGATCTTTTTTTTCATAAAGAAACAAAGCTGAAGGATCAAAGCGTACCAACCGTAAAAAAAGGAATCAGTAAACCTCAACTGGCTGCCCTTTTTGCTGATTTCTGTAAACATAAGGGGATTGACCGTTTTTCGGTTATCGGCTATTCAATGGGTACCCATTATGCAACCGTCATAACTGAAGAACTTGCACCCAGGATTGACGAATTTATTATTGCCGCACCATCGAGCCTGCGCCCCGGTCCGCTGATCACGTTTTTTGGAAAATATAAGATCGGTAATAAGCTGTTGGAAAGATTGGCACTTAACGAGACGTTCCTGGTAAAGCTATTAAAAGCATTTAAAGGTATGCGTTTAATTGACGACGAAGCTTATAACATTTTGTTTAACGAGATAGGCACCCCCGA
>Ga0116227_10016922_pt1 | contig 10317 bp, 12 predicted proteins | sample S1TSphgellanicum_FD_89693 | JGI IMG/M metagenome (GOLD analysis project Ga0116227, IMG submission 89693) | Host-associated microbial communities from peat moss isolated from Minnesota, USA - S1T2_Fb - Sphagnum magellanicum MG | ecosystem: Host-associated > Plants > Peat moss > Unclassified...
CATTAATTCTGATGGGTTGAAGAGTTTTGGTCTTTGACTCTAAGAGATCTCTTTGCGCAACTACGAACCCCGCAAAATTAATGACATGGACTACTAGTACAGCACGGCGGAAATAAAGATCCCATTTAAAAGAGGTAAAAGCCTTGATATATAATACTTTTGACTTTTGACTTCCGCGCAGCGGTACTAGCCCGTCACATAGTACCTGTAGCTACTGGTGGCCCCGAGGAAAACAGAGAGGCACTTACACTAAGGGTCTAACAGACAGGTATATTCCAAATCCAAGCCAACTGTCTTGAAATAAGTCTTGAGCCGTCTGATTGGAAACAGTCATGCACGGTTCTTAGGGAAGTGCGGAGGGGCGACCCTTAATTCTTACCCGCTTCACATTTACTATCCTGATAATACTAGCTTAACATTGTATCAGCATATAACTCAGAAGCTTTCTGAACCATTTCATAGGCTTGGGACTCATGAAAAAAGTGACCTTTTCTCAATTCTGTACTTACGGTTTAATTGGGTTTGTTTCCTTCACTGCCGTAGTCAGAGCAGATACCTCTGCTCTAACTCAAACAGCAGACAAATCCCTGAAGGTGCAATCTACTAATCCTTCCTCTAGCTTAATCTGGCCCTCCCACGGGATAATTTCTCAAGGCTTTAATAGAAATCGTCATATAGGAATTGATATTGCAGGACCACCGGGAACTCCGATTATTGCTGCCGCAACGGGTCAAGTGGTCAAATCAGGTTGGGATGATTGGGGATTAGGTAATGCGATCAGAATACACCATTCAGATGGCAGTTTCACAGTTTATGGTCACAATCGCCGTCTTTTGGTCAAAAATGGTCAACAGGTAAGTCAAGGTGAAGTCATTGCCGAAATGGGAACTACAGGTAACAGTTCAGGCCCTCACTTACATTTTGAAGTTCATCCCTATGATATGGTATCTGTCGTTGACCCCATTATTGCATTACCACCTTTAGTAGCAGGCAAGATTCCATCACAACAAATAGCAACCGCCACTACGAGCATTAGTCGAGGGGGTAAACTGACTCGCATAGTCTCTTCCCCAGTCACAAATCAGGATATTTCTCCATCGCAATCAATTCCCATACCTGTTGAACCTGTTCGTTCTACGGCATCATCAGTAACAACACAAGGCTTACCATCACAATCAATTCCCATAACTGTTGCAACTGCAAGGGTTAATACTGGGTGCAGTGGTGCAACAGTGATTCAAGGTGAGACAGCCACCACTCGTGTTAAAGTCTGTCAGGAAAATGGTCAGTTCTTTTATATCGGGCAATTAAAGCAAAACCCAGACCAGCCTATACGACTTTTGGCTCAGAATGTTGGCAGAACTCTATATCGGGCAGATAACGGTAGCTTTTCTTATTTGGTCAGCCCTGAGGGGGTAGAAGTTTGGCGCAATGGTAGCCCAGTGCGTTCTGAGAGTTTTTCTAAATCTAATTAGAGACGCTTAATCATCGTCGTCCTCAGTGAACGTGATGATTGCCCGATCTAGTTGTTCGCGGTGCTGTTCATAATATGCCCATGCAGATGTTAGATCATCAGTAGTGAGGGCAGGTTGACTTCTCCTCCGGCTAAAGCTCGGAGGATTCTAAACGGATGTCACTACGCCGGATAGAATCCGGAGGCTCTCAGCATCCGATTTGGTAGTTTCGCAGGGGAGCAGTGCGATTTTGTGGGATGACCAAAATTAGGGTACAAAATCACCTGTTTCAGGCTGCGATCGCGGTGAAAAAACCGTGTTTATTGAGAATCAGGTGTTTTAATTGAGAATTAAAACACGATCCAACAAAATCGCATTGCTCCCGTTTCGCAGTAACTCAAGGTCATCTGCACCCCGTTGGCGAAAAGCAACCAGTGTCCACATAGGAATGCGCGTGTTGCGGATGCGTGGCTATCCACCGCATACACCAACTGTCACTTGAATTGGCTTGCTACTCAGTCGCTCTTGCAAAAAGATGCGCTCTTCTGGGGTGAGGGATTCGATTACCTGCACCAGTGAATCGACCAATCGCGTGTTCATGGGCTACTCCCTACTGATGGTGCTGCATTTAAAGTTTTGTTGTGTAGTTTTATTATACTACTATTTGAAGTCAAGAAAACCGCTTAGAAGAACAGCAAAAGCACTTGCCTCTCCTGCTCGAGAAACGGCACGGTCAATATATCAATAGAGCCGGAACGATCGCCTTTCCCGAGGTATTTGTCATAACACTTAACTTTTTTCAACTCAACTTTAGGCAAAAATCTTCTATGATTGTGTGTAGTCTAAGGCACACTTAGACAAAATTCAGAGAAAAATGAATAAATTTCCTGAAATTATCCAACCTTTTGCCTTAAGGAGCGCATCATGGAGTATCTAGCTTATTCGCATCTGGTTCTTGCCAATACAGAGGCAGATTCAAATACTGAATTTAGTCTTCCCGAGAGTAAATTCAATTTCAGTTGGAAAAAACATTTCAAATCCACTTGGTTGACTTTTGCTAGTGTTGGTATACTAGCTGCGATTTTAGCCCAAGCCCAAGTTGCTTCAGCGAGTTACTACGGTTATGGTCATCGATACTTTGCCAGCACAAATGGCAGTCCTCTAAATGTCCGCAGTTATCCTAGTACGGACGCCAACGTTGTTGGTGAGTATAACAACGGCGAACGACTTCCACGAGTTATAGAATACAGAAACGGGTTTGCTCATTTGTCTACGGGTTATTGGGTTGCCACCAATTGGATTAGCCATACACCAGGAAGCGAGTATACTTCTGGTCCTGGTGTTGGTGGTGAAATAAATCTCTCCTATGGCTCTAGAGGTAGACTTGTTGCAAGGCTGCAAAGAAGGTTAGGTGTTTCCGTTACTGGATACTACGATCACACAACTGTCGATGCAGTAAGAAGATATCAGAGAAGTGTGGGTCTCTATCCAGATGGAGTAGTTGGACCAACAACTGCTAGCTCACTGTTTGAGTAGAGTAGATCTCACCAAGAAGCTGGGTTGAGAATCCAGTTTTGGCAAGATTTTTGGGTGCATCCCGATGAGCGTAAATTTGTAGTGCGAGCCGGAAAGCTCGCTTGTAGCCTACGTGAGCTTTCCGGCTCACACTACTAATCATTTTTTTGCAAAACTGGGATGCACCAAGATTTTTCCTTGCAATTGCTGAAAAGATCTTCCGTTTTTTGCGTTGACAAACTTATCCTTGAATGCGATCCCATTGGTCAGCCTACCTTGGAAAACAATGCGATCGCATTTTTTCCGGATAATTCTGAGAAAAATTAATATTTTTGTCTAGAAAAACCTTTTACGGTCAGTCAGTAGTCTAAGCTAGATGTTAGAGTAGTATCGATCCGGAACAATCCGGATTAAGTCAAAATTAAGAGAAACAAGCAGAAATTCTGCGTAATATCCAATTTTTCACCAGCCAGGAGTTCATCGTGGAATATCTTGCTTACGCTAGCATGGTCATTGCTAACGAAGGAGAGAATATAGATATTGAATACCATCTCCCTGAGTTGGAATTCAATTGGAAGAAAGGTTTCAAATCTGCTTGGTTAAATTTTGCTAGTATCGGAGCCTTGGTGACGATTTTAGTCCAAGCCCAAGTAGCATCAGCAGCCTACTATGTAAATACAAATGGTAGTTGCCTCAATGCCCGCACAGGTCCTGGGTCAGGGTATCCTGTTGTGACGTGTATTGACAATGGCGAACTACTTAAACCCGTTGTCAAATACTATAACGGGTATGCTGAATTGAGTTCAGGTAATTGGGTTTCTGCCCAATGGATTAGCGCAACACCTGGTAATGGTTACAGCCCAGGTCTTGGTGTTGGAGGTCAGTATCCCGACTACTTACGCAGACACGTCTCTTACGAACCTACCCATAACCACCATAGACATTGTGTAAGGCGCTGCTACCATCATAGACATCATGTCCGGCACATCTACTCATACAATCCTGGATATAGTAGAAACAATCACAACTACCCACCCGGATATAGTGGAAGCAATTACAACTACTCACCCGGATATAGTGGAAGCAATTACAACTACTCACCCGGATATAGTGGAAGCAATTACAACTACCCACCCGGATATAGTGGAAGCAATTACAACTACTCACCCGGATCGAATGGGAACGATTACAACTACCCACCCGGATATAGTGGAAGCAATTACAACTACCCACCCGGATCTAATGGTAACAGCTACAACTACTCACCTGGATATGGTTACGGATCTTAATCTTCGGATTGCAGATCTAATCAGGGATTTCCAAATAAAACAATATCCAACTGCCTTATTTAGTTTTGGGCGGGCTTTCCTGACCTGCCCAGATGATTTTTCTTTACCAACACCCCACCCCCTACACCCTACACCCTACACCCCTTTTTTCTAACGCACCATTACAGAACAGAAGCTTTTGACCTCCCTCCCGACCCCGTGAAGAAGCACAATTATGCTGGATTTTGTTACAATTTTAGGATTAGCTGCCGGGACATTAACAACCAGTGCTTTCTTACCGCAGATGCTCAAAACCTGGCAATCAAAATCAGCTAAAGATGTTTCCTTTTCTATGCTGGTTACTTTCATTCTTGGTGTTTTTTTATGGTTGTTATACGGCATTTATCTCCAATCTTTGCCGATTACTCTTACTAATGGCATAACATTGTTTTTTAACATCATAATTTTATTGCTTAAAATTAAATATAGATAAAACTGTGGTTAACAAACACCTGTGACATCCTCTGTATTCCCTGCTGAACGCCTTCTATTTACCCCTGCCACCTCTGAAACCGATGCTATTCCCAGCATATTTGCCTTTCCCAATGAGTACAGTGTGGGTATCACTAGCCTCGGCTATCAGGTGGTATGGGCAACTTTGGCAATGCGTTCTGATGTACAGGTAAGTCGCCTGTTTACTGACACTCACGAACAATTTCCGAGAAAACCAGAACTACTCGGCTTTTCTGTGTCGTGGGAACTGGACTATGTCAATATTTTGAATCTGCTGGAATCTTTGGAAATTCCGATCCGGGGAACTTCCCGTGATGATCATCATCCTATAGTTTTTGGTGGCGGTCCCGTACTTACTGCTAACCCCGAACCCTTCGCGGATTTCTTTGATTTGATTTTGCTGGGGGATGGAGAAAACCTGCTTCTTAATTTTATCGAAGCTTACAAAGAAGTGAGAAACGCTTCTAGACAAACCAAACTGCAAGCACTTGCACAAGTACCAGGAATTTATGTTCCGAGTTTGTATGAGGTGGAATATCACGCACCAGATGGTGCTATTAAGTCAATTTTACCAATTTCTGCAGAAATCCCTGCTGTAGTGGAAAAACAAACTTACCGAGGCAATACCCTCTCAGCATCAACGGTAGTGACGGAAAAAGCAGCATGGGAAAATATTTATATGGTGGAAGTGGTAAGAAGTTGCCCAGAAATGTGCCGCTTTTGCATGGCAAGTTATCTTACTCTACCTTTTAGGACGGCGAGTGTTGAAAGTTCATTGATTCCAGCGATAGAAAAAGGTTTATCAGTCACAAATCGATTAGGATTGTTGGGGGCTTCAGTCACTCAGCATCCAGAGTTTGAGAAGTTATTAGATTATATTAGTCAGCCAAAGTATGATGATGTCCGTCTCAGCATTGCCTCGGTGCGGACAAATACAGTGACAGCACAGTTGGCAAAAACTTTGGCAAAACGAGATACGCGATCGCTTACTATTGCTATAGAAAGTGGTTCGGAAAAATTACGGCAAATTATCAACAAAAAGCTGCACAACGATGAAATTATCCAAGCAGCGGTAAATGCCAAAGTTGGTGGATTAACTGGTTTGAAACTCTACGGGATGGTGGGAATTCCTGGTGAGGAACCAGAAGATGTAGAAGAAACCGTGGCAATCATGCGTAGAATCAAAAAAGCTGCTCCTGGGTTACGATTAACACTGGGATGCAGTACCTTTGTTCCTAAAGCACACACACCATTTCAATGGTTTGGGGTGAATCCGCAAGCAGAGAAACGTTTGCAGTTTTTACAGAAACAACTTAAACCCCAAGGAATAGATTTTCGTCCAGAAAGTTACAATTGGTCAATCATTCAAGCTTTGTTATCAAGGGGCGATCGCAGACTATCTCGGCTTCTAGAACTTACTCGCAATTATGGTGACTCCCTAGGCAGTTACCGTCGTGCTTTCAAACAACTCAAAGGACAACTTCCTGACTTAGATTTCTACGTTCATGCTAACTGGTCAACAGATGGATTATTACCTTGGAATCACTTACAAGGACCACTACCACAGTCTACGCTTGTGAAGCACTTAGCTGATGCGACTTACTATATTACCACATCTCCAAAAGAACTTGACCGCACCCCAATTAACTAGGACTTATGCACTATACAAATTAAGCATCATGTGTATGACAAAATTCGGTCGTTTCAGAAAGTCGAAGAAACAGAATTGACGACATTGTAAGGGCGGACTTCCCCCGCCCCTATGAATTAATTTGCGCGAATTACCTGACTCGTCCGACTGCATACTTAACTATTTCTGTCAATGCGTAAGTCCTATTAACCAGCCCTCTCAATATTGACAAATAACATATTTTATGGTTTCACTTCACGGGATAGCATCAAGAGATGTTTGGTATTGCTTGAGCTTTCGAGTAGTGGAACAGTGCGGATGCTTAGCATCAACGGAGAGTGGCGGTCGCTTCTTTTTGGGATTTCTGGGATGCTTGCGTGCATGATTTAAGATGTACTTTGGTTGCTAGATGTTGGAGAACGTCTACCATTTGATTAAGTGTAAAATCCTCGAAGCATTGCCAATGAACCGGAGGAATCGCAATCATCATGCCCCGATAGATGCCATGAATATCATCCACTAGGTAAAAATCTGATAGCCCGGCAACGATCATGTCTACCCCATGTACACTGCTGGTCGTACTGCTTTAAGTATCGCTAAAAGGTTGTAGGCTGACAGTGCCATACACTCTTGAGAATAAGGCAGCTTGAGGATAAGCTAAGGTTTCAATTTCAAGAGTGAAAGTTTTGGGTCACGGTTTGGAATAAAGTTTCCACACTCCACCGCCCTTGATAAAGTTCTGCCACCAGAACGCCGTCTGCGCTACTTCGGTGGTAAATTGGTGAAAATGGCAATTTCCCACTCTTGGTCACGAGTGGGACGGGTCAACTTGACTACGATCCGGCGACACCGAAAAGTCTATCCCTCATGGACAATTTCTACCTGTTGTTCACTCCCCCGTTCCTGTTTGGCACACGCCAACAACTTGTAACTCACTCACAGGCTCGCATCCTAAACCCCCGTGTTGACGAATCACGCTCAAACGCTCCAAGTTGATCAATAGTATGGAGAAATCCCGCAGTACAGAAGTTGCGGTCGGCAATCCATACCTCTTGGGGTTGCACTTGTGCTAAAACCTGATTGAACTTGGAGCGTTCTTGGGCATGACCGTCAACACATAGAATGACATCAACCACCAGTTTTGTCTGTGGGTCTAGAATGGCGATAGTTTTTCCTGGTAATGGTTTGGCTGCATGGGGGCGCAGTGCAGAAGCGTCGGCGCTCGGTACCGGCCAAGCAACTACCATCCACAATCCGAAGCCGATATTCTTGGACAAGAGGACTGGGATGTTCCACATTCAAGGAATGAAGTAACTGCTGGAGGTCTGATGCCGTTTCATGTACAAATGCCCGACTCACTGGCAGTTCAATCCGTTGTAGTTTGTTGTATAGTGCTGTGGCGCTCACACTTACCTCCACTACCTTCTTCTGATATGCAGCATGAACCGATGGATACATCCCACACACCACCAGACTGAGCAAATCCACAATCGTCGAAAACAGTAACTCTTGAGAGTATTGGCGAACGCTTGCCGTCTCGAAAAGCTGATTCATTCGCGAGGAGTTAAAAATCTTTTCCATCAGAACTCGCATCATTACACTCACGGGGCTGGCTTCTACAAAAGCATCAAATATGGGAAATAGCATAAGCGCACGAGAGTGCAGTTTTAGTCTTACCTTCTTAGAAAACTCACATAGCGTACAATTTGTCAATATTGAGAGGGCTGGTCCTATTAACCCAGAAAGTAAAAAGTTTATGTTTACGTATTTTTACGACTGTTCTCCATCTGACAATTTTCAGTGATCGCAACAATGACAAACCATCACTGGCATAGAGTATACTAGTGGCTGTAAAAGAAGCAGGGAACTCAACCAAGGGTTGGCAACGCTTGGTTATTATGAAAACATCAAGACCTTATCCTGTAAGGAGGAGGGAAGATGTGGAACTGCGATCAGCATCCATTGGTTTGAGTAATCCACGAGATAATCATAGTACATATAAATACTTTTTTCAAAACCTGACCGAATAATAGGATTGCCATATGCTGAAAAAACTCATGACCGCAATGACTGCTGGATTAGCCCTAGCCTTAGCCTATTCTGATTTCGCTACCGCAGATATGGCTACTGTGGTAGACCCACCCTCAAATATTAGAACAAACCCTAACGGAGAAATTATCTGCTCTGTCAGATCTGTGAAACCAATCAACGTATACGGCTACAGTAATGGATGGTATAAAACGGATGTATGCGGTGAAACAGGTTATATCCATCAAAGTCAAATCCGCTTCAATCAATCAACTCCTCCAGGAACTTCGCGTGCTGGTGTAGCTACTGTCTTTGCTCCACCCTCAAATATTAGAACAAGCCCTAATGGAGAAATTATCTGCTCTATCAGGGCTGTGAAAACAATTAATATATATGGCTACAGGAATGGATGGTATAAAACGGATGCTTGTGGCGAAAGCGGTTACATTAATGAGAGTCAAGTCCGCTTTTAGTGATAATTTCCACATAAGCGTGTGCAAAACTCCGAAAACCCTTCTCAATAGCCCCTTTCTTTCTGAGTCTGAGAAAGAGGTAAGGCAGGTGTTCCGTGTAATACACCGTTAAGCTGACAAAGCCTTTTCCAAGTATTACACGTTACCTTCTTCCTCTGCGTTCCACCAAAGTTGTGATGCCACAGGTTTGCCCCTGTCGCGTCTACACTGGAAACCGTGCAAGAGACTTCTCTTTTACTCAGTATGGTTCGTTAATACTAGAAAAGTACCTTCGGATGCAAACAACAGCAGAGTATTACTGCGCCTATTGCGGCGAACCAAATTTAACCTTTGTAGATTTAAGCGCGGGTGGACAGCAATCCTATGTAGAAGATTGTCAAGTTTGCTGTCACCCTAATATTTTGTATATACGAGTTGATGAAGATACGCTTGATATAGAGATAGATACTGAATACGAGGAATAAATTGAAACGAACCGCCTTATATACGTAGACCCGTCCCTTGCGCGTCTCCGATAGTACCACCAATCTATATATGCCTGGAAATCAGCAGCAGCACCAGCCTTATCGCCAGTAAGTAGCCTAGCTAATCCACGGCTATCACGGTAATAGTCAGATGTTTCAGGATTTGCGTCAACCGCCTTTTGACAAGCATCAATTACCTGAGCAGCATATCCATGCTTGCTACCATCCCAGCACAGTGCATTCCACGATTCCGCTGAAATTTCTATCTCTGGGTTCATGGTCTGTGCTTCTTTATACGCAGAAAGTGCTTCCGGCACTTTGCCCTGTACAGCCAACCGAATTCCATCCTCAACCAACACTGTGGATCTTAATTGTTTAGCTCTCTTTTCAGGGTCAAAGTCTTTTTCATGATCTTTCTCTTTAAACTTCTGGAACGCCGCAATAGCACCCTGGATATCTCCTGAATGCGCTAGTACCTCACCTTCTGTTTCCCAATCTCTTTCAATTCCGTCGCAAATATGCCGATCTGTTTGTTCAACATTAGAGTTGCTCTTCAGATAATCTTTGACCCAGTAGCATGCTCCGACCATCATTTTGTTCGTATCAAAATCCAGGTTCCAGAGAATTATTTTTCCATCATTACTAGCTGAAGCTAAAGTTTTACCATCCGGACTGAAGCTGACGTTCCAAACAGAGTCGTTATCTCCTTGAAAAGTACTTAGCAGATTACCATCAAGACCCCAGATTTGTATAATCTCATCCTTACTAGATACTGCAATTTTCTTGCTATCTGGACTAAAACTAAGCCCATATACTTCATCTTGCAATTGTAGTACCGTTAGCAAAGTTCCTTTTTTACCCCTGCTTTTTGTGCGGGACCCACATTCCGCACTTCAAATAGTAGTATAAACAGATTACATTTAGTGAAAACCAAAAGTTATAAATTTGACGCTGATGTAAAACCCAAAAAAA
>Ga0116227_10016924_pt1 | contig 10316 bp, 11 predicted proteins | sample S1TSphgellanicum_FD_89693 | JGI IMG/M metagenome (GOLD analysis project Ga0116227, IMG submission 89693) | Host-associated microbial communities from peat moss isolated from Minnesota, USA - S1T2_Fb - Sphagnum magellanicum MG | ecosystem: Host-associated > Plants > Peat moss > Unclassified...
CCACCGCAGCCGCCCTCGCGGAGCAATTGAACCGCCGACAGCGCGTCGGCGCGAACGATGTTGGTACCGGCCAGGGTGCCGAGCATGACCACGAACTTGGTGCACAACAGCCACCACATCTGCCGGTTGGGGGAGTGTCGCCGGTATTTCAGCCTGCTCATGTTTACCACCAACGCGGCCGGGCGTTTGCGGATGACAGGTCAAGTTGGAACCCAATCACACATATCACATTCGCGCGGGCAGAGCGCCGTTGGCAAGGGCGCGCCGGTGTCATACAGTGCTCGCACAGTGAACCCATCGTGGCATGCCAATCTGGACTTGTCGTTCGCGCATGCAGCGGGGCGTACGCGCTTGGTGAGCAAAGCGCACCAGGGACCGTTGCAGGTACAAAAAGCCCTCTATCCGGAAGGGCCCAAGATTTGCCATGTCACCGTGCTGCATCCGCCCGGCGGAATCGCGGCGGGAGACTCGCTGACGGTGTCGGCGCGCGTGGCTTGCGACTCGCACGTGTGCCTGACCACGCCGGGCGCGGCCAAATGGTACCGTTGCCCGAACGGCGAGGCGCAACAGCAGCTGCGGTTTTCCGTGGCTGCGGGTGGTGTATTGGAGTGGCTGCCGCGAGAGAACATTCTGTTCGATGCATCCCGGGTCGTCATGAATCTTGCGGTGGATCTCGCGCCGGCGGCGCATTTTCTCGGCTGGGAGATTCTGTGTTTCGGCAGACGTGCATCCGGCGAGGAGTGGCGCCGGGGAGGACTCAGCTTGCGCAGCAGCATCTCGCGCTCGAACCGGCCCCTGTGGCGCGAACGCGCCGGCGTCGCGGCAGGAGGCGGCTTCGCAGCATCGGCGGTCGGACTGGCGGGCTACAGTGTCAGCGGCACGCTGGTGTGTGCCGGCTCGGACGTGGACCCGCAGTTGTTGACTGCGTGCCGGTCGGTGCAGCCGCGCGGGGGCGATGCGCGCAGCGGCATCACCAGGCTGCCGGGTGTTCTGCTGGCGCGCTATCTGGGACATTCCTCGCAAGACGCCTTCGACTGGTTCGCGGGGATTTGGCAGTTGTTGCGGCCGGCTCTGCTCGGCGCAACGGCGACGGCGCCGCGTCTCTGGGCGTGCTGAGTTCAACGCGGAGTGATTTATGGAATTGACGCCACGCGAGAAAGACAAGCTTCTGGTTTTCACCGCCGCGCTGCTGGCGGAGCGGCGCCGCGCGCGCGGACTGAGGCTCAACTATCCGGAAGCCGTGGCGCTGATCACCGCCGCGATTCTGGAGGGAGCGCGTGATGGCCAAAGCGTCGCGCAGCTCATGACCTACGGCAGCACCATCATCACCCGCGCAGAGGTGATGGAGGGCATCCCGGAGATGATCGCGGAAATCCAGGTCGAAGCGACCTTTCCTGACGGCACGAAACTGGTCACCGTGCATCAACCGATTCCGTGACGGGAGGCAGCATGATTCCAGGCGAAGTGCAGACGGCGGCGGGCGAGATCGAGATCAACGCGGGTCGGGCGACGCTCGAAGTGCACGTGGAGAACAGCGGCGACCGGCCGATTCAAGTGGGCTCGCATTATCATTTCTACGAAACCAACATGAGTTTGCGTTTCGACCGGGAGGCCACCCGCGGCTATCGGCTGGATATCGCTGCCGGCACGGCGGTGCGCTTCGAGCCGGGCCAGGGCCGCACCGTGCGTCTGGTGGAATACGGCGGAGCGAAACGCGTGTTTGGCTTTCAGGGCAAAGTCATGGGAGACCTCTGAATGCCCGTGAAGATCTCACGTCGGGCCTATGCGGAAATGTTCGGTCCCACCGTGGGCGACCGCGTGCGGCTCGCAGATACGGCACTCATGATCGAGGTCGAAAAGGATTTCACGCTGTACGGTGAGGAAGTGAAGTTCGGCGGCGGCAAGGTGATCCGTGACGGCATGGGTCAGGGACAGCAGTTGAGCGCCGCGGTCGCCGATACCGTCATCACGAATGCCTTGATCGTCGATCATTGGGGCATCGTCAAGGCCGACGTCGCCATCAAGGATGGCAAGATCTGGGGCATCGGCAAAGCCGGAAATCCCGACGTGCAGTCGCAGGTGACCATCGCCATCGGCGCGGCCACGGAGATCATTGCGGGCGAGGGTTTGTTGTTGACCGCCGGCGGCATCGATTCGCACATCCATTTCATCTGTCCGCAACAAATCGAGGAAGCGCTCACCTCCGGGGTGACCACGATGATCGGTGGTGGTACCGGTCCGGCTGCGGGTACGAGCGCCACCAGCTGCACGCCAGGACCCTGGCACATTCACAGCATGCTGCTGGCGGCGGAAGGCTTTCCCATGAACCTGGGGTTTCTGGGCAAAGGCAACGCCAGCGCGCCGGAGCCGCTGCGCGAACAAATTCGCGCCGGCGCCCTGGGGCTCAAGCTGCATGAGGATTGGGGAACGACGCCGGCCGCAATCGACACGTGTCTGCGCGTCGCCGATGAGATGGACGTTCAGGTTGCGATTCATACCGACACCTTGAACGAGTCCGGCTATCTGGAGGCGACGCTTGCCGCCATCGACGGGCGCACCATCCATACCTATCACACGGAGGGGGCGGGCGGCGGACACGCACCCGACATCATCAAGGCTGCGGCGCACAGCAACATTCTGCCGAGCTCCACCAATCCCACCCGTCCTTACACCGTCAACACCATCGATGAGCATTTGGACATGCTGATGGTCTGCCATCACCTCGATCCCGCCATCGCGGAGGACATTGCTTTCGCCGAATCACGCATCCGCCGCGAGACCATCGCGGCCGAGGATATCCTGCAGGACATGGGCGCGTTCTCCATGATGTCCTCCGACTCGCAGGCAATGGGCCGGGTGGGCGAGGTCATCATTCGCACGTGGCAGACCGCGCACAAGATGCGCGAGCAGCGCGGCAGTTTGCGCGAGGACCGCGCAGGCAACGATAATTTCCGGGTCAAGCGCTATGTCGCGAAATACACCATCAATCCCGCCATCACTCACGGCATATCAAGCCATGTCGGTTCGGTTGAGGTGGGCAAGCTGGCGGATCTGGTCTTGTGGCGGCCGGCATTCTTCGGCGTCAAGCCGAGCCTGATACTCAAGTGCGGCATGATCGCAGCGGCGCCCATGGGCGACCCGAACGCCTCGATTCCGACGCCGCAGCCGGTGCACTATCGGCCGATGTTCGGCGCCTTTGGGCGGGCGCCCGAGAAGTCGGCGGTCATGTTCGTGTCGGGCGCTGCGCTCGAGGATGCGCAATTCCGCGCGCTGAATCTGCGCAAGAACCTGCTCGCGGTGAGCGCCACCCGGAAGCTGCGCAAGTCGGACATGATCCACAATGATGCGCAGCCGCGCATCGAGGTCGACAGCGAAACTTATGAGGTGCGGGCTGACGGGGAGTTGCTGACCTGCCAGCCGGCTTCGAGCTTGCCCATGACGCAGCGCTATTTTCTGTTTTGAACATGAACCGCGCCACCGTACATCTGGACTTCGAGTCGCGCAGCAAGAGCCGTCTGCTGCTCACGCTGGACGACGGCGGGCGTGCGGCATTGGTGCTGGAGCGCGGGCGCGTGTTGCACGGCGGCGATCTGGTGGTCACCCAGGATGGCCGCGAAGTGGAAATCATCGCCGCGGAAGAGGCGCTGCTCGAGGCATGCAGCGCCGATCCGTTGCTCATTGCCCGGGCTGCCTATCATCTGGGTAATCGTCACGTGGCCGTGCAGGTGATGGCCGGGCGGCTGCGATTCTTGCACGATCACGTGCTCGGCGAGATGGTCGAGAAGCTTGGGCTGGAGGTGCGGGCGGTATCGGCGGCATTCGAGCCCGAAGGCGGAGCCTACGGCCATCACCACGCGCACGGCAGCCAGTTGCCGCTGGTTCGTCCGAAGATCCACGAGTTCCCGTCCTCATGACCGGAATCGCACTGGCGCGGCTCATGCAACTCAGCAGCCAGGCGCTGCCGATCGGCGGCTACAGTCATTCCCAGGGACTGGAATCGGCCATCGAGGCGGGCGTGGTTTGCGACGAGGCGTCGTTGCGATGCTGGATACTCGATGTTTGTGAATATTGCATGAGAAGTTTCGAAATTCCCTGCCTGCTGGCCCTGGCTGCGGCTTGGAGCAGCGGGGATGCCGCGCTGGCGTCAGAAGTGAACGATGATTTTCTCGCCACGCGCGAGTCGGCGGAGCTGCGCGCGGCGGCCGTACAAATGGGTTACTCGCTGCGGGCACTTCTCGAGGTATTGCCGGATATGCCGCGTCAGAATCTCGATGCGCTGCGTGCGATGCACGAGCCGACTCTGCCCTGTGTCTGGAGTTGCGCGTCGAGTGCCTGGCGGATCGAGCCGGCCGAGGCGGTGATCGGATATCTCTGGAGCTGGGCTGAAAACCAGGTGTTGGTGGCCATGAAGGCCATGCCGCTGGGGCAATCTGCCGGTCAGCGCGTGCTGCTCGATGTGGGCACGAAAATCGCCGAGCTGGCGGAAGCGGAGGCGGGGGCCGCCGCCGCCGTGGCCCCGGAGCGATGTTCGAATTTTGCGCCCGGCCTGGCGATCCTCTCCTCGCAGCACGAGTCGCAATACTCGCGTCTGTTCAGGTCATGACATGACGACAACTGCTTCTCCGCTGCGCGTGGGTATCGGCGGTCCGGTGGGCTCAGGCAAGACTGCGCTGACCTTGGCGTTGTGCAAGGCCATGCGCGATCGCTATGAGATCGCGGTGGTCACCAACGACATATATACCGAGGAGGACGCGCAATTCCTGGTCCGCAACCAAGCCCTGACGGCCGACCGGATCCTCGGCGTGGAGACCGGCGGGTGTCCGCACACGGCGATTCGCGAAGATGCCTCCATCAATCTCGAGGCGGTATCGCGGCTCACGCTGCGCCATCCCAAGCTCAATCTCGTGCTCGTGGAGAGCGGTGGCGACAATCTGGCGGCGACCTTCAGCCCGGAACTCTCGGACTTGACGCTGTACGTCATCGACGTCGCGGCCGGCGACAAGATCCCGCGCAAAGGCGGACCGGGCATCACCAAATCCGACCTGTTGATCATCAACAAAATCGATCTTGCACCGATGGTGGGCGCATCGCTCGAAGTCATGGACCGTGATGCACGCAAAATGCGCGGCGCGAGGCCTTTCGTGTTCACGAATCTCAAGACGGGCCAGGGGCTTGCCACGGTGATCGAATTCATTCGGCGCGAAGGCTTGTTGGAGACCGTCTAGCGCACGATGTGCTAGCCGCGTTCGAACAGAATGTCCTTCGCGCCGTGCCAGAGTACGTCTACGCCGAGCGGCCGCAGGTTATCGCGACCCTCGACGATGGTGAGAAAGTGGTTGCCGGCCAGCTGCCCCATCTTGCTGGCGAAGCTGCAGCTGCCGTAGGCCAGCAGGATTTCCGTCTCGCTGAAGCCGCCGGGATAGAACAGGATATCCCCCACGGAAGGGTGGCTGGTATGGTTTTCGAATCCGGTTTTCAGATCGAAGTCCCCGAGCGGTATCCAGCAGGCCTCGCCGCTCCAGCGTACATGGATGATTTTCTGCCGGTAGGGCAGCAATTTTTCGAAGGCGGCGACCGTGCGCGGCGCCGCCGGGTTGGGCACGGCGATGAATTGGTAACCGCCGGCGGTGATGCGTATCGAACTCATCCAGATTCCTCGCGAGAAATGACGGCGTTCAGGCCCCTATGCCGGCCGTTCAGTTGTGCTAAGGTTTGCAGCATCCCATATCGCTGCTCAGGAGTCACATGGACGATTACATCCGGGGACTGCCGAAAGCGGAACTCCATGTTCACATCGAGGGCACGCTCGAACCGGAGCTGGCGTTTCACCTGGCCGAGAAACACGGTGTGAAATTGCCGTACGACGGCGTCGAGGAACTGCGCGCCGCCTACAACTTCACGAGCCTGCAATCCTTTCTCGACATCTATTACGCAAACGCCAACGTGCTGCGCGACGAGGAGGATTTCTACCTGCTCACGCAAGCCTACCTGCGCAGAGCGCACGCGCAGGGTGTGGTTCACGCGGAGATCTTCTTCGATCCGCAGACCCACACCGCGCGCGGTGTACCGCTCGCCATGGTGCTGGGGGGAATCCGCGGCGCGTTGCTGCAAGCGCAGCGCGAATTGGGCATGACGTCGCGCATCATCATGTGCTTCCTGCGCCACCTGAGCGCGGACGATGCGATGCGCACGCTCGAGGAAGCACTGCCCCACAAACACGACATTGCCGCGGTGGGTTTGGACTCCTCGGAGTCCGGTCATCCGCCGGCTAAATTTGCCGAGGTTTTTGCCCGGGCGCGACGCGCGGGCTGGCCGGCGGTGGCGCACGCGGGCGAGGAGGGGCCGGCGAGTTACATTCGCGACGCGCTCGATGTTCTGGACGTGGTTCGCATCGATCACGGCGTGCGCTGCGAGGACGACGAAGCGTTGATGCAGCGTCTCGTCGATGAGCAAATACCATTGACCATGTGCCCGCTGTCGAATATCAGGCTGCGGGTCTTCGACAGCATGGATCAGCACAACCTCAAGCGGTTATTCGAGCGCGGCCTGTGCGTCACGGTCAATTCCGACGACCCCGCGTACTTCGGCGGCTACATCCTGGAGAACTACCTCGCGGTTCAACAAGCATTGGGACTGTCGCGCGAACAGCTGGCGCGCCTGGCGGGAAACTCGATACAGGGCTCTTTTCTCGACGAGGCGGAAAAACACCGCTGGCAAGCCGCAATCAAACACTACGCCGCGACCGCAACCGCCACCACCGCCGCCACCGCGCCAACCAAATTCAGCACCGATTATGCGGCGGCTGCACCATTGCGGGGGTGAGAGGGATGCGGCACGGCAACTGTTGATTTTTCGTTGCCTTTCCGCCGCCTTCTCACCCCCCGAGTGAGTGCACCAGCCGATTACCCACCCACGTTTCCCGAATGTTGGCACGCGCGCCGTGGTACACGATTTTTTGCAGGATCTGATCCGGGGTGGCGCCGGCATCCACGCGCAGGTTGGCGTCGCGGGCGTTGGCATCGATGAGAATGGCGTCGAATTGATAACCGGCGCGGAACAATCCGATCGGCAGGTCGAGGGCGACGCCGCCGCCGACCGTGGCGAGCCAAAAGGCGGTGGGTGCGTCAATGCGCGAGTCGGGAGAGCGGCGCTGCGTGCGGCTCAAGGTCGGATCGACGCCTGACTCGAGGCTTCTCGAGGCGATCACGGCGTGGCGCGCATTCTCGAGTATCGAAGGACTCGCGCCGCCGGAAATGTCGGTGCCGAGACCGACGTGAACGCCCCGCTGCAGCATGCGGCGCAGCGGAAAAACCGCATCGGAGAAATAAACGTTGGACAGCGGGCAATGAGCAATTCCGGAGCCATGCTGCAGAATGGTCGCGACGTCGGAATCGCCGATGAAGTTGCCGTGCGCGAGCACCGTACGCCGCGACAGCAGGCCGAAACGTTCGAGCGCCTGGGTGTCGGTGATTCCATGACGCGCCAGCACGAAAGCATGCGCCCAGTCACTCTCCGAACAGTGGGTCTGCACGTGACAGCCGGTGTCGCGCACCAGCTGCCCGAGCCGCGTCAGCAGATCATCGGTGCAGGAGGGGATGAACCGCGGCGTGATGACCGGCAAGATCAATCCTGCCTCATTGCCCGCCAGGTTGCGCACGTAGTGAATGAAGGCGCGCGTGTCCGCCTCGGCTTGCGCCGCCGACGCATCGCGATAGAAATCCGGGCATTGCTCGGGATTGTCCATGGCAACGCGCCCGATCAGCGCTCGCTGCGAGCGCCGCAGGCAGATGTCCGCGAGCTTTTGCGTGGCCGCCAGATGGATGCTGGCGAAGTACAGCGCGGTGGTCGTGCCGTTGGCAAGCAGAGCATCCACCAGGGATTCGTATGCCGCCTCGGCGAAGGCGATGTCGGCGTAGCGGGCTTCCAGCGGAAACGTGCAGGTTTGCAGCCAATCCTCGAGCGGCAGATCGAGCGCCAGCCCCAGCTGCGGCCATTGCGGGGCGTGCACGTGCAGGTCCACGAGTCCGGGCAGTAAAAAATGCCCGCGCGGGAAGGTCACCAGCGTGCCGGCCGCGCGATGCTGCTCGGTGAGGGCGGCAGCCTGCGCCGAGCCGTGTGCATGCACCGCCTGGATGGCGCCATCCGCTCCGGCCTCGATCAAGACGTCGGGAAGGTACTCGATCTGTCCGCGTGTCGGCGCGTGCAGCGCGTTGGCGAGAAAGGCGCGGGGCGCCGCGGGCGGGGGAATCATGGCGCAAGGCACCCGAAAGACGTGAGGAAATCCTCGAAGACGCGCGCGGCGACGTCGGCGTCGGCGGCGCTCATGGTCTCGTGCGGATGATGGCTGATGCCGCCGTTGCCACAACGCACGAACAGCATGCCGATGTCGGTGAAGCTGGCCATCATCATGGCGTCATGTCCTGCACCGCTCGGCAGCCGCCGCGCCGGGCTGCCCGTCACGCGTTGTACGCTCGCCGCCCACGCATCCTGCAGGCGCTCGCTGCACGGTACGCCGGCCGCTTCGAGCACCTCGGTCAGTTCCACCGTGACGGCGCGGCGCTGCGCGATGCGTTGTATTTCGGCGCAGACATCGCGGTGCGCGGCATCGCGCAACGCATCAGAGCCCGAGCGGATGTCGATGGAAAACTCGCAGCGTCCGGGAATGACGTTGATCGCGCCGCCCGGCACGTCGAGCCGGCCGACGGTACCCACCAGTCCCGTATCGGCCGAGCATCGGCTTTCCACGGCCAGCACCATCTCGGCCGCCGCCGCCGCGGCATCGCGCCGCAGACCCATGGGAACGGTGCCCGCATGACCCGATGATCCGCTCACCGTGACGACGCTGCGGCGGCTGCCGGCGATGCTGCTCACCACGCCGACAGCGAGTCCGGCATCCAGCAGCACGGGTCCTTGCTCGATATGCACCTCCACGAAGCAAGCGACCTGCGCTGGATCGCGCGCCGCGGCGCCGATGGCGGCGACGTCCAGATGCGCAGCGGCCAGGGCTTGCCGCAGGGTGATCCCCTGCGCATCGGTGCTGTCCAGCGCCTTGAAGTCGAAACGCCCTGCGATCGCGCGGCTGCCGAGAAAGGTCGATTTGAAGCGTACGCCCTCCTCTTCGGCGAAGGCGATGATCTCGAGCGGAAAGGGCAGCTTCACGCCGGCGCGGCGCATCGAACCCGCCACCACGATCGGCAGCAGTATGCCGAGCCGGCCATCGTATTTTCCGGCATTGATCACCGTGTCGTAGTGCGATCCGGTGAGCACGCGACGCGCGTCCGGCGCGGAACCCGGCAGAACACCGACGACATTGCCGACGGCATCCACGTGCGCGGCCAGCCCGGCCGCCAACATGTACTCGCGTATGCGTTCGGCGGTGGCGCGGTGCGCCGGCGTGAGATAGGAGCAGCTCAGGGCGTCATCGGTTTCGCTGAAGCGGGCGAGATCCTCCAGCATGGCCATGATGGCCTCGCCCCAGGGTTCCTCGATCAGCTCGGCCAGCCGAAAGCGGGCGATGCGGCAGATCTCGTTGAGCGCGACACGGTGCTCGTGGTTCGCGTCATGCGCGATGCGCTCGGCAAGCGCGGCGATCACGCTGTCCGGCGTGTGTCCCTTCACCGCCAAAATGAAGGGTATTCGGAAGCGCTCGCGGTACTGCAAATTGAGCGCGGTGAGGCGCTGTAATTGCGGCTCGGTGCAGGCGTTCAGCCCCGCGCCCTTTTGCTCACCGGTGGAGGCCGCGGTCAATTCGCCGCGCTGCGCCGCGCGGCCGGCGAGTTCGGGGTGCGCGCGTATCAACGCCGTCTGCAGCTCCGCCGGCGCCTGCAGCACCGCCTGCGCCATGGCCCTGTGCAAATCGATGCTGCTCTTGAACGGGCGCATTCCCGCCACGCGTTCGGCGACCCAGGGGGAATGCTCGAATATCGCGCCCAGCGCGGCGACGAAATCCGCCACCGCGGCACGATTGAGCTGCTCGAGTGCGATCATGGCGCGGTCCTCTCTGGCGCGGCTCCCGCGAATGGATGCGTGGCAATCCAATGCTGCGCGACATCGACGCGCCGGCACACCCAAACCCTGTCGTGCGCGCCGACATAATCCAAAAATCGTTCCAGCGACGCGCTGCGCCCGGGACGTCCGCACAGCCGTGCGTGCAGCCCCACCGAGAGCATCTTGGGAGCATCCAACCCCAGCGGGTCGCCCTCGCGATACAACGTGTCGAAGCTGTCCTTGAGGTAATCGAAGAACTGCGTGCCGGAATTGAATCCCTGCATGGCGGCGAAACGCATGTCGTTGCTGTCCAAGGTGTAAGGCACGAC
>Ga0116227_10016925_pt1 | contig 10315 bp, 9 predicted proteins | sample S1TSphgellanicum_FD_89693 | JGI IMG/M metagenome (GOLD analysis project Ga0116227, IMG submission 89693) | Host-associated microbial communities from peat moss isolated from Minnesota, USA - S1T2_Fb - Sphagnum magellanicum MG | ecosystem: Host-associated > Plants > Peat moss > Unclassified...
CCTTCTGCAATAGCGGTTTTACCAACTCCGGGTTCACCAATCAAAATCGGATTATTTTTGGTTCTTCTTGAAAGAATTTGTAAAACTCTTCTGATTTCTTCATCACGTCCGATTACGGGGTCAAGTTTCCCTTCTGCAGCTAATTCGTTGAAGTTTTTAGCATATTTATTTAAAGATTGATAAGTCTCTTCTGAGCTGGCAGAAGTCGCTTTCGAACCTTTTCTCAATTCTTTGATTCCGCCTTCCAAAAGATTTTTGGTCACGCCCATATCTTTCAGCATTTTTGAAACTTCTGAATTGGTTTCTAATAATGCAAGCCATAAATGCTCAATCGTTACAAATTCGTCATCCATTTTTTTTGCGATGTTGGGTGCATCCAGCAAAACTTTGTTTGCTGATTGTGAAAGGTAAATATTCCCTCCTTCTACTTTTGGAAGTTTCTCTAAATTTTCACGGTTTCGCTCTCTTACCAAATTGGCATCTGCTTCAGATTTTTTCAGTAAGAAAGGCGATATATTTTCATCTACCTGAAAAATTCCTTCCAGTAAATGTTGAGGTTCTATTTGCTGATTGCCAAATTCCATCGCTACTTGTTGTGCAGCTTGGATGGCTTCCTGTGATTTTACTGTATATTGATTTAAGTTCATATTGTTTATAGTTGTTAGTTGATGGTTTGTTGTTAATATATTATCAAAATTTATACAATTCTGAATTTTGAAACAATGATTTTTGTTTTTTAAAAAACATTAAGAAACAAAATCTTTCAACTTGATTTCTTAATGCTTTATCAATCATTTAATTCTGAAACCTTAATCACAAAAAGTATTCTATTGTTGAATTTTTAAAAATTATGGACAAAATTTCCGAATTATTGAATTTTAAACCAAATTGAAAAGACAAAATTTCCGGAAATGTAGAAGTTTGGTGAAAAATGATTGCCAATTTGTATTAGTTTTTTTCGAAACAAATTCATTGTTATTTTAATTCGGGATTTTTATTTATAAATTTGAGTGAATAAAATCTGAAGTTGGATCGTCTTATCTCAATTGTTCTTACTGTATTTCTTGTTTCGTTTTGTTTTGGTCAAAATCAAAATGCAGAAGATTTATCTGGCTCTGAGACTATGGATAAAAGTAAAATCTTGCCTGAGCTGATTCTTGAACAAAGCATCAAAAAACTGGAACAAGCTATTTCCGAAGAAGATAAATATGAAGTTCGGATGAAAATGGCGGATGCTTATCTAAAAATTAAAAAACCTGATTTCGCAAAGTCCACAGAAATGCTTTTCAAAGCGAAAGAAATAGCTGAAAAATTAGACAATACCAAACTGAAAGCGAAAATCTACGGTTCAATCGCCAATCAATATTCTTTTCTGAACTTTCCGGATAAAATAAAACCTTATCTCGATTTGTCAAAAAAAGAAGTCGATAAACTTCCGAACGGTTATGAAAAAAAATATCTGAACGCACGATTATACATCGAATATGGAAATCTGGAAGCCGATAAAGAGAATTTTCTTGTGGCAAAAAAAGATTATCAGAAAGCTTTAACGTTTTTAGGAAGCATTGGAAATCCGAATAAAAAGAACATTTTCCAGTACCGAAGAGCGTTCTATAATATGGGCGTTTCTTATGCTTATCTCAAACAAAATGATTCTGCGGAATATTTTCTCAATAAAGCTTTGGCGATTCGGGATAATGAAAATAAGGAGTTCAAATATTTTATTTACAATACTTTAGCAAAGGTTTATGCCAATGAAAATGAACATCAAAGAGTGATCGATTCTCTGGAAGTTATTCTGAAAGAAGATGATTTCAAAGATAATAGACTTAAAGCTGATATGTATAAAAAGCTGATTGCATCTTACAAAACCTTGAACAATCAGGATAAATATATCGAGTATTCTGAAAAGCTATTGGAACTGGAACCAGATGTAAAAGATAATAATCTCAAAGCTATCAATACCGCTGTTTCCGAAGAACAAAAAAATCTTCTGGAGAAAATCTCAGATAAAGAAAGTCATAATGATCTTCTCATTCTTGGTTGCGGATTATTGATTGTAATTGGAGTTGCAAGTGTTTTTTATATTAATCAAAAAAGGAAAAAAGAAAAGATACTTTATCAGAATTTCATTTCAAATCTTGAAAAGCAAGAAGTAAAAGACAAGTCAGAGCCGAAAGAAATTATTTATCAGGAAGTTGAAAAAAAGGAAAAAGTTTCATTCTCTGTTCCAAGTTCTGCGGAAGCTATGATTCTGGAAAAATTAGATAAGTTTGAGGCGTCCGCAAAATTTGCCAATTCTAAATTGACTGTTGCAAGTCTGGCAGTGATGTTCAAAACTAATCCAACTTACCTTTCCGAAACTATCAAAAAGCATAAAGAAAAAAGCTTTAATAATTACATCAATGAACTCCGGATCAATTATATCTGTAAGCAGATTGTAGATCGTCCGGAATTTCTCAATTATAAAATAAGTTATCTTGCTGAGCACGCAGGTTTTTCTTCTCATAGTACCTTCACCACCATTTTCAAAAACGTAACAGGCATTTCTCCGTCGGCTTTCCTCCGCGAGGCAGATAAGAAAAATAAAAATCTTTAATTGTTTGATATTCTGATTTTTAGTAATTGATTTTATCTTTTGAAATATCATATTTCGAAAGGCTAATGCTATTTTTTGATTCTTAAAATAGATAGATTTACTTCGTCAATAGAATAATTAATATTTCTATTTGATGTTATAATCGCAACAAATTTTATAAAATCTTAAAAAATTAATTATGAAGAAAATTGTATTTTTTTTATCTGTATTGGGATCGATGATGATCTATTCGCAAAACTTAGGTTACGGAAAATCTATTTCCAATTCCGTTTCCGGAAATGTTAAAACATCAAAACTAACGGCTGCAAATGCAGAAGGTTGCAATGTAGTTGTCATTAATGATACTTCTGAGGAAAATGGCGTTTTTATCATTGGAAATGGCGGGCAAAAAGCGGCGATCGATATTCCCATTGCTGCCAATCAAACGATCAAGATCAGTAGTATTGTAGTGACATTGGCGAGTAAACTTCCACCAATTTTTGTCAATTTTATTTTTTATGACAATATCCTTTCTACGCCGGAAGATCCGGAAGATCCAAGACGGAATATTCCGAATCAGCAAATATTACAAGTTACAGACAGTAGTATAGAATCTTATGAAGACGTTGGGTATGAGCCTATGCACGAATTTGTCATTAGAAAAATCAAGATTAAATTACAAAATCCAATCTTACTGAACGGAACAATGTCCGAAGGAAGGATCTGGATGAGTACAAAATCAGACGCAAATGCATGGTCTACTACTGCACATTACGATACAGGAGAAGGAGTTGTCGGCGAAAGTCTTGCAATGGGTGGCAATACATTTGGTTGGTTTCAGCTTCTTAATCAAGAATGTTTGTACGAGCTGAACGCAGAATGTGACTTCCTGAATGTTGCTGATGCCAACTTCAAATCCAAAGTTGACATCTATCCAAATCCGGCAATGGATCATTTCGAATATAGTAATTTAGGGACAATGAGCATTGTTTCCGTCAATGTTTATGATGCGGCAGGAAAGGTCGTAAAGACTCTGAATGGAAATCAATCCAAAGTAAATGTGAGTGATTTAGAAAAAGGAGTTTATATCATTAAAACAAAAACTTCTTCCAATATTACTTTGACAAATAAACTGATCAAAAAATGAACTGATCAAAAAATATTTGATGAATTAGTCGATAATGTATCGGGTGATTTTTTTGTATAATAGTAACATCGAAATAAAACTTCATATTGCGAATTTTATAGATTTATATGGTTATATAGGGTTGATTCTTAGCTATTGATTGATATTACAATGTTAAAACTAAATTTTCAAATTTATTAATAGATAAAAATTATGTATTCTATTCTGGAATTTATTAATTTGCAGAAAAATTTAATATGAAGAAGTATTTACTAATGTCTGCATTGGTTCTACCAATGTTGAGTTTTGCCCAGTGGTCAAAAGTGAGCAATACGAGTAAGCAAGTGAAAGCAGAATTTGCGAACCTCAAAGAAAAGCAACTTTTTTCATTGGATAAAGCGCTTTTAAAATCGAAATTGCAGAATGCACCGCAAAAATTTTCGGGACAGAAAGGTGTTGAGCTAATAATGCCCAACGCTGATGGTGTTTTGGAAAAATTCCAAGTTTGGGAATATTCCAATTTTACGCCAGATGTACAAGCTATGTTCCCTAGTATAAAATCTTATATGGGAATTGGCATTACAGATCCTACGGCTTATTTGAGATTCAGTATTTCTGATCAGGGACTTTCATCTTCGACATTCAGAGCTGGAGGTTCCAACTTTGTAGAGGCTTACACGGCAGGAAATGATGTGTATGCTGCATATAGATCAACTTCAAGAATTCTTGATCCGAAAGACGAATTTATCTGTTCTACAATGGATGAAGTCATCGAAGGAAATCAGGATGTAAAAACTGCAAATAAATCTAGCAATCAGGTATTCAAAACTTTCAGATTAGCAATGTCTGCTCAGGCAGAGTATTCTCAGTTTCATATTACCAGAGCTGGCGCTGAAGCTGCTACAGATAATGAGAAAAAACTAGTTGTACTTGCTGCGATCAATAATACTGTTACGAGAATAAATGCGTTGTACGAGAAGGATCTGGCTGTTCACTTTAACCTTATAGATATATTACCTGTTATTTATTTGGATCCAGCGACCGATCCTTACACAGGTTCTTGGAATAATGAGGTTAGAGCTGCACTTAATTCAGCACTTGGTATCGATAATTATGATATAGGACATGTCGTTGTTTATGCTGGTCCTAATGGGAGTGCTGGATGTATTGGATGTATTTGTCAAAACGGAACAACAAGTACCACGCATAAAGGCTCTGCTTTTACATCTCATTATATTCCTGTAGGTGACACTTTTGATATCGATTATGTTGCTCACGAAATGGGACATCAGGTTGGTGCTAATCATACGCATACTTATTCTGGTTCAGAAGGTTCTGGCGTTCAGGTAGAAGTGGGAAGTGGTAACACGATTATGGCTTACACTGGAATTACTGGTGCTTATGATACTCAGTTTAATTCAAACGATTTCTTTACTTACAGAAATATTCTACAGATACAGAATAACCTTGCTAATAAAGCTTGTGCAGTAAACACACCAATCACAAATACACCACCGGTTGTAAATGCTGGCGCAGACGTTACAATCCCAATCAGTACACCATTTGTACTAAAAGGAGTAGTTACAGATGCTGAAAATGATACTATGTCTTACGTTTGGGAGCAGAACAACTCTGCTACTGCAACGGCACAATTCACGACTGGTTCTTATGCATCTCCTACTAAAGCAGGTGGTCCTAATTTCAAAATGTTTCCTCCAAAATCTGAACCTGTAAGATACTTTCCGGAATTCGGAAAAGTTTTGGCAGGTGTCAATGCAACACGTTGGGAAGCACTTTCCAGTGTTGGCAGAGTCCTGAATTTCACTTTGACAGCTAGAGATAATTCTCCGGCTGGTCCTCAGACAAATACAGATGAGGTGATAGTAACTGTGAGTGCAGCAGCAGGTCCTTTTGTAATTACGGCTCCGGTTTTTGGAGAGAGTTTAGTTTCCAATACTGCTTATAGCATAAAATGGAATGTTGCTAATACTAATGTAGCACCAGTTAATACCGCTAATGTTAATATCAAATTATCTCTTGACGGAGGGAAAACTTTTACAACTTTAGCAGCTAACACAGCTAATGATGGTGAAGAATCTATTACTATCCCTGCAGGTTCACAGGCAGCTAATGCTTATATTATGGTTGAGGCTGTTAATAATGTTTATTTTGCAATGAGCCCAAGTTTTGTAATAGATTATTCTGCTACAGGCGAGGTTTGTACAACTTATAACTACACGGGACCTGCGGTAGATATCATTGATGGCGCTAGTGCACCAGGCGGCGGACCTATTTCGTCTCCTCAGATTATGGTTCCAATTGATGTACAGGATTCAGGAGTAATCACAAAAATCAGAGTAAAACCAACAGTAGAGCATCCAAGAATAAGTCAGATTGCTGTAGGAATCCAAGGCCCATTAGGACAAAGTGCTTGGTTATGGAACAGAAAATGTAGTAACTCAGGCATTACTGCTACATTCAGTGATGAAGGTTCAACGTATATTTGCGCATCGCCAATCGCTGGTACTGTGAAACCGGATGAGTCCTTATCTATATTCAAAGGAAACGAAACCAAAGGTGTTTGGAACTTATTTGCTTCAGATAATATCAAAAATTTGACAGGTAAAATAACCACTTGGTCATTAGAATTATGTACAAGAGACGCACAGTTATTAGCAGTAAACGAAAGTGCTTTCAACTCTAATAATATCAAAGTTTACCCTAATCCTTCGAATGGTAATTTCTTTATCAAATCAAAAGATTTAGGTGGTAATGCAAAAGTTACGATTTATGATATGAACGGCAGAGTAGTCCATACTTCTGGCTTCAATGTATTGACGGGTGAATCTACAAATGAATTCAATGTTAATTTGACAAAAGGAATTTATTTACTAAAAGTAACTTCTCCTAAAGCAAATTACACTCAGAAAATGATTATCAAATAATACAATCATTTATAAATTTAAAAAGCCGATCAGGAATGGTCGGCTTTTGTTATTTTCAGAATAAGACTTTATCCGAAGCTTTCAATAAAATATATTAAATTGCAACTAACAATAATTATGTAAAATGAATTATACTCAGATAGAAATAGACGCCCAGTTCGATGGGAAATTACAATTGATTTATCTCAATCAGCCGGAAAGTTATAACAGTTTGACCAAAACTATGCTTGGCGAATTGCGAAATGCCGTTCACAAATTCAGTGAAGATGAAAATGTACGTTGCGTTGCCATTGCCGGAAAAGGCAAAGCATTCTGTGCCGGTCAGAATCTGAAAGAAGCTTTAAGTTTTGGAGAGGATGATGATGACAGAGCAATTCAACGTTTTGTGATAGAATATTACAATCCTTTGGTTCTCGAAATTGTGAAGTGCAAAAAACCTGTAATTGCTTTGGTGAATGGTCCTGCAGTTGGTGCTGGTGCAATGTTGGCTTCGATTTGTGATTTCACTTTGGCTGTGGAAAGTTCTTATTTTTCTTTCGCTTTTGCTAATATTGGTTTGATTCCGGACACAGCTGGAACTTACTTTCTGCCTAAATTGGTAGGAAAACAGTTAGCTAGTTATTTATCTTTCACTGGTAAAAAAGTGCCTGCACCAGAAGCTAAGAAAATGGGCTTAGTGGCTGATGTTTTCTCGGATTCAGAATTTGTGGAGAAATCGATGGAAGTTCTTACTCAACTTGCTCATTCCGCAACGACAGCTCTTTACTTGACAAAAAAAGCATTCAACAAATCTTATGATTTCACTTTGAAAGAACAGTTGGATTACGAATCCATCATTCAGCAAGATGCGGCTGAGACAGAAGATTTCCGGGAAGGCGTTACTGCTTTTATCGAGAAACGTTTACCAAATTACAAAGGAAAATAAATGACTCCGAAAGAAACTGCCGAATATATGTTCGGGAAAGACCTGTTTTCTCAATGGCTGGGAATCGAACTGACGGAAATCAAAGATAATTATTGCCTCATAAAAATGCCTGTGAAACCCGAGATGATAAACGGTTTGGGAACAGTTCACGGCGGCGTCACATTTGCTTTTGCAGATTCTGCACTGGCTTTTTCTTCCAATAATATGGGAGAAGCTGCTGTTGCACTCAACTGTTATATCAATTTTACAAAAGCTGCAAAAATCGGCGATGTTTTAACTGCAGAAAGTATTTTACTTACAGATACACGGAAAACTGCCATTTATGATATTACAATCAAGAATCAAAATGATGAAGTTGTCGCAAGTTTCCGCGGAACAGTCTATAAGATTGGAAAAAAGGTGACGGAACTTAAAGCTTTATAAAAATAATTTCAAAAACTTCAAAATTAATTTTGGAGTTTTAAAATAAATTGTAGCTTTGTAATTCAAAGTTCTTTTTATGGAATCGAAAAATTATCAGGAAGAGTTAGCGCACATTCGTCAGATGATGGAACGCAGTTCGAGATTTATTTCATTGAGTGGTTTGTCTGGCGTGATTGCGGGAATCGTGGCATTGCTGGGTTCCGTTTATGTTTATTTCGTTTTTCAAAGAGAAGGAATTGATTATTTTGATGGTGAACGCAATATATACGGACCAGCGTTGGCAAAAGAATTATTCTTTGTTGCGTTGGTGGTTTTGGTTTTAGCGATTTCCAGCGGTTATATTTTCACAGCTAGAAAGAGCAAAAAGAAAAACTTAAAAATTTGGGATTCGGTTACGAAGAAACTTTTGTTCAATTTTGCAATTCCATTAGCTGCTGGCGGAATTTTTTGTATTGCACTTTGGTATCATCATTATTTTCCCTTAATTGCGCCATCAATGCTTATTTTTTATGGATTGGCTTTGATTAATGCCGAGAGATATACATTGAGTGATGTGAAATATCTTGGGATTTGTGAAGTCATTCTAGGAATCATTGCTTTATTTTGGCTTGGTTGGGGATTGATATTTTGGGCGATTGGATTTGGATTTCTTCATATTTTTTATGGAATATTAATGTACAGAAAGTACGACTAATAATAAGGAGATGAGATTTAAAAGATGGTTCTTCCTCATATTCATTCTCTTCTTAGTTGTGCTTCTTTTCAAAGGATTTATTTATAGAAGTTTTGTTGAATATGATGATGTTGAAAGCCGAGGGATTTTTGTAATTGAGAATTTATCTAGTGATAGTTTTAGAAATACAGACATTAATGAAATTATAGATTATGCATTGAATCAAACTTCTAAAAGGTTGGAATTTAAATTGAATAATCCAGGTAAATTTATGTTAACAGGAAAAGCAAATTGTGTTGGTTACAGTGATTTTTGTTCTTCTTACTTGATTCACTTATTGCGTGAAAATAATTTGGAAAAAGAATGGAATGTACATCATAAAGTTGCAAAATTGAGAGTTTTCGGTATTGACATTCATCAGTATTTTAGTTCTCCTTCTTTTAAAGACCACGATTTTGTAGTTATAGAAAATTTAAAAACCAAAGAAAAAATTGCAATAGACCCAGCTCTTTATGATTATACAGGAATTAAAAGGGTTTCATTAAGATAAAATTAATAAAGTAAAATGCTCAACATTAATCAACTCAACAAAGAATTCGAAAGTCGTGTAAGGCTGGGCATTATGTCCGTTCTTATGGTCAACGATTGGGTTGATTTTACCGAAATGAAAAACCTTCTGAATGCCACCGATGGTAACTTAGCAAGTCATAGCTCTGCTTTGGAGAAAGCAGAATATATAGAAGTGAAAAAAGAATTCGTAGGCAAAAAACCTAAGACTTCATACCGTGTGACACAAAAGGGTAGAGGTGCTTTCACAGAACATATCAATAACCTGGAAAAATTATTGGGAAGATAATTCTCGTTTTTTTTTGAAAATCAACTTTGTAATTCAAAGAACTTTAAGATATGAAAAACTTTAAATTTTTAATTACATCAAAATATTTATTTAAGACTTGCTTATCAATAGGACTGGTAATATTGATGGGTTTCTTTTTTACTCAGAATGATTTATTTGCCCTTTATGGATTACTCTATTTAATCTTTGCAACGGTTTTAAATCTTGTTTTTCTTCTTTTCTTTCTGATTTGCGCTTTTGTATATAAATCTAAATATGAAGAATGTATTCAGGCAATTCTAATTCTTTTAATTAATGTTCCGGTTGCGATAATATGTGCGGCGATTGGACTGAACATTCTGAATTAATTCCTTTGAATCAAAACAAAAACTATGACCCGAAAATCATTCATCAAAAAATCATTATTAGCAACAGCTGGACTTTCCTTGTTTTACAGTTGGCAAATAGAACCTTTTTGGTTGGAGTTTGTCCATCAGGATTTACCGATTAAAAATTTACCCTCAAAACTTCACAACAAAATCCTGATGCAGATCTCAGATTTGCACGTTGGCAATCGTTTCGACTGGAATTATCTGATTGATTCTTTCAAAAAAGCAAAAGCTTACAAACCGGACATTGTAGTTTACACCGGCGATTTTGTCTGTTGGGAAAATAATCCGGAACAATTTGATCAGTTGAAAATTGTAATGAAAGAAGCCATTCTCGGAACTTTGGGAACAGTCGCTATTCTCGGAAACCACGATTACGGTGCAGAATGGAGAGAAGAATATGTTGCAGATGAGGTTTCAA
>Ga0116227_10016927_pt1 | contig 10315 bp, 8 predicted proteins | sample S1TSphgellanicum_FD_89693 | JGI IMG/M metagenome (GOLD analysis project Ga0116227, IMG submission 89693) | Host-associated microbial communities from peat moss isolated from Minnesota, USA - S1T2_Fb - Sphagnum magellanicum MG | ecosystem: Host-associated > Plants > Peat moss > Unclassified...
GAAATCTACCAGACCGACCCCGAGCGTCGCCACGATCTGGCCGACGCCCTGCCGGAATATGAGCGCCTGCTCAGCGTCTATCCATCCCAGGGCTACGAGGTGGTCGTCCTGCCGAAGATCAGCGTCGCGGCGCGCGCGGATTTCGTGATCGAAGCGTTGGGCATGCCGCCCAGGGCTGCGGGGTGAATGACGCCTTCGCGTGAGACATACCTTTTCTAGCCATCCAACCTCACCACCCGATCACATATCCCCAGCGGCGCGGGGTGGTGGCTGACGATGATCGCGCCTTGGCCAGTGCGCGCGAGGCGGGCGGCCAGGGCGGCGGCGACCTGGGCTTCGGTTTCGCGGTCCAGCCCCTCGGTGGGTTCGTCCAGGAGAAGCCACGGGGCGGGGCGCAGATAGGCGCGGGCCAGGGCGAGGCGACGGCGCTCGCCGCCGGACAGGATCTCGCCGCCGTCGCCGATCCAGGTGTCCAGGGCCTCGGGCGCGGCGCGGACGCGACCCGCAAGCCCGGCGTCGGAAAGGGCGTCCCAAAGGGTGGCGTCATCGGCCTCCGGATTGGCCAGGCGCAGGGCCTGCGCGATGGTCCCGGTGGTCAGGCGGGCGTCCTGAGGCGCGAAGGCGAAGAGGCCGCGCGCCCAACCGAGGGCTTCGTGCTCCAAGGGGCGCCCCGCGATGGTCAGGCGGCCGGGCGGGGCGGCTTTGAGACCCACAAGGGCCTCCAGAAGGCTTGTCTTGCCGCAACCTGAAGGTCCGGTCAGTCCCAGGCGGGTACCCGGGCCGAGGGTCTGGTCGTCGAGGCGAAGCGCCGCGGCCCATGGGGGGGACGGGCCGGGCGCGGGGGCGGCGGTCAGCAGACCATCCAGGCGCGTGACAGCCTCGTCATAGGCGCCCCGGTCCGCCGAGGCTTGCAGCAGGCCGCCGATCCCCTCCATCCCCGCCAGGGCCCCCAGAAGGGCGAGAGCGGCGAGCGGCAGGGGGGCGTGGAGGCAGAGAAGGGCGACCCCGGCGAGGGTCAGGACGGTGAGGCCGGCGCGCAGGGCGCTGGCGAGCGCCTGACCGTCATGGCCTTGGAGGCGCGCCGCGACCAGGGCGCTGTCGTGGGTCATGAGGGCGTCCGCCGCCTTGGTCGTGAGATCGAAGCTGCGCAGCTCCGCCGCGGCGGCAAGATAGGCGGCGAGCCCATCCTTGAGACGGCCCGCGGCGCGCAGCGCATCGCGACCGGGGGCGGCGGTCAGGCGACGCAACACTCGCCGCGTGATCACCAGCTGCAACCCCAGTCCCGCCAGAAACAATAGAGCCGCCCAGGGCGACGCGAGGGCGATCACCCCGCCGGCCGCGCTGGCGCCGGCGAGGGCCGCCCAAGGGGCCGCGCGTCGCACGAAGGCGGTCTCCAGCGCGTTCACATCCTGGACAAGGCGGGCGGCGGCCTCGCCGGAGCTTAAGCCCAGGGCTTTCAGAGGCGTGGCGGCGGCAAGGCCGGCGAAAAGGGCGGGGCGCAAGGCCGCCAGGGCTTTCAGGGCCGCGCGATGGCCCCACAGGCGCTCGCCATATCGCCCACCGGTGCGAACGATGGCCAGCCCCCTCAAGCCCGTGCTGGGCAGGAGATAGTTGAAAGCCAGGACAGCGGCGGGCCCACCCGCCCCCGCCAGGGCCGCCCCGGCCAGAAACCATCCCGAAAGTCCCAAGAGCCAGGTCGCCGCCGCCGTCGCCCCGGCCGCGCCCAGGGCGGCGATGACGAGATCGCCTCGGCGCGCGCGGGCCTGGGTCTTGAGAAAGTCGCCGACGGGGGAGGGGCCGCTCATGCGAGGCTCACCACATGGTCCGCGAGATTGGCGAGGGCCAGGGAATGGGTCGCGACGATCACCGTTCGCGCGGGGCTAAGCTCCCGGATGAGGGCGATGATCTCGGCCTCGGACGCGGCGTCCAGGTCGGCTGTGGGTTCATCGAGAAGCAACAGGGGCGACGGCTTCAGAAGGGCGCGGGCCAGGGCCAGCCGGCGCCTCTCGCCCCCCGACAGGCCCGATCCCCGTTCGTCCAGCACCGTGTCCGCGCCGCCCGCCCGCGCGCCGAGGGCGCCGGAGAGACCGACCCGCTCGGCCATGGCCAGGGCTTCGGCGGCGGTGACCTCGGGCCCCGCGGCCATCAGATTCTCCAGCAGGGTTCCTGGCAGGAAGACCGGCGCCTGCCCGGCCCAGGTGGCGTCGGCCAGGGTCCCGGGCGCCAAGGCGTGTCCCGCGATCTCCACCCGTCCCGCCCTGATCGGCGTCAGACCCAGTATGGCCGCTAGCAGGGTGGACTTCCCCGCGCCCGTGGGGCCGGTGATGGCGGTCAGAGCGCCGGCGGCGGCCTGGATATTCAGGGGTCCCAGGCGCGCCCCGCCCAGGCTCAGGGTGAGGTCCGCCAGCCGTACGTCGGGCGCGCGGCGCGCTTGCGGGACGCGGCTCTCGCGCGCCGGGGCGGGCATGGCCTCCAGCAGGGGTCGCAGGCGGGCGGCCGCGGCCTCGCCCAGTTGCTTCTCATGGTAGGCGCCAGCGAGCCGCCGCAGGGGGGCGTAAAGCTCGGGCGCCAGGGCCAGCGCGATCAGCGCCCGCCGAAAATCCAGGGTCTCGGGAACCTTGAACGGGAGAAGGCCCAACAGGGAAAAGCCGCAATAGACGGCCGTCAGGGCCACCGCCAGGGCGGCGAAAAACTCCAGGCCCGCGGATGAGATAAAGGCGATCCGCAGAACGCTTAAGGTCCTCGCGCTCACCTCCTCGGCCGCCGCGCCCACCTGGGCGGTCTGCGCCGCCTCGGCCTGGAAGGCGAGGATCACCGGCAAGGCTCGCACGCGATCCACGAAATGTCCCGACAGGCGCGAGAGGGCCGCGAACTGCCGGTCCGCCGCGACTCCGGCCGCGCCCCCCGCCAGAGCCATGACCGCGGCGAAGGGGATGAGGGTCATCAGCAGAACCCCCGCGGCGATGGGACTGGCCAGGGCGACGAGGGCGGCGATGAGAAGTGGGGCGATTCGCGCCTCCCAGGCGGCGGGGGCGTAGCGGCTGTAATAGCCCTCCAGGGAGTCCACCTCGTCCACGGCGGCGGCGACGGCCTCACCGATACCCTTGGCCTCGCCCCGTCCCCGCCCAAGCAAGGCCGGGAGGATGCGCCGTCGCAGCCGTGACGTCGCGCGGGCCGCATGGCGCGCGGTCAGACGCGCCGCCCCCCAGTCGGCGCCGGCCCGCACCGTCAGAGCCGCCGTGAGGCCGAGCAGAGCCAGAGTTCGCCCGGGTCCGGTCAGAACCAAAGCCAGGGCTAGCGCGAAGCCTCCCGCGCCGACCGCATTGATCAGGATCAAGCCGGTGAGAACGACCATCGACGGCTGCGACTCGCGGCCCAGGGTTACAAGGAAGCGGCGGTCGGCGCGGGGGTCGGCGGCGCTCATGACGTCCGCATGCGGGAAATACCTACGGCGAATGATCCGTCCCAAGCCGTGACTTCCCGGCCGAAACTTCCTATGTGCCCCCCCGAAAGGTCACGAGAAAACATGGACGTTGTCGAACTTTCCCGGCTGCAGTTCGCCCTGACGGCCATGTACCACTTTCTGTTCGTGCCCCTCACCCTGGGCCTCTCCTTCCTGCTCGTGATCATGGAGAGTGTCTATGTGATGACGGGCCGTCCCATCTGGCGGACCATCACCCGGTTCTGGGGGACCATCTTCGGGGTCAATTTCGTGCTCGGCGTGGCCACGGGCCTGACCATGGAGTTCGAGTTCGGGACCAACTGGTCCTACTATTCACAATATGTGGGCGACGTTTTCGGCGCGCCGCTTGCCCTCGAAGGTCTGATGGCCTTCTTCCTGGAGGCCACCTTCGTCGGCCTGATGTTCTTCGGCTGGCAAAAGCTGTCCAAACAGGCCCACCTTGCCGTCACCTTCATGGTGGCCCTGGGCTCCAACCTCTCGGCCCTGTGGATCCTCATCGCCAATGGCTGGATGCAGGCGCCGGTGGGCGCGGCCTTCAACCCGGGTACGCTGCGCATGGAGATCACGGACTTCAAGGCTGTCATCTTCAACCCCGTCGCCCAGGCCAAGTTCGTCCATACGGTGAGCGCGGGCTATGTCACCGCCTCTGTGTTCGTCCTGGGCGTCTCGGCCCTCATGCTGCTCTGGGGCAAATGGCCCCGGGTGGCCAAGCGCTCCTTCACCGTGGCCGCCGCCTTCGGCCTGGCCTCCGCCCTCTCGGTGGTCGTCCTGGGCGACGAGAGCGGCTACACCCTCACCGACAATCAGCGGATGAAACTCGCTGGCATCGAGGCCATGTGGCACACCGAGCCGGCCCCGGCGGGCCTCACGCTTTTCGGCATCCCTGATCTGGCGACCCACACCACGCGCTTCGCCGTCAAGATTCCCTATGTTCTGGGTCTCATCTCCACCCGCAGTCTCGACAAGCCCGTGGCCGGCATCATCCCCCTGGTGGCCGAGGCGCGGGACCGCATCGCCAGCGGACAGCTCGCCTATGGCGCCGTGGAGCGTCTGAAGGTTGCGCCGAATGATCTGACGGCCCGGGCCGCCTTCGCCCTGCACGGCCGCGATCTGGGCTATGGCCTGCTGCTCAAGCGCTATGTCACCGATCCCCGGACAGCGTCGCCGGAGACCATCGACCGCGCCTCCTGGGACACGGTGCCCAATGTGCCGGTTCTCTTCTGGGCCTTCCGCGCCATGGCCGGCATCGGCTTCCTGCAGATCGCGGTCTTCGGCGCCGCCTTCATCATGGCCACCCTGCGGCGGTTCGACGCCAAATGGCTGCTCTGGGCGGCCGTGGCCATGATCCCGCTCCCCTGGATCGGCGTGGAGGCGGGTTGGGCGATCTCCGAGCTCGGCCGCCAGCCCTGGTCGGTGGACGGCGTGCTGCCGACGTTCCTCGCCGCCTCCAGCCTGACTGTCGCCCAGGTCTGGACCACCATCGTCGGATTCACGGCGCTCTATACGGCCTTGGCGGTGGTGGAGATCGGCCTCATCATCCGCGTCATCCAGCGCGGGCCCTATGCCAAGCATGAGGAGGCGCGCCCGCGTCCGGTCATCGGCGCCATCGCCCTCGCTCCGGCGGAATAGCCCTAACGTCATGACCATTCCCCTCGACTACCAGACCCTGCGCGTCATCTGGTGGGCGCTCATGGGCGTTCTGCTGATTGGCTTCGCCCTCACCGATGGCTTTGACCTCGGCGTCGCCTCGCTCCTGCCCTTCGTCGCCCGGAACGATGGGGAGCGGCGCATGGCGATCAACACCATCAGCGCCACCTGGGAAGGCAATCAGGTGTGGTTCATCCTGGGCGGCGGCGCGATCTTCGCCGCCTGGCCGCTGGTCTATGCGGTGAGCTTCTCCGGCTTTTACTTCGCCATGTTCGCCGTCCTGGCCGCGCTGATCCTGCGCCCGGTGGCGTTCAAATACCGCTCCAAGCGCCCGTCCCGCGCCTGGCGCGAAAGCTGGGACTGGGCGCTCTTCGTGGGCGGCTTCGCCCCGGCCCTTGTCTTCGGCGTGGCCGTGGGCAATGTGCTCCAGGGCCTTCCCTTCGCCTTCGATAGCGACCTGCGCGCGACCTATCACGGGAGTTTCTTCGCCCTCTTCACCCCCTTCACCCTGGTCTGCGGCCTGCTCTCCGTGGCCATGGTGGTGACCCACGGCGCGGCCTGGCTGACCCTGAAGGCCGAGCGCGGCGCGGTGCGCGATCGGGCGCGCCTCATCGGAACGGCGGCCGCCCTCGCGGCCTTGGCTCTCTTCGCCATCGGCTATCTCTTCGTCGCCTTCGGGGGCCTGGGCTTCAAGCTGGAGGGCCTGATCGCGCCCGGCGGTCCCTCCAATCCCCTGCGCGCCCTGGCCGTGGCGGCGCCGGGCGGCTGGCTCACCAACTTTCACACCTATCCCTGGATGTGGATCGCCCCGGTCCTGGGCTTCGTCGGCGCGGCCCTGGCCCTGATCGGCATCCGCGGCGGCTGGGAATTTCCCGCCTTCGCCGGCTCCTCGCTCTCGGCCATCGGCATCATCTCCACGGTGGGGCTTTCGATGTTCCCCTTCATCCTGCCGAGCCGCCTGGACCCGGGATCAAGCCTGACCGTGTGGAACGCCTCATCGAGTCAGTCGACGCTCTTCACCATGCTCGTGGCCGCCGTGGTCTTCCTGCCCCTGATCCTGATCTACACCTCCTGGGCCTATAAGGTGATGTTCGGCCGCTCCTCCGTGGCCGCCCTCGCCACCGACCCAGACCTGTACTGAGGAGACCTGTCCCATGTGGTACTTTACCTGGATCCTGGGCGTCGGCCTCGCGGTGGCCTTCGGCATCCTCAACGGGATGTGGAACGAGTTTCACCTCAGCGACTCAGGCGATGAGGGCCTGGACGACGATTAGAGCGTGTTCCCGTAACGGAGCGTGGGCGTCCCGCCCGCACGCCTCGGCGACTCGTGTCAAGCGTCAGAAGTAGCCGGACTCGGCCGAATCGCGGATCTGGACGGGGCGGCCCTGACCGGCGGCCGCTCTGGCCCGCTTCGTGGCCGAGGCGGTGGCCTCCGCCTTGTCCCGGGCGTGGTCGAGATACTGACCCTCATGCTCCACCGCCCAGGCGTCGCGATGGCGGACGATACGGAAAATCAGAGCGCTCAAGGGCTTATCTCCGCCGTCGGCATATGACGGACGCCTTCACCATGCGCGTATTGGGTCGAAAAGGCCAGCAACGCGGTGACTCGGGGCTTCCTCAGTTTGAAATTAGCGACGAAGCCAGCTGACAAATAGGAAGCCTGGCATCTGGAGTACCAACGAAACGACGCTAAAGAACATGAAAGCCTGGGCCGCCAAAATAGTTGTGGGCCAAAATGGGCGCCCGACCGCACGATGGTCATCCTTTATTGCAAACTGAACAGAGTCCCAGTTAATCCAGAGAAGCCAGACACCACTGACGAATACGCCAGGCACAACGCCAGTTAAAATGTGCAAGCGCTGGTAACCAGCTGCCGCACTAATTGTCAGGTTGCCAACTGCGAGCAGAAGATTTTCAACAGCTTTCTGCCTAGAATTATTCATTGCGTTTTGGTCTCAGGCGCGAGCGGAGATCGTCGATAAGCTCAATTAGGGGTTGTCCTGAACGGCCGCCGACCAGATAGGGCACGATGAGGTTGCTGTCGGCACCGATACCGGTCCAAGTCCAGTAGTGCCTCAGTTTGAAATTCCGGGGTGAGCGAGGAACCGGGCGCCGAGGTAGGCCGGCAGCGATAGGACAGCGGCGAAGCCAACGCCGATACAGGCTGTGATGACTACCACGCGAGGAAAGCTCGTTCCCTCGTCGCTCGCGTGAGTGCGCAAGACGTGGCGCATTTCCCAAGTGCGGAACACAGGAAACCACAACATAAAGATTGCATAGATACCGAGGGGGAAGTGAAGGAACCCTGCGACAGCACCCCAGAATAAACAGGCTGTTGCATATATCTTCACGGCGCCTGTCTGTCCCTGGCGGCCTTTAGAAATCCGACCGCTTCAAAAGCTCCAGCTCTTGCCTGTCGATAGCGAGTTCCTTGCCGCGACGATGAAACGCAGTTTGATCTCGCGTACCTAGCCCATTGGCCCAGGCTGCCCGCCAAGTGGTGTTCTCGCTGATGCGTCGTTCCAACTCGGCTATATGGTCGGCTCTTTCCATACCCGGAAGATAGGTCAGCGCATCGATCCGCGCCATCCCTCTCAACGGGCTGCCAAGCTCAAACAGAGAAACTACCCATCACAGGAGGCGGGTGAGCCAATGCCAGTGAGCCATCCAGCGGCCCAACAAATATGGGAATAAGTCGATGGCTGCGCACAACGCAATTGGCAACAGCAACCCAAAGCTAAGCGCCCGAATAGGCTTCCCAGACCTAAATCCAGTCCACACGATATTGAATGTTACGACATTCTTTCCAAGAGTCGGATACGTCAGTGTGGCCAACAAAAGCAGCCAAAACGCTGAGTATGAGCGATATCCAAGCCACCAAGGAATACAAAATTGCAGTAGGAATCCGGCGATAAATCCCACCAAACATCCAACCACTTCGCCCCTCCGTCTAACCCCAGGCGATGCTAGCGCGGAAATTCAAACTGATACACGACGCGAAGGGCGCTCAGCGCCCAAACGCGATGAGCTGGATCTTGAATTCCAGCACACTGCCGGGGGGAATGGGGCCGGCGTCCTTGTCACCATAGGCCAGTGAAGCCGGCGACCAGATCTGCCAGGTGTCGCCGGGGCGCATGAGGGGGATGGCTTCCTGCCAGGCCGGGATCAGGCCGCCCAGGCGCATGACGTCGGGCGCGCCCCGGGCGAAGGAGGAGTCGACGACCTGACCGTCCAGAAGCTTCAGCTCATAATTGACCTTCACCGCGTCGTCGGGCCCGGGGTGTTCGCCCGCGGCCGGCCCCGAGGTCAGGACCTTATATTCCAGGCCGGAGGCGGTGACGTGGACACCCGGCGCTTTCGCGTTCTGGGCGAGGAAAGCCTCGCCCTTGGCGCGCGCATCGCTGGCCGCGCCGGCGGGGGCGCAGGCGCCGAGGGTGAGGATCGCGGCGAGGGCGAGGGCGGCGGGGATGTCGGTTTTCATGCAGCCTCCCTTAAAGCTGTTTTCGATAATCCACATCCTCCCAGGTGATCGCCGACAGCTCCTTCCGTCGCGGGCCCAGATAGCCGAACAGGAAGGCCGCGACTTTCCGCATCTGGATCTCCTCCGAGCCCTCGGTGATGCGATAGCGCCGGTGGTGGCGATAGATGTGCTCGAAGGGCTTGTGGCGGGAATAGCCGATGCCCCCATGCACCTGCATGGCGCGGTCGGCGGCCTCGCAGACCAGGCGGTTGGCCCAGTAGTTGCACATGGAGACCTTGTCCGAGATCTCCCGCTCCACCTGTTTGTGATCCATCCCATCCATCTCCCAGGCGGTCTTGCGGATGAGCAGGCGCAGCATCTCCACCTGGGTGGCCAGCTCCACCAGGGGCCACTGGATCGCCTGATTCCTGGCCAGCTCCTGGCCGAAGGGCTTGCGGGCCCGGGCGTATTTCACGCTCTCCTCGAGGCAATAGGCCGCCGCGCCGAGGGATGAGGCCGCCTGGCGGATGCGGTTCTGGTGCACGAAGCTTTGACCAAGCCCCAGGCCCCGCCCCTCCACGCCCCAGATCGCGTCGTCGGAGACCCACACGTCGGTGAGGCTGACCCGGGGGTGATCGGTGGGCATGTTGAAGGTCCACAGATATTCCTCGATCTTCACGCCCGGCGCGTCCGCGGGGACCAGAAAGACCGTGATGCCGCTCGCATCGCCGTCCGCGCCGCTCGTGCGGGCGAAGCACATGATGTGGCTCGCCACATGCATGCCGGTGGTCCACATCTTCTCGCCATTGATCAGCCAGCCCGCGACGCCGTCCCGCGCCTCGCGGATCGCGCGGGTCTCCATGTGGGTGGCGTCCGAGCCGTGGAGGGGTTCGGTGAGGCCAAAGCCTGCCCGGATCTCCCCGGCCATCAGAGCCTCGCCATAGCGCTCATATTGCTCAGGCGTGGCGAATTCCTTGAACATCAGGATGAAGGGGTTGTTGCCGACGATGGAGTGCTCGTTCTGCAGGTCGTTGTGCAGGCCCAGGCCCTTGGCGGCGAGATGCTCGCGGATCACCGCCATGGCGAGGTTTGAGCCGCCCTGGCCGCCCATCTCCCTCGGCCAGGCAAAGCGCAGATGACCGGCGGCGTCCGCGCGGCGGCGGGCCTCGGCCAGCAGGGCCTCCCATTCCGGGCGGGGCAGGCCCTGATTATCCCAGTCGGTGCGGGCGTGTTCCCGGCGATGATCAAAGAAGCGGACATTGTCGTCGGCCCGCTCCAGCGGCTTGATCTCGGCTTCGATGAAGCGGTCCAGCTCGCTCAGGTAGGCGACCAGGTCGGCGGGCAGGGCGAAGTCCATTCAGGCGTTTCCTTCAGGCTTTTTTGGCGGCGCCGTCCCGTTCGGCGAGGCTGGCGCGATAGGCGGCGTAGCCCGGCTGGTCCACGGCCATCTTGGCCAGGGTTGTGGCCCAGAGATGATCCGCGAGGCCCGGCGTCGCCAGATCCGCCTCGCCCTCGGCGATACGGCGGCTGAGTTCGGCGGTCAGGCTCGCGAGGTCGCCGTCCTGGCTCAGCAGCGCCCGCAGCCGCGCCAGTTCCTCGCCCTCGGCGGCGGGACCAAGGTCGATCTGGCGGCGCGTCATCTCCAGGGCGTTGGCGGCCACGCGGGCCACGAAGGCCAGATGGCCGGAAAGCGCGGGGGCCGCCTCGTCTTTCAGGAACCTCGCCACGGCGGCCAGGATTTCGGA
>Ga0116227_10016928_pt1 | contig 10314 bp, 3 predicted proteins | sample S1TSphgellanicum_FD_89693 | JGI IMG/M metagenome (GOLD analysis project Ga0116227, IMG submission 89693) | Host-associated microbial communities from peat moss isolated from Minnesota, USA - S1T2_Fb - Sphagnum magellanicum MG | ecosystem: Host-associated > Plants > Peat moss > Unclassified...
CCAACCAGGGAGGGGGGGCCCAAAAAACCACCCTTGAACCACCCCCCCCCCCCCCCGCCTGTTGCATGAAACAGATCAGACAAGGAGATGGGCAAGAAACCTGAAAGAGAGAGAGAGAGCATCAGGTCCCCCTAAGAGAGGCCTTGCCAGCTACAACTCTCCTCAACGTGTTTTGTAAAAAGGTTTGTTTCCAAACCATGAGATTCCTCAGATCTTTACACAAGTAGACAGATTCAGTAACAAATTATCACATGGGTTGTAAGTGGCTACTTGTTTAAAACAACCCATAAGAAGAATGGTCATGAATTTCTTGGATCCAAGCCAATCCCAGACATCCTTGGATCTTTACACAAGCAGACAGATTTACTAAGGAATTTATTACATGGGGTTGCAGGCTGCTGTTCTAAGAACAACCCATCAGACTGCTGATGATTTTTTCTTTGGTACCACACCAGAGCTTCTTAGAAGAGACCATATAAAAGCTTATGACAGAGACTCTCGAGAGTGTTATAATTGAGAGAATACAAAATGTACTCACCAGCTTCAGAGTACCTACAAAATGTCCAGACTCCAGCTTCAAATTTATATCTGGACTGACCCAAGTGACCCCACCACACCCACAACTGTTAAGAAGAAATGCAGTTCTGTCACTGAGAAAACCAATTTATGACTTTAGAACCCACCACCCTTGAATTTAGTAGTAGTAGTAGTACCCACTACACATTATTTTAGTAGGTACCCACTACACAAGTGGCAGTGAAGAGGAAAAACAATGGAGAGAAGTGCCCCACAGGTTGGAACCATCCTTTTATCCTTCTACCAATTTTCCCAAATTGAAAGCATGATTGAAAACCCTATTTTACTCATCATCCCATGTACTACTACTACTACTCTGCTTCTGCTTCCTGACATCTTTTTTTCAAAGGGGTTGTTTGGGACATAACTTACAAATTTATGCACCTCTTGAGATTGTACCATAAGCATGAAGCTAGTCTAAGTGAGTAGGAGGAAGTCATGGACCTCTTTTTGTGCTGCTGCTGCTGAGTTGCAACTTGCAAGGACATCAATTTCCAAATGTAAATACTGTTTAGAAGCCTGAAGTCTTAAAACTGACCCAAAGACACACAAAAAGTGGTTCGATCAGATTAGCTAATCATCCATAGTGCTACTAGCATACTTATGTTCTGATAGCATCTGATGTTTTTGAACCGCTTTTGTTTCTAATCTCCCAATACTTGTTTATTTTGACCTTCCAAGAATTTTTTGTGTTTGTTTTGAACTCTGAGTATTTTGGGATGTTTGAATACTGTGGTTTTGGAGTACGGTGTTTTGTTTTCTTAATAAAGTTTCTTTTGAAAAGTTCCACAAATTGTTGAGTCTGAGTTGTTGCAGAATTTTTCAAACATTTGTGCAAATTACCAACCCTGTTATCAATAAGTATTCTGTCTCAATATTGTGCAGTATATTATTGCCATAATAGTCTCGACATTTTCCCCCCAATTGACCAGTTATCAATAGTTCAGACTCTTCATAAGGAGGATCACAGTCCTGGATTCAAGAGTAATTGAAATTAGTACTGACCCAGTTATGGAGCAAAGAAGTGGGATTTTTTTGTACGTCAATTTATTGATCAAGTTAAACGTGTTAAAACAAGAGCCAAGGAAAAGAAATGGATTCATGGTTTGGATGATAGTTCTGTAGGGGGAGCAATTAATAACAAATTGTATGAGAAAGCCTCTTCATGTATGTCGTTGCCCTACACTCCAACTAACATGTTTTAAACAATTAACATGCAACAACTTTGCAACTTTAAGATGAATGGATGATCATTGTGTAATATTGTTGTCATCTCAAAAGAATCATGCAATTGTATTGTAGTTACAAATGGCTCATCAACTTGACATGTCAATGGTGAGGTGAAGAGTTTTGGTTAACATTGTTTGACTTTGTGCTATAATTGCAAGAAAATGTGACATTGATTGTACGAGTATGCCACATTTTCAATCTATTAGCATGGCAATGCAAGTGGGCATGTACATTACCAAGTTATTTATGCAATCATCAACTAATATACAACTTGTTTTAACACCTTGCATTTAATTTTAAATTTTGGATAAAAGTATGGTTAGGTAACTCACTTTTGACATTTTGAAGTTTTATATCTTATAATTGCTAATTTTTTTGTGATTATAATAATTATCAAACTATAAATACTATAATGATTTTCTATGCTTTTGATCAAAAGTAATGGTAAACCACCTCTTAAATACCATTAGACATTGGTAAAAACATAGTCAAAGGAACCACCCAAGTGAGAGGACACTTCTTAAAATTGCATTTTTATATGTTTGAAAGATCATAAATGAATCATACTAGTTTGGATTGTCATTATTTTTTTAGAATATTTTTCATTATTGCAAAGTTTACATCCTCAAAACTTGACATAAATTTAAATTTTTTTTGTATGTTCAAAGCACTCAAACTTCAAGAGTGGGCAATCTTTCTTTTTCAAATGTCCTTTTTTACCGAATGTGCACCATTTCTTTTGGAATTTGAATTTTTTTTAACATTGATGATTAAAAAGGCAAAAGGACTTGAATTGATGAAAATTATTTTTATGACTGATTTGAACACATTTGGTTCAAAAATACTTTTAATCCTAAAAATTATGGATTTTGAAAATGTGCCTTTAACAAAAGTTGTTCATGTTTATGTGATAGAAGACATGAATGCATTTGTAGTCAAAATGTATTTATATCTAAAATGTAGTGTTAAAGGGGGTACCCAAAATACAAATTTTAAAGTTATAAACCAACATAAAAACGACATGTGTCATGTGTAGTCTTTGGAAAAGGACTTTTACCTTGGGACCTTGGCTCCTTTGATAGTGTTTTCACCCACATGTGATTGTTTCAAAAGTTAATGTGAAAGTTTGAATATTTCAATGTGAAATGAATTACATATGGAAAAAAAACTCAAAAATGGTATTTCAAATTTTAAAAATCTAAATTTCTTGTATTGAAAATATTCAATGCATATTATTGTTAAATTCTTCATTAGATGGTGTTTAATTTTTCAATTTTTATTTTGAAAATATTATGACATTCTTTTTTAGTTCACATTTTTCATTTTATTTATGTGACAAACTTAATGTCATCATTTCAAAAGTCCATCATGAATCCACTATTTTTTTAGAATTCATCCATATTTTTAAACATGATTCCCACTAAAGTCTATTGCAAGATAGATAATTAAAAATTTAATAAAGTTAATGTTCAATATGGCATTACATTTAAGTTCTTTTACAATCCAAATAGACTCCCTAACTATGTTTTCATTTTTTTAATTTTTTTCTTGAGATGTGCAATGGCATGTTACAAATGGAAGTAGGTTAATAAATCTCATTACACTAATGGCCCCTACGCATTTCTACTTACATCTATGGAATTCAAGATGAATTTTGAAGGGAAAGGTTTTTCATTTTCATTTTATGTTTGTTGAATTTTTTGGTGATACAACAATTACACATGTTACATAATTTGCTTTTTCATTGTCATTTCTAAACTCAATATAAAAGATTAAAAATTCTAGTTGAAAAGGAAATTGTCATGTTTTTATTGTTTTAAATGGAGTGAAGACATGAACTCTTTTTTGTTTGTTTGTTTATTTGAACAAATGTTTGTGACAATTGTGCAAGATTATAAACGGTATGGGTTTCTAAGTGCAATGAATAAATTATTTTATCAACCATGTTAAAATTTGAAGTACAAGACATAGACATTTTTCTTACAAAAAGATCTAGAAAAAGTTCAAATTTTGGAATATAATTAACCTTTTGTTATTTGGTAAAGGTACCATTGTCAATTCAATGTTGAATTTGACGATCTAGTTTTTCATGTCTATATGGGTAAGGTTAAGGGTGAAAACACATTAAGGTGGAGTACATAATCTTGTCACAACTTGTTGGATTATCAATCATGGGCCATGGAACAAAATATAAATGAATAATATGTGAAAATGACTCAAAAAAAATAATCACATGTGAGATGATCACATTGTATGAATTTCATGAATAGAGTTTGAGTTTCCATAACATATTGGACTTTTGAAACACCAAAAACTTTAAATCACAATCCATATCATATGATTATAGATTCATTATATTTATTAAAATGCTTAGTTGAGTGATTTCTTTTGCATAGAAAGTAATGTGAGAAATGCATGTGATGGAATATTATATTGTTAAGTTGTCAATTTTTATATGATTCCCATATTGTTTAAAAAATGATTCCCTAATTGATCCAATAGAGTAAAACCTTTAAATTCAAACAAAAAACATTTGCAAGCTAGAATGGATTTTTTTTTTTTTTTTTCTTGGGTCCCCTATAATAATTTTCACAATTTTTTATAAACCAAGAATGTAAACTTGTTAATTTGTAAAGGTACTCATCTTTTCCAAAAAGTGTTGACACTTGATTATGTAATATATCTTAGGTTACAATCTTTGTGAAGAAACATTTTTTAATTTCACAAAACATAAGGGGCTTTTTCATTTATTTTGTTTTGTCATGTTATTAAACTCCCTTGAGCATGAACCTTTCATACGATGTTGGCATATTTTAAAAGACCTCATTTTAAATTATAAACCAGGTCTCAAAATGTTGGAAAAGAAAATGATGTTATTTCATTACAAACCATGATTATAAGGAGTTCATTTTCAATTTAATATATATAAAGACTATGACATTGCAAAGTATGTGCAAGTACAAGTCCTTCATTTGATGTAAAACTTTCAATTTCAAATTGTTTCATTTTTATATCACACTAAATTATATAAGAATCATATGTTTGAATCCCTTTTCATAAAAGTAATTTGTTGTTGACATGAGTCACATTTTGATCCATAAAGGTACAAACAAATGAGATTATGATGTTAAAAAATGAAGTTCTAACTTGTAAAAGGCCAAATCAACAAGGTTGAAACTAAGTAGAAAATTCCAAAATGATTTTTTACTACCAAGATGATCTGGCACTCAAGTTTCCAACTTGGACATTTCATTACAAACTTTAAGTGATGCTAAGGTCTATATGACAATGATGATGAGTTATCACATCATGTTAAATCTACAACTTTTACACCCCACCATCACATCTCCTATTAAAAAATAAATTAAGTGCAAGCTTTCATTGCACCTAAATTAATCCAATTCTAATACCAATTGCAAACCAACTAGTTTTCCTTTTAGTGTAAATGACTTATTAAAAATGGTTGAAGAGATTTCTAAAAGATGAATTTTGAAAAAAAAATCTCCAATATGGGGACTTTGGAGAGCACCCAACCTTGGACATATTGATGAAATACCCACATGATCACTAATTCCTTAACAAAGTCCACTAAGATGTTATTTAAATATTCTTATTATGGCATCGTAATTTAAAACATCCATTTTGAAAGGTGTTTGTATATTTAAGGTGCATTTCAAAATACTAACATGCACTATAATAAAATGCATCCATATTCATCGAATGATTTCACTGGGTTGAGTGAATTTATCAATTTCATTATCAATTTTCACAAAAGAGAACTAGGTAAGGTAATAGACTTCTGAAAAAAAAATCAATTGATTTTCTCATTGCCAATTCCTTGGGGGGAACATTTAGTGTAAAATTTGAAATTTACATGCATCAAATGAACATTTTTAGGTGGGGTACTACATAATTGTCCAACCTATTTTTTATCACCCTATCATTATTATTATTTTTAATATAGACATATTAAAGCCACCCTATGTTAATTATAATCTATTATTTCATATTATTACATACCCTATATATTATAATTAAATTGATTATTTGAATAAAAGGTACCCTATATTTTTTACTAGTGTCCTACCCTAATCAATTCTCACAAATTGAAGACCAATTGGTCCTCAAAGGTGGTTATCACAAGTTGGTTATCAAAAGTTCAATTATTTCCAACAAAATGATTTTTTCCTCCCATGATTTCATATGTCCAACTTTTCTATCCAATTTTTATATTCACAACTCATAGTAAGTTTTAGAACTTTTGAAATTTTTCAGTGAATGGATTATGTTTTTTCTTTATTGGTTGCTTTTGAACAATTTTTTAAAATGGACTAATATTGATCTCATCTTCAAATATTTTTGCAATAATGACATGGTTTACATTCATAGTTAACCATTTGTTTTGTAGTATGAAATTAAACCTTTTCTTGCCTAAATTATGGGATCGAATGCATTGATAGGATTGCTACAATAGAAAATAGGATTATTATGACTTTTTTTGTTACTGTTAATGTTAAACAAACTCATCAAAGTGCATTTTTCCCATGAGGTTTCTATTTAATTCTTTGAACATGCAATTTTTGAAGGTTCATTTTCACATTTCTTTTTCATTTTTAACAATTTTGTTGATTTTTTTGGTTCCCAAATTGGGATAATCTTCAAAAAAAAATTCCATAAGATCATCATTGAGAAAATTTTCACATGTTTCATTTTTAATTGAAATTATATTCCATTTTTACTTGATTGTTCCATTTTTCAAAAGTGTTACTCAATAAGAGTTAAGAAATCAAAACAATAGCTTATAATACAATTTAAAACATTTAACCAAAATTTACAAAGGCCAAAATAACTCACTTACCCTTCCTTTCTTCATGTAAAAAATGGATATGCAAAATGATGTGTAATGCAATGCCCCAAAAAAATAAAAATGCAAACAACAAACATATTTATTAATGTTAGAATGTTGCCAAGTTTAATAACAAACAATGATTGAACTTGGAACATAAAAAATTGTTTCACCAAAATAATGAAAAGATAAATCTTTAAGATCTGGACAAAAAAAAACACAAAATTATAAGCATAGTTTGGAAGTCATATTTGAAAAAAAAAACATTCTATGGTGGATTCAAATTCATCATTCCTAAACCTATACAAAATAAATGGAGGAAATATCAAATTGATAAGCAAGAACAAGAGGAACCAAAGAAGAATTGAACATCACACATGGGAGCTAGGTTCAAAAGATAATTGAGCTTGGAAGAGTTGACTAATAACAAAAGGAATGAGGAACAATACAAGACGACACGAAGAACAATGCAAGAGGAATGAACAACGTAACAAGAACAACAAATAGCAATGCAATATGAACAAACACCAACACAAGAGTGAATATCAATGCAAAAGGACCTAAGTAACAACACAAGAAAATTCGAACAACAACCAAAAAAGACCTAAGCATTAACACACACAAAAAAAAAAAAAAACACAATGCAAGAGGGCCAACACAATAAGAGCCAAACAAGCTAAAGAAAAAGCTCAACTTATAAAATAATAAAGTTATAACCTCTAGCACAAAATAAATTGAACAAAAGTGGGGCCCAAGCTTTTTATCTTGTTTTTAAAAAGTGAAGAAAGAGCTTCAACTCTCAACAGCTATGGAGGTGCTACCTGAAACCCGAAACCTTATAAAAACATTTGTTTGGAAACCTAAGATATCTAGTTGAAAACCATACCTTGACTTATTTAAATACCTTGTCACGATATACTTTTTTTGAGATTTCAAGAAAGGGGCAAGGTCTCAAAAGTTGATTCTCACCCCCAATGAGATCTCACCTAATGAGACCTTGTGGATCAAATGTCAACTTGGATATCACTTACATTGATATCTACAATTTTCCAAGAGAAAACTGGCCTGAACTCCTAAGCTGGTTCTCACTTCATTTTGAAACCTCCCCAACATTGGTTTGTAGGCTCACATTATGTTTTCCTTTACTTCTAACCAACTTTATTTCAAGGTGGTGACTGATTGTAATAAAAATAATACTCAAAGTTTTATCATTTTGAACGGGGCCATGTCAAATGTAAGGCAAACAACGGTTAGCTCACAGAACCCAAGATTGTGGTAGTGGATATGTAGGGCTAGCAAGCACTTTGGTTTGCAAGCTAAGCCTAGTTACATTTTACATGCCCTGTTGAAACTATTAAAATTAGGTACTTTTTAAGATTACATTCAAGTGTTTGTTTAGGTTGAAGTAAAATTGGTTATGGGGGGAAAAGAAAAGGAAGATAATGTGTAAGCTAGTAATGCCCATTGGCAGGGGGCATTCCTAAAATAAATTGCTGAGAACAACTCCACCCATACTTGCTATTTGGCCATTGAACAACATTTCTCTTATCCAAGCATCTCCCACAAACAGGAACATGAGATAATAAAAAGTCAGAACCTGCTAATAACAAGGGGTGTGTCACTCCGTGGCCTTGCAATTTACAGTAAAAAGTATGTTAAGGCAAAAGAAGAATTATGGAAACTCAAATATTTCACCATGCAAAAATAGAATCTTCAAAAAAACACTCTAAAAGAAACCAAAATCCTTCAAGATATTATAACACTTCTATAATAACTAATCTCAAGTTTCAACACAAGCCAAAATATCATGTTTCAAAAATCCTCATATAAAAATAAATAGACCTATTATTTATTACCTAGGGGCCAAAATCCCTTAAGCTACTATACTCTATAATGAATCTAAAACACAATATCCTTACCTTGGTAGGCAAAGCCAACAAACCATGTGGGGCCAATCGAGAGCAAATGTGTTAGGCTATGCTATGGCTTTTGCTAGCCTCAACATATTGAGCAAAAATGTTGAGCAAGCAATAGTCAATTTTGATCAACCTTGTGAGAGAAATTATTACCGATCTTCATCCAAAACATGCTATGCAACATGTTGGCAGAGATGCTCTTAGTTGATCATTTGGGGAATGCCCCCTCACCCATTGGGGCAGTGACTCAACGCATAAAAGCATGAGGCAGATCATCATGAGTTGGAGCTGCTCTTACTCTCGGAAAGCAAGCCAGCCAGCCAGCCAGCCAGCCAGCCCCGATATTGTCCTTTGTCCAAAGGCCTTGTTACTCCACACCGAATTTGGCCAGACAAACCAAAATCGGTGCACTATTGCAAATTGTCAGATTACAGGCCTGGTACAAACAAAAATCCTCAACAAGTTGCATCATTCGAAGAAGCACAATCAATCCAAGGAACGACTAAGTTAAGTTGTCCAAAGGAACTCTAAAGAAGCTGCAAAATTAAAAGTTTTTCAAAAGAGATGTAAGGGAAACAACAACACAGACAGCAACCAAAGTCCAGACTCCAGACTCCAGATGCAGTCTTAAGTCCATCCCCTTGGGTTAAGTGCATGTTGAATATTTGAAGCCCAATAGCTATGTAGTACATTGAATGTGCTCCATTGATGGGCCACACTGAACCAGCACCCACCAGCTCACCATGAAGGATGGATGGATGGTAAGTGGTCAGGCAACAGTTTTCTGTTGGGTTCCAGTTGCCGAGCTAACCATGGTGGTTAGGTTACCTCAGTTTGCTTTTTTTTAAACTAATACCTACCTACTAATAACCCACAAATGGTTTGTTAGTAGGTAGGTAGTAAAAACAACCCTTACCTAAGTATAAACCATCCTCATACCTAGTTAGTTACCTACTTTCCTACCTATCGACTACCTATTTATGAGACCTATTTCTTACAAAATTGGTTACCAAGGTGAAATCAAATTTTAACTCAGTTATTTTATCTCACTGGTTTTGAGTTTTTTACACATATTTTGATTTCCATAACTGACTGACCAACTGCCCACTACAAGAATCTTGATGACCGGATTGGTTGGGCATTAGGTCATGAGTTGCACACAATAATGTCCTCCGACCTTTGCGTTGTTAGTGACCAAACTACTCAGCACCACTTGGTAGGTACCAACGTTGGCTCTCATTGGCCCAATAGTTACATAACCCTATTGCTGCTTCAATGAAAGTGTAAAACTCATTCACTTCATGGATGAAAGACATTGTCTTGGTAATTCTCATTGTGGTCGATTAAACTCAACTCTCCTCCCACCCCTCTTGTACATGTAAAAATTAATTTGAAAATCTGAATTGACACCTACCACCACTTCATGCTCAAAGTATTCATGAATGAAATGGATTTCTCCATTCTTTCCCCAAAATGAAAATTCAAAAAAAATCATGAATATGTAAGTAAGGAGTACCTTTGATAGACTCAAGTACATGTAGGGGCCATAAACAACTCCCTTTTTATTTCTATGTGTATTTTGAGGAATTTCCCCCAGAAAACTAACCCTAGGGTGTTATGCAGGGGGGGGGGGGGGGGCGGCTCCCGAATTTTTATTTGTCCCATTTTTCCCAGGAAAAAATTTTTTTCCTTCAAAAAAGAGACAAGGGGGGAAAACAAAAAAGAACGTACTTAAACAACGGAAAG
>Ga0116227_10016930_pt1 | contig 10313 bp, 9 predicted proteins | sample S1TSphgellanicum_FD_89693 | JGI IMG/M metagenome (GOLD analysis project Ga0116227, IMG submission 89693) | Host-associated microbial communities from peat moss isolated from Minnesota, USA - S1T2_Fb - Sphagnum magellanicum MG | ecosystem: Host-associated > Plants > Peat moss > Unclassified...
AAAAAATATAATAAAGTAAAGAATATGAAAGAGAAAAAAAAAGGAAAAAAAGAAGGGAGAGGGAAGGGGGGGGGGGGGGGGGGGGGGGGGGGGGGGGGGGGGGGGAACCAAGAGCTTCTTGCTTCAGGCTAGCCCACCATTTAGAACAAGTATCCAATTATTGACAAACATTTCTTTATGTTATAATCTATTGGAAAAATGTTTTTTGCAAAAAGGAAGTTGTAAGAGTTGCAAAAAGTCTCATTTTGTTTTTAATGTTTAAAGTCCACAAAACATGTGAAAGAAACTACTTATATATTTATTGTCAAAATTTCATAAATTATCTTTTTTTTTACTGCCAAAGTGGATTTTGAAAAACAAAATAATTATTGAGCACCTAAGTGTCGAACCTAAAGGTACTACTATGGTATCAGATATGAAAGGGGGTTTTTTTAGAAAAGAATCCTTCTATATTCTTGGTCATTGTTTGGAACTTATCACAAAAATATGGCAATTTGGAAAAAAAATTCATCAAAATCTGACAAATTTGCACCATTTTCTCCATGGAAAATCCTTTACATAGCTCAAAATCATTCGTGTTGAAATTGGGCCAAAATGCGCAAGTAAAAAAAATCATTGGTTAGCCTAGATCAAATGGAAGGCTTGGTTAATTATATCTTACGACGTTATGGATGCATTAAAATGGTAGCATCCAATGGTAGTATTTTTTAAATGGCTTTTACATAAATATGTTGTGATTTCCTTACATTGTTTCGCTATGTTGGAAAAAAGCCCAAATAAGGCGCATGTGGGTGGAAACCATTGGTAATTAGCTATTTATTTCTCTATGTTGATTTGTATTGTTGCTTTTGGGAATATGTTGAGAACACTTTAGGAACTTTTTTAAGCGTCATGAGAACATTTTGAGAACATGATGGGAACACCAAAATCCAAAAAAAAAAAAAATTACTTAAAAATAAACTTTTGAACCATCCCCGAGAAAGGAGAGGGAGAAGAGGTACTTGAATTTTTTTTAGTTTAGGGATTTTGTTCGACTGCATGTTCTCAATAATGCTCTTATTACTTAGTGGTGTTCCCAATTTATTTTCCATGTGTTCTTTATTAAATTCCATATGCTTTGTTGGGCCCTGCCCCCACAAACAACCCCCCCACCCCCCCCCTCCAACAAAAAAATTTACCCAAATTTTTAATAATTCAACTTTTGGGTTTTCTAAATCATCAAATTTTTTAATTATTATTTATTTTATCAAAGATCATCAAATGTACATTAGGTTACACTAGATAACCAACAATATAGAAGCAATGTTTCTTTTTTTCAACTTTGTTATGTTGTTCAAATGGCGATCATCCATAAGTATATTTATCCAAATTTGATGATACTCAAAATATGAAATTTTAAAAAATAAGCAATTGTAGGCAATTAAGGTGATTTTTTTTCTAAATATTTTAATTTTAAAGTTCATTTTTTACCCAAAAAATTCAAAAAACAAGGAATTTGTGATAAGATATCTCTTTTAAAATAATTTTCTTGTAAAATGTTGAAAGCTCACACCAACTTAAATAAATAAATAAATAAAATCATTGTATAAAACGATGCTTAAATATTTTTATAATGTCTTCAGAATTCACAGCCTTTGCCATGGCAACGAGCGCACAAGGATCCATGATGCAATTTGTGACACTTTTGTCATCATTGTGTGAGACATTGATTTTCACATGAGATGAAAATCACACAATTATATTCGTTCCCTCAATCATGTTTAATTCATCCTATCAACAAGTCAACATTCTTCACCAAAGATGAAACTCACACCCTAGTTAATGTTGTAGTAAACCCAACACATGTGAATTTATTTCCTTGATCTTACACAATTCAAAAAATAATGCCTTCAACAAAGTTCAAACCAAAGAAAGGAGTTATCATGACCAACACCCACTAATTAATTCCTTCCTATAACAATTGAAATATTTAAATGTCAACACAAAAATATTGATGTGTTCTTACATAATTCTACCAATGCCATTTGAAACTTGAAAAGTGCTGACTCACTGTATAGGTTAAGTCCAGTGACCTACCAGGTGGATCTTTGTTGTTTACTGTGTTTTCTGACATTAAAGATATCCTGAAAGTCACCCAGTATTCACCCTCTCTTTGGGCCTCATTTCACCCTCAAACCCCTCTTTCAGTGATATCTGCAAAGTAAGGAAATTTGATAAAATCTGGATATGAAATGCCAAGACTCAGCATTTAATGCACAAGGTTCAAGAGTGATTATAATAGCTCTACAGGTAGGAGCAGTGAAAATATATGTAACAGCAGTGGAGACGCTCAGGAAAAAGGAAACATTGATGAAACTCAATTAACAACAAAATTGATGGTTTTCTGAGCTTCAACCCCACTATTGAGTGCTAATGTACTTTTTTGCAGATTCATCAGTCTATACTGACACTACCAGACGAAGATGGAAGTAGTTTTTTTTCCTTGCAGAAGAATTTTTGGTTGGATAGCACTAGCAGAGATGATGGATTCCTGCTACATGAACCCCCATGGGGCCTCATCATTTCTTTCACCATGGAATTTAGCAAGACAAGAAGAGAATGATCATGCTCTGCCAGATTCTTCACTGGAAAAAACTCCACCAAGTCTCCCAATTGCACTCATTTGGAATTCTGTTATTTCTCACAAGAGTCAGTGGACAACAGCGGTGAAGGGTTTGGGAGTACCTACCAAGCTTTCTGCACGTGGCAGCTCCAACCATTTTATGTCTTTCCAGTAATCCAGCAGCATGCTGATGATGATGACCACAGATCAATCTCTTTTCCACCTTCTAAAGAAGTATTTAGTTCTGACAAAGGGCTTTGACATCTGCTACCAGACTCCCTCTCAACTTGGATATTAGGCATATCCTGGGTTCCTTTTGTTACAGCATCTTTTAAGGTTGATCTTTTAAGAAAAGGCCGATCTTCAAGCTCCCCAAAGTAAGCATAACTAATTTTACTCACCAATGCTGCATCTGCAAAATCAAGCATACAACTATTTTTCACTTGCAATTCTGCATATGTGAAATCAAGCACATAACTATTTTCCACTCAGCAATTTTGCATCTGCAAAATCTCACAAGTTCATAGGCTCACACTGGGATCTCCCAAAAGCAGCCTGGTTTTCCTGTGAGTGTTTTCCATCTGCAAAATCTCAGAGATTATTATTAAGATCTCTCGGATCTCCACCATTCCTAGCAGATTAAAAGGAGACCATGGCAGCAGAAAGTCTGACAAATACATCCAAATTCTAATCCATGGTTTTCATATGACAAGCTGGAAACTGGACACTTTTGGATTAAAGATCTTGCTTATTGAATATTGAACATTAATCCAGATGCATCAATTACCTTGAGATTCGATCGCATAAGATTTAGTGTGCTTCCCCTGCTTGTGTTCTCACCTACACAGCTTTGCAAGCTCAATGAAACAAGTAATTTCCTGCTTCGAAAAAAATCTTTCATAGGAGTGTGAGTAGACAAAGGGCTAAAAATCAAGAAGAATCTTGCACAATTAAGGAGCTTGAACTTTAGAGGCATACATACTGCCTGCTTTACCTCAGTCTTAAAACACACTGCCAGGTTCAAAATTCAGAGTTTGTCTTCGGGAACTTACCCAGTAGAGAAAAGCAGTACCACAAAAGTCAGGGATCCTCCATCCATACCCAAGGGCATCAAAGTTGAAGCTGTGATGCAAGCTTGAACCGTGTCCAAAAAGACAAAAAAGAATATATGGTTTATTGATGGGCATTGGCAGAGCAATATGCTCTGTGGATTAGATTGGACAAGAGGTGCTTCTCCTCAAACAAGTATCCCTCAAACAAATGAGCTGTTGGTTGATGATACTAAGCTAACTTTCAAAATCACTAAGAGGCCCCACCCTAATCCTACAAACTCTCGACTCCCTGAAGATTAACTTATAAGACAGGCAGAGATCCCAATCCCCAAAACAACAAACTTTCAGAGATTCTACCGATCCTACTGCTAAACAACAGAAGAATATATAGACCGCTCTAATTCTAACAGACGTTGCACCCACCATTGACAACAGAAATATTTAATCTCAGAACCCTTGAACCGGCAAATGTGCAGCAGTGCAATGCACAACAATCTCTAAAATTTCCTTCCACAGTGTTCAATTTGAGCACCCATTACCACTGCCTCCACAGGCCATGAGAACTGCATGAGCATGGTGAGCTCTAATTGGGGGCCCAACAGAGCAAATCTACCAGAAAAGAAGGCAAGGGTTCTGTTCATTGGCAGGTGCAACCTATAGAACTCTACCTATGGTACTACCAGTTTTTGTAAGAGGGGGAGAAACAAAGAGACACTGAGATTCTAAGATTCGGAATTGTTCTTCTGTGGTGGCAAGGGGATGGTAGTGGTCTCCTCTAGTCTCTCAAGCTTCTTCTTCTCTAAAAGGCCCACCTCCTCATCAACAGCTGGAGACTGCAGCTGCTTCTGTGCCTCCTTGGCCTTGAGAGCCTGCAGCTTTGCATGGTTATAGAAGCACACCCCAATAAAGGCAACCACATAACCCATAAGGTTAATGGGAGTAACCCGATCCATGATGACTGACCATGAGAAGGCAATGAGCAGCCAGTCTTTGGCCACACCCGCAACATTCATAGTCAAAGCCGAAGTTTTCCCCACCAGCAGAAACACTGCCAGGTTGAGTGCGAACGCAGCCAGGGAATTCAACCCAAACACAACAAAATCCACCTTGAATGTGGATGTTGCCTGCAGAACTGGATACTCCACAAGCGCCCAAGGGATGGAGAGAAAAACAAAACAGCATGGTGCAACATAGTAGAGAGTGGAAATAGGATTCAGAGTGATCCCTTTGGAAGTCAAGAGAATCTGGATCATCACTAGGCGAATAGCTTCAACAACCACGGCACCCAGTTGCAGCAGCACACCAAAGAGATTGAATTTCGCCTCACCATAAGCTGCAATGGCAACTCCCACAGAGATCCCCACCATGTTGGTCATGGTCTTGGAGTCAAAGGCATCTTTCTTCAGCATGACGCCAGTGGAGTACACTGCAACAGGCATGAGAGCCTTGAGCATCTGAATGAAGGAGACGGAAAGGTAGATGTAAGCAGAATTGGACAACCAGAGGGAGAGAGAATACAAAGCCCCGATTGGCACCACGGAGGACATGAAAAGCTCCCTCGTCATGTTCAGCGGCTCCACTACCTTGAAGACGCGTACCAGGAAGAAGGCTATGAAGGAGCAGAAGCCCATGTGTATCATGGTCAGACTGATCGGGAAAGGCCAGTTGTACATCTTGCGATCCAGAATGTACTTGTTGAACACAATCACCGTGAAGCTAAGGAAAATCCAGATCGCTACGTAAGCGTAGCTCACCAAGATCTTCTTGTACACCGCTGCTGCGGCCTCTCCCCTCCCCATTGTCCCGCTCTTTTGCTCTGCTTCGTTCAACAAGCCTGTTGTTTGCCTCTTCCCTGTTCTTCTTCCACAGAAGTGTGAACAGGATGATTCTCTTCCTAGTTCTAGAGAGACAATGACGCTCTTCCAACGCTTCAGAGCTCTCTTGAGAGCAGGAAATAGCCCCAATCTCTGACGTTTTTTGCTTCTCAAGACAATGTTTCGTGCTCTGACGCTCTCTGCTTTCTATTCTTTTCTGTTCAAATCATAATACTTACAGCATCGGTTTGATCAACCGCTTGTCTCCGGGGCCTTCCGCTTGCTGCGATCCTGCAAAGCTCCGAAAGAAAGCTTCGATTTCACTCTGCCTCCGTCGTTTTCAGATAATACGAAGCTCCAGAATCAAAGATGCAATTTCCCGCAGTTCGGCAGACACTAAGTTCTGATTTTCGTCCAAATCCGCGTATACTACTCTTCTCTCTCTTTCTATCTCCCCTCGTACATCGCCTCTCTCAGAGAAGAAAAACCGAAGCAAAAACCAAAGCAATGCCGAACAGATACGCTAATCTCACTCCTCTCTTTCCTATTTTCAATTCTTCTTGCCCAAGAAAAGAAAGCAACGAACTGAAGAGAGATCGTCAGACCTCCAGAAACAAATATGAAGTTTTTGCACTTGGTTCTGGTTTTTTCCAAAACCGTGTATTTACTCTTCTCTCTGTTTCTATCTCCCCTCGTACGTCGCCAATCTCCGGAAAGAAAAACCCCGCAAAACCCAAAGCATTGCCAGAAAACAGATACACGGATCCCACTACTCCTCTCTGTAGAATTTCAATTCTCCTTGCTCAAGGACAAAAAACAGCAACTGATAACTGTAGGGAGGCGATCCTCAGACCTGCTCCTCCGGACGAGTTTCGCGCCTCCAAAAATGGACAATGAGTTTCACCTCCGTTCTTCCTCGTCTCTTGTCTGTTTCGGGTCGTTTAAAAGCCAAAAAAAGAACAGCAATAACACGCATTTTCAGCTACAGCACTGATCTGACTTCAATCAACAGAGCGTGGAGCAATCAGAAGCGCAACAACCGCAGGAAATTTAGCACGGGCGAGAGCAGTGGTGCACTTCCGCCATCACTCCTCTTTCCCCTCCTCGCTCTCTCCCACCTTCCCTCCCTCCCTCCCTCCCTCCCTCCACGCCTTCAAAGCCCTGAGAATCTTTTCCGTATCTTTTTCCTCCCACGGTTCAGATTTCCTAATGTCCACATCCGACGGTCGTCCACCACCGAAATTGAAAAGATGTCACTTTTGCATTGCTGCAATGCTGGGTGGTCCCGGGCAAATGGTGGGTCGGGGGCCCAGGCGACCCGCGCTAGTTCTCCATCTCACCGTTCACCCGGTTACTTATCGGACGGTTGCCGTGGTGACTGACTGGTAACCACCAGTTGATTTTACCAGAGGTTTCGGTCGTCGTCACGCGGGGTTCCAAAGTCGGGCGACGCGGAAAGGTGACCGGCTGTAGCTAGTCTCCGGCCTGTACTGTGTGTTATCTTAGGTACCTAGTAGCCTATTTATTATAGGCTGCCCAGACTAAAAATAACTCCTGGCCCGGAATTAATAATTCCTTTTAATCAATGCCCGGACTGCCCTCCGCCCACCCCCCCTACGCCAATTTGAAAAGCAAATTCACCCTGTCTTCACCCTGTCTTTGGGCCTCCTTTCACCCTCTGACCCCTCTTTTAGTGGCATCCGTAAAGTAAGGAAATTTTATTAAATCTCAGTATGAAAATGCTGAAACTCAGTACGAAATGCCGAATCTCATCATTTAATGCACAAGGTTCGAGAGGAATTATAGTAGCTGTACAGATAGGAGCAGTGAAAATATATGTAGCAGCAGTGGAGGCGCTCAGTAAAAAAGAAAGATAGGGTGAAACTCAGGAAACCATCAAATGAATGGTTTTCTCAGTGAATGCTAATGTAGCTAATGTACTTTTTTGCAGGTTTCTTTTGAAATTCACCTTGTGTATGACCAAACTCAGGGTACTGCTGCTGTGTTTGCCTGACTTTATGGATATCTCTATTGTCTAAATATGGTGTGACTTTTGACTTTTTTTTTCCTCAAAATATGGCGAATTTTTTGCATTTTTTCCCCCAAAAAAAAACCCTTTGTACACTTTGAAAAGGAATTTTAATTTTAATTTTTGGGTTGGCACACAGTGTGAAATTTCACCAAGGAAAATGCACTAATTGGGAGACATACCGCCATTTTTGTAAAAAAAGATATGGGGTTTTCATTCCAAGGCTTGTAACCTTAGTGATCTTTCGATACCTTTGCCCAAAACTGCAAGCAAAATAATGGAAAGGTTTACATACAACCGAATGGAATTATTGAATTTCCCAAGCCCCCAAACAGAAAGTAAAATAATAATAACAACAATAATAAATTTCATGGAAAAAAAATTAAAAATTCATTTCATTGAACAAGTAAGAGATTTTTCTAGTGATGTCCTTATGGGAACTCATATTTCCCGTAGATTTTTTTTTTAAAAATAAAAGTTGTGAGGTCTTTTCATTACATGGGTTTAATTCTTCCTCAACCCGACCTTATTGTACACGAAAGAATGAGTAGAACTGAAATAATGAAATGAATTGAGTACGAAGTAGGTAGTGCTCTATTATGCAATGAAAACCCAATGGATCATTGAGCCTGCAGAAGAACAAAAAAGAATGATTCCAAAATCGTATACCTAATTTTCAATATAAGTGTCAAAAATTGAAACCATTTCATTCCATAATTCCAGTTGACAAACAATTCAAAACATCATCTCACCGAGGAGGCTGTGAAATGATGCCAAAATCCATGCATAAATAAAATGGAACAAATGGATGAAAGATTAAATGAAATGGGACGAATGGATGTAACATTAAATGAAATGGGACGAATGGATGTAAAGATTAAATGAAATGGGATGAATGGATGTAAGATTAAATGAAATGGAACAAATGGATGAAAGATTAAATGAAATGGGACGAATGGATGTAAAGATTAAATGAAATGGAACAAATGGATGAAAGATTAAATGAAATGGGATGAATGGATGTAAAGATTAAATGAAACGGAACAAATGGATGAAAAAATTAAACGAAATGAGATGAATGGATGTAAAGATTAAATGAAACAGAACAAATGGATGAAAGATTAAATGAAATGGGATGAATGGATGTAAAGATTAAATGAAATGGAACAAGGGCGTGGCCTTGCCATTTACATTAAAAAGCATCTTAAGGCAAAAGAAGAATTATGGAAATTCAAATATTTCACCTTACAAAAATACAATCTTCAAAAAAAATCCTCTAAAAGACACCAAAATCGTTCACGATATCATAACTCGATAACTAATCTCAAGTTTCAGCACAAGCAAAAATATCATCTTCCAAAATTCCTTGTTAGGTTCCATATTGTTGGCTGGCCTATTGGAACCTAATACAGAATAAATTTATTTTTGAAACTATTTATTTAATTTCTGAAAATTAAAAAAAACCCCCCAAAAATGCAAATTTTCACATTTTTAAAAAAAAAAAAGAATTTTGGCAACTAAGAAAAAATTTGTCACAAAAAGAAGAAGACACCAAAAGGAGGAGACTGAAAGGATTGGGACAAAATGGAAGAATATCAATGATGCTACTACAAGTGCATGATTACTATGGTGCTGATAACATGAACCAATCAAAGCAAATAAAAATTATGGCTATATACGGTTATTCCACTTTCGGGTGGTCAAGTTAAGCACATGTGTATGAAATATGAAGCAATCAAGCAAAATTGAATTATGGCTATTGCACTTTATTGCACTTTTGGAGTCCAGTTTCACATGTGTATGGTGCAACCAACCCAAAATTGTTAGGCCAATTGAGGACAAGTCATGATGCGGGCTCCTTCACAATGCATGAATTCCATAGTAGTAGTAATGTGCTCTCCCATTTTGTTCAATTCCAAGCTTGTGTTTGTCCATAGTACAAAGTGGCCTTTGTTGGTGTCACCTACCAAGGCAAGGACATTGTGTTTAGATTCATTATAGAGTATAGTAGCTTAAGGGATTTTTATAGGCCCCTACTAGGTAATAATAATAGGTCTATTTTTATATAAGGATTTTTGAAAGATAATAATATTTTGGCTTGTGTTGAAACTTGAGATTAGTTATTATAGAGTTATAATATCTTAAATGATTTTTGGTTTATTTTAGAGGATTTTTTGAAGATTATATTTTTGTATTGTGAAATAATAATATTTGAGTTTCCGTAATTCTTCTTTTGCCTTAAGATACATTTTTAATGTAAATGGCAAGGCCACAGTGTCACACACACAACCCTTGTTGTGTGTGTGTGTGTGTGTGTGTGTGTGTGTGTGGCTTGGTGTAGATGAGGTGGTGATCAGCGACAAGCTTATTTAGCCAAATTTGGCTATTAAAAATATGAAAGGAAAAAATTAAACATCCTTATATTTTTTGGCTACCTACTTATTTGAACATTTCATAAGAAATCTGACAATTTTCTTTTTAATTTTCTAATTTTGGGTGTTCTAAAAAACATCATTGAATTCGTAAACAATTAATTTCATAATTCTTCTTTTGCTTTTTTTAAAGATATTTTTAATGTAAATGGCAAGGCCACAGTGTCTGGTACAAGGGACATAATGGTGAAATGTTGCTATTGGGAACATCTCCTAAGGAACACATTGGGAACTTTATTAACATTTTGGGAACCTTAAATGAACATCTTGGGAACAACCCCCCCCCCCCCCCCCCACCCCCCCCCCCCCACACACTACCAAAAATAAATAAAAAACAACAACGACATTAAACTTATATATTTATTTTGTATTTTATATATAAAT
>Ga0116227_10016931_pt1 | contig 10313 bp, 6 predicted proteins | sample S1TSphgellanicum_FD_89693 | JGI IMG/M metagenome (GOLD analysis project Ga0116227, IMG submission 89693) | Host-associated microbial communities from peat moss isolated from Minnesota, USA - S1T2_Fb - Sphagnum magellanicum MG | ecosystem: Host-associated > Plants > Peat moss > Unclassified...
AAATTTTCAACTGTGCAAAATAACTATTTCAAAATAAACTTTGACTTTTAAGGTTTATTGAAAAATGAAAATTTTGCAGAGTCTCTTTTTGCTTATTATTGGCATCATGGGGTTCTTAATATTTTTTTGCATTGGCAGGATGCGCTTGTCAACATTACATAATGTCTTGTACCATGTTACATGGACACTCTCCTCCCATTTATTAAGTCTATGGAAAAGAAAATCTGAATAGTGAGGAGATTAGCGCACGTCCAGCAGTAGTAATACAATGACCTATAAATTATATAATTTGGAGAAATTTCAAGCTTTGAATGGTATGAAATTGAGTTTGGAGTTTGGACCTGCAAATATGCATAAGACTCAATGTTCTTCAAAAGGGGTCCTATATATATATATATATATATGATTGATTTCGAGTGGTCAATCACAATGACCACCCCAATGTGATGGTATTTAATTGATCCTTGTTATACAATGTCTGATATTACACGTTTATACATTGGGTGAAGAAATAACTTGAGTAGTACTTTAGATGTGGTAATTGCTCGTAAATACGAGTGTTGGCCAGTTATTGCTTTTTGGCAATAATAGTGTGGGTAGTTTACCCGGCCTTCCACCCCAAAAGGCCCAACCATTATCAATCATTATCAAAATAATGCCAATGGTTATCAATTTATTTGATTATTTTGAGTAATACTCATCAATTATCAAATTTTCAATTGAGAACCACTAGTTACATGGTCATTTATACATAGGTTATATGGCTTTTTACTTTTTATTTATTTATTTATTTGTCTTTTTTATCATGAAAATATTCACCATTTTAAGATTGATAACCTACTTAGATGATAATTAAGTCATCTAGGTAGATTGTCAAATTTTTTAATTCAATAACAAGTGGATAGGTTACTAATTGGTTATCAAAAAATCAATAACCAACTATAGGTTATCAATAATTGGATTGATAAACGACCAACAGTGGTAGAGATGCACATACAGAATGTGGGTGGATGTGCTTTTAGAAAAGTAGAAAAGTGCAGTGGATGCACTAAAACCTTATCAATTCTATTACATGGTTTCTATTTTTTTCCCAACAACATGGACCCTAATTGTTGACTCCATTACCCTTTGTTTGAAAGATTTGATGGTTTCAAGTGTTTTTTAAGGAATGAAAAACATGATGCTTCCTGTCGGACTATGCATTTCCCATGTCCTTTTGCTTTGGGTGCCATACTTTCATTGATCAACAGTTAAAACCCTTCATAATTGAAACATATTCATGATCTATATATATATTTTTTTATTTTTTTATTTATTTGAAGTTTAGCATCACTCACCCATACATCACTGAGGGTAAAGACACCCATTTTTACCTCCTCTCATGATCCCCCATAAACAAAATGTAGCCTTCTAACCTTTTTTTTTCTAAAATTAAATAACACCTTTCTAAAGAATGAAATGTAGTTGAAAATGCATTTGGAATACTCAATCTAAAACATTTTTTAAAAATTTGTTCAAAATCAATCTTCACGTTGTTTTTTTTCATGATATTGTTATTTGTTATTGCATTTTGTACAATCTGATTTTAAATGAGAGGGATGTAAATGGTTTAATGGTTTAGTTTGAATAAGAAGGTCAACTAGACCAAGAAGGTGCAACAAAAATACACCAAAACAATGCAATGTTGAAATCAATGAGACATACTAAATGCATTTTAATAATGTTGTGTTTTTTTAAATGGTAATTTCCTTGAAACAAAATTGGTTTTCTAATATAGATGGTAATTTTTTCTAAATTTGAAAAATGTTGTTGCATAAAAGTTTAAACTTTTACTGGATATAACAAAAGGAACCTGCTTATGTGAAAGTTAACACATAAAATATTTCAAAATTGAAGAAAGCACAATAAAATCGTAAAGGTTCAATTAATTATGAACTTTACAATCTTGATGTAATGTAGTGTCACAAATTATAAAGTCATGCATATAACCTTTTTATTTCACAATGTGTTTATTCAATATATATGAAACTTTAAAATATTGCATGATTGAAGTATAGGACCTTAAAGTTCATTTAATGAACAAAATATGCTCCTAATTTTTGTGTTCCATGGCATCAAATATGTAACACCTAAAATGTTGTGCAAAGCCATAATGGCATTAAAAATGTTGATTTTTTTAGTCACCTTTTAGAAAGGAGTCTAAATGCATTTTTAACATGGTAGTCCTGAATCAAATTTTTTTAAAATTGAAGGTCACATGATCAATTTCAAGCTATATTCAAATGCATGAGATCAATGAATTCTCAAAATGGACTTTCATTTGCCAATTTTGGTCCACTTTAATATGATCGAGCACCAACAAAATGTAGTTGCAATTTTCATTTTCAACCAACTACAACTTGGGCTCTGCATTTCTACACACCACCAATGAAAATTTTCCTTTGTATTATGTTCCCATATGATTATCAATAATTCATCATTATTTATGCCCATGTCAAATTTAATTTGAATTAATTTAAATGTCATGGACATGAAAAGGCACACGTTAATTTGCCCTTCATATCCATGTTGGTGGGTAAAGAAAGGAGTGAAATAGTTATAAGGATAAGAGATAGTTATTACAAAGGAGTGAGGTAGTTATAAGGATAAAGGTATTGGGGTTAGGCTTGGAAATGAGGTAGTTATACTTGAAAATGTCTCTAGAATTGTTCAAGGATGACCATACAAAGGATTATGCAAAATCAATAAGGAGCCTATAAAAAATTATAAAAAATCGCCCATATACCATTTCCTTGAAATTCTCATCACTAGAATCAAATTACCAATTTCATAGTAATGAACAACATTTGCACATGTGGATAATCCAAATTAACAAATGTTGGATAATTAGATAGTTGGAGATTATGGTATATTAATTAAAGTGATAAACACATTTTAGTAGGTAGATGTATTTTTATTTGATTTGGATGCATTTGTGGTATGTACATGCAATATAATGAATATGCATTTCATAGCTCATAATAAACAAAATTGTTGCTAATCATACTATGCAAAATATTTGTTTGGAACTTTTGAATAGTCATTTGAATTAATTCTATACCTCATACTATATAGCACAAATGCAAAAAAATCTAATGTTTTAAAAGTTTCAAAAGTTTCAATGTGTTCAATGATCATTTCAATCCTAATGATTTCATAACAAGTTCATCTTCATACAGATACCTTAAAACACCTCCAATCATTTAGATTTCATGAAATTTGATTTTCGTTGCTTATGTTTCATAGATTTACCTATGTTTTAATAAATGTCAAACTAAATAAATCTAATCATGTCACACATGTATGTAATTGGAAAGTTGACAACATTATTTGACAAAAGGGCACCTCATCCTTTTAACTTTAAGAATTTGAATAACATTGGATACTAAAGGATTGAATGTATTGTAATTTGTTTTATCTTTTTCATGACCATTTGGTACTTAGTCAACTACAAATAATTAATGCTTATTTGTTAACAATCTACCCTAGCCCTCATTACAAGCTATCCCATACTTGATATACAAAGTTGTTATTAAAGCCCAAAGTCCAAGCAACAAACTAGGTCTTACTTCATCGAAACTTAACAAACTCACCATTATAAAAAAAATGATTTTCATTAATTTGCCAAAGCTATGGCAAAGACTTTTGGTGCAAGCTAAACTTTTTTGTTAGCTTAATGTGAACATTTCCCTATCCGAAAATGCAATTTCATCTTGAATTAAGTGTCCCTCTTTTGAATTCAAATGATTACATAATATAATATATTAAAATGAATAGTAAGTAGAATGGCAATATTCCAAATTGCAAGGAATCATTCAATATTTGTTCCAAAAAAAAAATTCAAAATTTGAATTAACATAATATCCATGATGACATCAATTAATGTATGTTATGAAAAAATTGGAAAAATATGAAGAGGATATTTATAATTTCATATTTTGAAAATGTCCCAACAAATTTCATCATAGTGTATTGCCAAATTTGCATCATTGAATACATTAATTGAATACACAATTTACATTTGTTTATGATTTGAAATGAATGTGATGCAATATATTTCATTCTAATAAAAATTTTGTCTTCAAAATGACATTATCCTCCAAAAAGTCCAACATTGAGTGAATACAATATAAAACATTTGGTTTAGTGGTCTCGAATTGAAAAAATTGGAGCTTAAACCTTTGGCAATTTAAAACAAGTGTCAACCTTTTGAACATGGATTGAAATATGATCATGAATTTTCATATATATTATAATGTTTATGTGATGTTTGATAGGTTGGTGAATTTTTTAAAAAAAACTATAGGACTTTGTTGTCACATTAATTCATCTAAAAATTGCAAACACATGTTGATTATGAAAATGAAATATGTGCTCCAAAAAGTTTGTCGAAGTAAAAACTTAGGGGAAAGTTGATTTTATTGGGAAACATTTTTTGGATAATTGAAAACTATACGAGTAAAAATATACGGTCCCATATATTGTAGATGGATAAAAATTATAATTCAAAATTCTTAAACATGATTATGTTTATTTTCAAAATCCAAATATAATTGATGTAGGGTATGCATTAATAATAGGCATAAAAAGTATTAGAAAAAATATAACATATATATTAAAACTTATAATAAATATTAGTTGTTATTTAAACTACAAAATCAACTCATTGTATTTGAACCACTTTCTAATCATACTAAGTTCTTTTATTATCTTAAGGGAGATTCTTTTCATATTTAGGGAAATCACTCTTTGTATATTTTATGAAACACATGAAATAAAGTTGTATTTTTATATGGTATGAAATAATAAATTTGAAAGAATGTCACATTAAAATATAATATATTCTAAATCTATTTTAGGTTTGTTTTTCATAATCAGTTCTAAGCACCCTATTTAAATTTAAAGGAATGATAAAATTTAATCTTTTCCCAATTAATTGCACCCTATGTTTTTTGCATGCTACTTGGAAAAAGATGGAAGTGATTTTGAACCTAGCTTTCATATTAAGGAAATTCTTAATTAATAGTATTGGAGTTTGGGCTTTGGGATTAAAATGTTTTTGAACCTCCTTCAAACATGGGTAAGGTAAGGGTATCTCCCTTAACTTTAGTTTGGGTGCATGAACATTTTGCTCTTTGAACACATTTTTTTAATTGGTCACACAAAGAAGAAGTGAGACTCTAACACATAATAATGTACCACATCAAAGCAAGGAAAACATGATTGGCCCATAGTGCTCTTCTTCCTAGAATAATTAATTTTTTTGTTTAGGTTATCAACTTGATTTTGAAAATGTGAAATAAAGGGGTGAAATTCATTCTTCTTGGAACACAAATCCTACTTGTAGCTGAAGGTAAGAGACCCAATTCATCTTTGAGATCCATGCTATCGCTCCATCTTGGCCCAAGTGCAAGATTTTGTTAGATGCCCAATTGTAGTCCAAGTGATAGTTGATTTGCTCTAATATCTTTGCACTCGTCAACAAGTTCAAAAGAGGAACCATCAAACAAGGTTCTACATAAGCAGAAATTGAATTTCTTAGTCCCATTGTGAATCTTCAAATAGCCACAAGTTTCAGCCATAAAATCTATATGGCAATGTGAACCCACCGCATTGTAGCTTGCATTGAAACCTTTTTAATTTTATGCATGGATCATTTGATTTAAATATAATTTGATTTTCCAAAATTTATTTTAAAGGTTTCAAAATTTCACTTGAATTCCAATTCCCAAAGTGAAAAAGTGTTTTGGAGTTTTGGGGTTATTTCTTTGCATTCTTGCATAATCCTTCTCACCTTGAAAGTGTGTTTGAACCAATGTTGGTAAAGTTGGGTTGAGATTTTAAAAAAGAACCATTAGGTTGAGGTCCATTGTTTTTGCAAAATGGATGACTCATTGTGTCTAAATTTAGGGAATATTTTCAAAAACTAAGATTCATTGGTTTTAGGGCCAATTCCAATTTTTTAGATTGCTAATTCTTTGGATTGATGGTTTTGGGCTTTATGATGCTCATTAGTTATGGGTTCAAGGCAAAGCTAGTTTTAGACCCTTATGTGTGAGACAATTTCGAGATCAAGTTGAGGGCCACTTATGAGTTTTAGGGTTTTTAGAAAAAAACATTGAAACTGTAAAAAATTTGAATTGTATTCTTGAAATGATTTTCTAACATTTTGACATTAAAAAGTAAGGGTATGTTTTCATGATCTTGTTGTCACCCACTATTTTGGTGAATGTACACCCCAAATCTAAATATACCCACCGGACTCACATATGTGAATCACCTCACCCAAAAACTAGCCATACAAGAGGAGAAATATTTTGATTTTTTCTTCAGCCGCATTAATTCTCTACACTTGCAATGGCTGCGTGTGGTCCTTTCATAGTGGGTTGAGAAATAATGATATGAACATAGAAACCCTTTTATCATCATTTGATCAAATTAATTTTAGTTTGATAGTGGGTAAATGGAAGACATGAAATTATATGATAAATCAAATTGAGAAATACATATTGTATTTACAAGCTATTGTGTTAGTTTATTGACAAGGAAATTGAGATTTAAAACAAAGGTTGGGAGTTCAGAACTCTCCATTCTTTTGCCATCAAGTGGATGGACCTAGCCTTGGGCAAAACCACTCTAAAATTTGTTGACTCAAGTCTTTCTACAAAATCGACCTTGGGTTTTCTTGAGTTAGGCTTGGTTAGTTTTTTTCTCATAGCTAGGCTCACTGGGATAGGTCTTGTAGGGAGTTTTCCTCCATTAAGATTTGTTGGGTTGGTTACTTGATCTACCCTTGGACCCAACTGATATTGGTTTCAACAATGCCATTTGATGCCTTATTCTTAGCTTGTTTCCCTTGTTTTGCACTAGCAATTTGATTGTGAATCCAATGCTAGGGTCATGAAAAAACTTGTTATGATGCAACATGATATTATGTATAAAACTACTAGAGCTTGATATGAAAACAAAGAACAAAGCCAGAGCAGATTGTCATGATCACAGTCACTATAGCAAACATAGTTCAGTTTCCAGCTAAAGCAAATTCTTTGCAGTGCTGATTGGAAAGAGTTATCCAAGTTTGGACAACTGAATCATACTTCTTCTTATACATACTTCAAAACAGACAAATAATACAAGCATTGCAAATTATCAACCCTGTCTCTTTTTGCTCTTTGAATGCCGTTCTAGTTCCCTAGCTCTCTTCTTCTCTTTCTTTCTTCTTCGCTTCTTCAATTCCTGCCTCTGCAATTCCTCCTCTCTTTCTTCAGAAGAGTCAATGGCTGATTCCATGAGCATTGAGACTTTTTGCTCTTTCTTATGTTTGTGATTGTCTACAATTGTATCCACTGCAGCAAATCTCCCAGACATTAACAAGGGCCCAGCAACTGGGCCTGCAATCCGATCTTCCCAGTCCTCCTTCTGCCGAGTATCAGGAATTGGCTGTGCTCCTTGCAAATAAGGCCCTGGTTCATCCATTCGAGAGCCCACAGCTCCACGACCACGTTTTACTCTGTAGTTGGACACAAAACCATTGTTCAGCATAACTGCAGACACTTTTAATTGAGAATAAGCATCTCCAAGTCATAATTTACTTCATGTGGTGGCAGAGAAAGAACAGTTGATTTCAAGAAAGGAAATATGGTTGAAGCAATCCTTAATATACAAGGATGGAGTCCATACTGGAAGGGAGAGCAAGAACTACATCTTGGGCATTAAAACTTTTCAAACTATCATATGAAATTGTCTATTCAATAACATAAAGATCATGGCAACATACTTGGCCAGGCCAGATTGTTAATGACAGTCAATTAACCAAAAACAAAATGTTTAGCATCACTTGTAGAACAAATAGTACAAACAAAGTATAGCTTGGAACAACCACATAAGTAGGATCTCAGACATAAAAAGAAATGGACTTTTCTAGCCCCCAAAGTGTCTTTTTCTTTCACAACCCTAAGCATTGAGCTTCAGAAAAAGAAACGGAATGAAAGAAAGGCAGATAGGGCCTGGATGGAGAAGACAACAACATGGAAGCAACTAACACCTTAGAACGCTCACTCTGGCAATGACAATCACTTTCATACAAATGATTTGATCAAGCCCTCCAGCTATCTTGCAAAAACTTCAAACCACACCACAAGAAGCATACAAAAGATCTGTTCATGTGTTCCAGCTATCTTGAAAAACCTAAAAGTCTTCCCACAAAAGGCATTGTGTCATGTGTAACCACCCAAGGGATTCAGGCTGCCAGACTTGCAAAAGTGACAAAAGATAGGTCCAGGGATGATATTCTTAGTACAACACACAGAGCAGAGACGCAAATAACACATCGAAAGGCCTCACACAACGTGTACCTTGATTGGAGAAAGTGTTCAAGGTCCTCATCATTTAATCCCCTGTCATCATAGCCAGAAGCATCCTTTTGAGAAGACTCCCCATTCAAATCCCTCCTGTCTGCAGTCATCTCCCTAGCTGCTGACATCCCTCTAAATGACTCTTTCCTTCTCCTGGCCCTTTGGTTTTCGTACTCAAGCTCTACTGAACGAAGACGCCACATATCATTCACTTCCACGATGCGATTAGCTGCACACAATCATAACCTCAATTTAGCAACATCCTCTCCCAAAGTCATGCTCCATGACTACTGACTCTCCAAGAGTTGGAATCACATCAGCTCTTCCTCCATGAGAAAACACAACAAACCTCCAAAGTGGCTAATACTGAATACGCAGTTCATGCCTCCCTGATGGTATTACATATGGTGATATGTTACACCTGAGCCCATTTTGCAAGCACACTGGTATATATGCTTTAGGAATGGCACATGATTACACAAAAATAGGTTCAATAGTGAGCAGTTGCTGCCATTGAAACCCAAGATTTCAACTGGGTTTCACAGCTCCTGACTCACAGTATTTGAGAGATTCCTCCGGTAAGAATGTCAGGACTCTCTTGCCACATCTTTGCACTAGAAATTGCACAAAGAACCGAGCATGATCAGCAAAACGTTTGATTGACTTATGTATCCTACACAAGGTATTCATTCAGAGAGTAGAGAACAAGTTTGAATCCCAATTTCTTCTCCAACCTCGTCACGGATAATTATTTTGTATTCGTTTTCCACACCTTGAAAACCCTCAAATCCTTCCCTTGCTCAACCTAGGTACCTGTTCCCGTTGCTCGTATTCGTGAAACTCACGATGATCCTTGGGGAGCTGCAAACGAGAACAAATTAGGGCTTGACAGATTTGGAATCAGGTAGGTATAGAGACACTAAGGCATGGCTGCCAAAGTCCAGAGAATGAGGAAGAAAGGAAGGAAGGAGATCGTAACAAACATTGCTCAACGCTCCGGACCATGGCAGAAAGAAACTGGCGGTTAGGCCGAGCCTTGACGACGGGCTTGGCGAGATAAGCCGCCACACCGTCCCTGTCCGCCTGCCTCCGCAACACAGCTGCCTCCTCCTCTATCATAGCGGCTAATCGCCTCTCCGTATCGGCATTCATCGTGTGCTTCCCCCTGCACACCCTCGGATCGATTGCCGCGATCTAAAATCCTAAGTTGCTAGCTACTTAATTCGCTCTCTCCACCCTTCCCACCCCACAATTCGTCCTTCGCAATTCCCACTGGAATAAAACAACCGCGTTGACACGACACAAAACCCTAGGGCTTCAAGGACGGAAGAAGAAGAAGAAGAAAGAGGCGAAGAAGGGACTCTAACCCTAATCAGTTTCCGATCGGTTCGTGAAAAACCTTATATCCGCCGGATACAATTGCCTGCTCCAGTCGCTCCACGAGAAAGGATTTGGACGTTCGAACTCCGACGGCGACAGTCGGTGGGTTTCATTTCGCTTAGTCGATAGCGCGCGAAACGTTTGTTCGCGGGACAAGAGATTTGTTGTTGAGCTTTAGAAGAGTTTGTGGGTGTATCTCGGTGAATTGTGAGTCTTGGGTGAGTCTCTCCCCGTTTCCTTTTGTTGGCAATTCTGGAAATCAAGCGTGGCGTGCTTCGCTTGATGTGGGTGGGGTTCTAGATGGAGATCTTTGAGCACGCAAGCTGCTGTAAATTAAGGCGTTGTGGAGCTCTTTTCATGATTCTAGGGTTTACATGGCTTGCGTTTTTGTTCGTGAACATTGGAGAGAAACAACAGTTGTAGACGAGTTGTTCGTGGCTGTACTCACTTGTTGCACTTCTGTAGACAGGGCTTTTCTTAGTGCTTGGGCATCAGTGGTTGCGGGGGGGGGGGGGGGGGGGGGGAGGAGGGTTCTTTCGG
>Ga0116227_10016932_pt1 | contig 10313 bp, 7 predicted proteins | sample S1TSphgellanicum_FD_89693 | JGI IMG/M metagenome (GOLD analysis project Ga0116227, IMG submission 89693) | Host-associated microbial communities from peat moss isolated from Minnesota, USA - S1T2_Fb - Sphagnum magellanicum MG | ecosystem: Host-associated > Plants > Peat moss > Unclassified...
AATTTTCTAAAGACTTTTTAATTTTAATTTTTTTTATTTTTTTTTTGGGGTATCACCATTGATGATACCCAAATCAAAAAAATTGAAGGGAAAAAAAAAAAAAAAAAAAACCAACACCGTCCTAAGAGGCTCTGTCCCAAAATTATATATTACATTTAAAATTACATTATGAACTCAAGTTCTTTGGGATAAGATTTTGTTGGCTTTACGAAGGATTTTAAAAAACAAATTCTCACATTCGTATTAAGAATTTTCTTTTTTTTTAAGCCCTCTTAAAATTCATTGTGCATAGTTGAAAATTCCAACCTCAGTTTCATTGCTTTTTTTTAAAACTATACAAATGAATATAAAGTTGTAAATAACAATATTGTGTCAAAATTCAATCCAAAATTTTCAACAAAAAAAGTGTAAATGATTAAATGCAAAGAGTTGGGAAAGTTATCCACTTTTCATTTCATTTTCAAATTTAAGAATTTGACATTTCTTTTTTTTTTGGTTGTCATATTTTGGCTTTAGGATTTTCCATGGAAAGTGTTTCATTGTTGTGCTTGATGGTGTACATGTGAATTAAAAATATTCAATTTTTTTCATCTTGAGGTTGATAATTATGAATTTTATTTGCACATGGTCCATGAAAATTTATATATATATATATATAAATTTAGGCCATAAGGTGCCACCATTTAATTGGGTGTCATTAATAAAATGGAAAATGCAACATTCATACATTAAATTATCAAAAAATGGAGATGATAATGGGTTTTTCAATATACATAGGAAATGCAATTGGTAATTTGAATGTAATATAAATTTGTTTATGAAATTTTGGCCAATATGTTATGTTATACCATATGTACATTCATTTCCAAAGACACTTGCCCATATATGGTCTAGTTGAGTTCCAACTTTTGTGGTGCTTTCATTAAATTGTGATTTTAATTTGAATTTAACCATGAAATCTAATCATTCTTGTTTTTTCTTTTTCATGGTTATTGTCTTTTAGAATGTTGACATTAAAATCTCCCATTATGATGATTAGACAATGTTCAAGAGAATATTGAATTATAGTTTAAAGCTTGTTTAGGAATGTAAAAATTAAACATGAATAAGATTTATAAACGCATACGATACGTATTGATTTTCATGTATTAATATTACAAGTTACTATTATATATTCTAAGCCATCATTGGTTATTGCATTAAAAGAATCTAAATGCATGTGTATGTCATACATCAACATTAACCCATGACCATCATGGATTGAAATATATGAATATTTCAATGAATTTATAAATTTGTGCACATCTATGTATGCATGGTGTATTTTTGTTTTTATAAAACATAAGATATGAGACATTTGAAAGTTAGGATCATGGTTGATGTCCTCATAATGTTGGCATAAAAAAGCTGTATTCAAAGCTTGTATAATTACATGAGAATTAAGTAAGTTTTTAAATTGAAAAATTAATGATATTCAAGTTACAATTGTTTTAAATATTCATTTTTATATAAACTTTTGGATCCACATAGAAATTTTCATGTTGGAGAAAAATGAATAATAATAATTTTTCTTTTGTTCGTATGTGGGATAATGTTGTATATGTTAACTCATGTTTTTCAACATTAATAGGATCAAAAACGAATTCATCTAATGATAATCCTTAAAAACGATGGATGGTTTTTACTATTGCAAGTTGAATTGAAAATCGAATTCTTGTTATGATAAATGATTGAGATTTACCAATTCTTATATTTTTGACGATAGGTTCAATTGGTGTCCATTTTGATTCAATGTTGTTGTTGTAATAATGATTATATTTTTCTCTTGTCAATGTTCTAATTTTACAATTTTGAAACATTATCCATATGATGGTTTTGTCACAATATGTTGTTGATGTTTTTAAAATGTCACTAACTCCACTCACAAGACCATCAAACATTGCATAGTTACCAACACATAATTCAATCAACGTATTTTTTTATATTTGAATTGTAAAACGTAAACTTACAATTTTACTTGGATCATTTGAAAGTTTGTAAAATGGTAGGCATGATTAATGATTAGTCCATTGCTTCAAAAATAAATGTGGGACCTAATGTATTAGCAAACACATGTTCATTGTATTTTTGCATAAGTTTATTTGTATAAAATAAATACGTGCAAAATAATAATAAAATTGTTGGGTGGTTGTTGATTGCATATTGAATATATAAATTGAATATCCTTTCTATTTTTTGTTGTAGTGCAAAATTTGTTCAAAGTTTGTATGAAAACCATATCAAATTGTTGCATAACTTTATTTAATTCATAACATTAGACATATGTTTGCCAAAAAATTGGTGTTAATGCATTAACATTATTTTTAATATTTTGAAAAATTCAATTATTTTTTATAAGGGGTGCTTGTTAGAAATCATTATCATGATAACATCCACATCACTGAAGAATTTGTTTTGAATATGTTTTATGGACCTTAACCTATTATTTATAACATTCAACATTTTAACACCAATAAATGATATTTCATTCTTCACAACAAGTTGTAATTGTTCATATTGGCATGTAAGCTTATTTAATGAGTTTACTTATAAGTTTGGTAGATTAAATAAGGATTATTGAACATGTATGTTCAATGCTGAATGTATTATTAAACCATCAATATTGAAGGCAATTTTACAAATTGATACCATAAGTAAAACATTGGTTTTTGTTAAATCAAAATATATGTCTTTCTTGTATAATCGTAATAATCCTTAAATTATAAGTTTTACCAAATTTAACACCCTTTGTAAAAACCAAACAAATCAATATATCATGGTATATATATATATATTTGCATAACATCATCAAATATTAATATTTATTTTTCACTTATCTAACAAACTATTATATTCAAATTCTTCCATCATCAGAGAATATGAAGATTTTGAGAAATTTTCATCAAGTCTAAAGTTTATGATTTTTGGTTTGATACATTAAGTGATTGAATCATAAAATTAGATCATAAATCATAATGTTCAATATTAATTATGTTTATAATAAAAATTTCAGGACATGAATAATTTATTTCATTATCTATATCATCATTCAAATGTTAATGGATGCAATGGTTTTGATTTTGAATATATTGAATCATTCATTTCTTTTATATTTGGATGTGACATTTTCGTAATTGAAAATATATTTAATTAAAAAAATTTCATCATGTTGTTAAAAATATGCATCATGCCATGTTACATTAATTCCAAGTTATGAATTTTTTGAAGTTCAAAATGGTGCATATATTAGAAATTATTTTTTAAACAAATTATCAATATCTTTATATTTATTATAATTTACAAACCTAATAATTTTGGGTTTGTGATGTTTTGAAATGTTTTTTTTTTAATGTTATGAAAATAACTAAATTCTACTAATGAAAAATATTCATATTGATTAAGACAATTAATATATTTTTCTATGATTAACGAACACATTATATCGGTTGAATAAGGTTATAATTCATTTAATGCAACATGTGGTTTTAACAAAAAAACATATTTTTCAAAGGACAATTATTGATAAGTTGAAATGTTCAAAATGAATGATATAATGGTAAAAATAATAGAATATAAATAACAAGTTGACTAACCATTTGTTAAGCATTGAAAAAAACATTACCCAATTTTTGAATTTTTACATTTGCATCTATATTATTTGCAATACATTTTTATATGATAGAATGCAGTTATAACATTATTGGTTTATCTATTTTTGTGATATATGATGTGCAATATGTTGCAATTGCACATAGGTCTAAAATAAATTAAATATTTGTATTTGTAAGCCACAAATGAACAACACATGTCCTAAATGCAGTTCTTATGTTTCTAAAAGTTCATTTTAAAAAAATGTGTGGCTTTGTTAATTTTATTCTCAAACTTATTATATATGTATTTTCATCAAGGTTCAAAGAAATTCAAAATTCAAAATATGATATATCTTCATTTTTAAAAAAAAATTTCAAAGATCAAAACTTTTTTTTTTATGTGTATGAAGTATTGTTGTGAATATGGATAATTTCCATCTATTTGAATTGGTTCTAAAATTTTTGTTTCACACATGAAAAGTAATAGATAATGAAATCCACAAACAACATTGTTTTTTTTTTTACATGTATTCGTTTGTTGATGTTGTTGTGCATTTTACAATGGATTTGACAACAATAATACATCACAAGAAATATACATGTTTACAAACCATTCAATTCTTTCATTTGTGTGCACTTTATACATAGGTGTATTTTTAATCCATGATTTTGGGATTCAATGACGAAATAAAAATTGAAAATACGCCCAAAAATATTATGATTTTTAGTCATAAGTTTACGAAAAAATGTTTTATGATCATAATATCATGCACATGTGACAAAGTCACTTGGTATCAATTTTACTATACAAACAAACTATAAATCTTATATTTAATTTGAAAATTTTAATTTCGAAGCATGTAATGTGTCTAAAATTCTAATGAATGGATCCCATAATCTTTCAATAGATGTAAAAGTGACAAAGAATGTTGGAAGACCAAGTTGCTTCATCATTACTAATAATTTTTTTCATAACCTTTCAAAATAAATAAATGAATTATGTAAGCCTTATAAATCACGATACTAGGTATGATTTGAAAATATTATCTAAATTTGGTTTATTTCATATTTGAGAAACTTTTAAAATTCTACCACATACTTTTCTTTTTTCTATTCCATGTGACCTTTTGTATGGAAACTTTAGTAGTTTTTTAAAAAAGGTTATAAATATTGGTTGAAAAATCCTCAAACTTATGAAGTAATTCCCATTGAGCTATTTGTTGTTATTGAAACCTTTTTAAAATGATCAAGGTTGCCCATATAACAATGTTGGAAAATTTAGGTCCTTTGAATGTTTATTTTTAAATAAACCTAAAAGGTGAAAGTGTTGACTTAAGGCAATAATCTGTTATTTTTGGAGCTTTCCAAAAAATTATATATCATCAAGTTTGTTAGTGTACAATGTATTTCTTCATTATTGGAATCAAAGTTTATTAGATGATGCATCACTATAATTAAAAATTTGGGATTCTAAATCCATATGCGAAGTAAACAAAATTGCCCATTGATAATGAATGATAAATCTCATAAAACAATCATCACCATATTTGGACAAATGTGTCTTGGCATATAAAATAATTTTTATTCAAAATGTTGCTTAAAAAACACACATATTGTCACATCATCATGTGGTCGACGTGGTAATATTAATTGAATTTGATTCATGTTTATAGGGACATTAATAACATTACTATGCATCCTATATTATTTATGTCCATATAGTTTATAAATTTGAACAAAAGTAAGATGTGGTGAAATAAAACATTATTTTAATTGTGTTAGTTTTTGGATTGATGGAATGATTTTGTTTATGGAAATTTTATTCGGTACTTGATATCAAGGAGGTTTATTTTCATTGATATTATGTAAACAACTTATACATATGTATGATGTGGAATTAAGTTACTATTTGAATTTGAAAATATGTAGAAAAATATTTTGATAGTTTGTTTGTAACACATTTAAATTATTTATTAAAAAAAAACCTTTCACAATTAAAACATGGAATTATGGAAACATCTTGGATTTGTTTATTATAAATGTCAATGTGTATATATATTTCATTTCCCTTTATAACATTATGTTCTATTTTATCCGATTGAACATCATGTTCTGCAAAAAATCATTGTTTAGGAATTGGTTGTTTAATTTTTTAAAAATGCATCAATATATGATGATTGGACTTTGTCATTTATGGAAGATTCATATGAGTTTTGTGTATATATATATTTCATGTGATTCATGATTTGCGATCTTGTTCTTTTAATATTTGGAAAAAAACATGTTAATGAATTTTGATGTTTTTTCAAAATAAATAAGATTTGAACAAACATCTAATAGTTCAAAAACATTATTGTCATAAAGCGTCTAATCAAAACATTTTCTTTTTCTTTTACGTGTTATATATAATTAAGATCAACAATTAGATTTTGTACATGTTCCATTTGAATTTTAGGTATTTTTTGAACTTTGGTTTTAAACATTATATGTATGGACCAGAGAAAACCTCACAATTGATAGGAAAATTTGAATTGTTTCTCATTTTTTTGGTAAATAATGAATATGATTTTCAATTTTTTTAAAAGGAATATTTGTATTACAAAAAATGTTAAATAAGGAAACAACATATTGCAATTGTGAATTGCAATTATTTTTCAAACTATCCAGTAATGGAGTCAAGTTTTTCATTTTAATAGAAATGTATAATTAGCTATGAAAATTGAATATGAAATTTTTGCATCATTAATTCTAAAATAGATGGAAAATCATCTAAATCTATGTGAACTTTGGGATCATTCACTTGAAAAATAGGCAAAGATTAAGATAGACCATTAACATATTCGTTTGGTTCAAAATGTTGAAAATTGTAAGCTATATGTAAGAAGATAGATTGAAAATCCATTCCATTCCATTGAAAATCCATTGAAACATAATGTGTTTTGATGTTTTATTCCAAATGTAAATTGGCTTTTGTAAATATTAAATTATTCAAAATATTACAATAAAATCTCCCCACAAACCTCCCATCATAGCACATAATGCCATTTTTATTACATACTAATGTTCATTTGTAACATACCTTGATATAAATCAAACAAAAAAAATTGGATTTAATTATCAAATACGACATTATTGGGTTTTTTAAATGTATTGAATAATAAAAATTGATTTAAATGTGCCATGTTATTTTGCATCGATTGAAGAGATGATAAATGATTAGCTAATAATTAAGATATAAAATAAAAAAGATAATTACCTATTTCATATTTGTATGTTGAAACCAAATGAAAACCATACATGTTCAAATGATGAATCAACAATATTTGGTAAAGTTGTTTCCATTATTATGAACTTCAATTTAATCCAAATACATAAATAAAAAAAATCACCTTCCCTATACACATTAAAAAAAACATCTAGAATCAATGATTCACTGAAAAAGAATTATTTAAAAAAAAGACTACTTGGATTGAAAAAAAATTGTATTAAAAATTGGTTGTATTGAAAAATTATTTCTATCAAAAAACTAATTGTATTGAAAAATTACATGCATTGAAAAATTGCTTGTACTAAAAAACTATTTGTATTGAAAAATTATTTGTATTGAAAATATGCTTACATGGAAAAGCTCCTTACACAAAAAAATATTGCTTATACTAGAAAAAAAAGAAAAAGAAAAAGAAAAAGAAAAAAAGAAAAAAAAGAAAAAACATTGAAAAACTATTGGTACTTAAAACTACTTGCATTGAAAAACTAGTTGAATTCAAAAACTAGTTGTATTGAAAAATTACTTCAAACATCCAAAATGAGGAAATCACAAAACATATGGTACAAGAAGTTTTCACATATATGTCCAATATTTGTATGTCGCACAAAAACTATAATCAATAATTGTAATGTTGAAAAAGGTTTTTGTTTAGAAACTTAATTCAACTTTTCAAAATCAAATTTTGCATTTCACCTACATTAGACATTGTCATTAGAATTAATTGCCAAAAAAACAACCAACCCCTCAACATTCAAATTTCTTTTTATTTGTGGGATAAATTGTTGTATGTTTATAATTAAAATTTACCACAAACATGAATTGAAATGAGGAATTGAACTTTTTTTGGACAAACCAATTTCAAAAATTAAAACTTTGTTATATGCATAATTGCTTCAAACTAATTTCCTTCAATGGTCAATAATATAAATCAATCATTGGTTGCAATATAACCTTGAAGAAAACATGATTTATGAACCTTTGATTTTGAATGACAAACATTACAATGAAAATCATCCATTGAGCAAATGATGACATTTGTTACATGACAATTTCCACACATTTTTTGGAACAGAGGTGCAACCATGTTAACTATGGAAAACACCCCGACCACATAATTTAAAATATATATATGCTAAAATAAAAAAACTAATGCAAAATGTAAAAGGAAAAAAATTTGTAAAAATTTATAACAAAAATTTATTATTTTTTTGGTTTTCCCTTAGGAAGAACACAATCAAATGAACACCCACTTGCAAAAATAAAGTTTTTTCTCCCTTGGGAAGGACACAATCAAGTGGCCACCCAATTGTAAATAAATTTGTTTAAAATAAAAATATTTAAAATAAAAATAGTTTTTTCCCCTTGGGATGAACACAATTGGGTGGGTTTTTGGTTATGTTCTTCGAGCAAAAGCAGGTGGCCACTCAGTTGTGCTCATTGGACACAACCAAGTGGCCATTCAATTGTTAAGAGAAAAGGTTTTTTTTCCTTTGGAAGCACACAATTAGGTGGCCACTTGGTTGTGTCTATTGGGTGTAATCGGGTGGCCATTTGATTGTGTCCTTAGGGTGAAATATTATGGCCACCCTGTTGTGTTCATTGGACATAACCAAATGGCCACCCAATTTGTTAAACAAAAAGTTTTTTTTTTTCCTTAGTGAACATAATCGTGTGGTCATTCAATTATTAAGAATTTTTTTAAAAAAAATTCATTTGGGAAGGGTGAAATTGGGTGGTCACCTGGTTAATAATTATATAACAGTAATATTATTATTATGATTTTAAATTATTTTAAATAATATTTAATTATCTTAACATTTTCATTATTTTTTTAGTATAAATTACATATAGATGATCATTTGGCATCATCTAAGTTTTTTCATTGGATTTGAAAAAATATTACAAAATGTTTTTGAATAAAATGATAAGATAAGAATTTACATCTTTTAGTGCAAGTTGAATAATTGATAATTTGTTGTGCAATTTGAGAAGACAAGTTTGAGTAATTTCATTAACAACCTTTGTGAAAATTGTGTATTGTTGTGTTCTCAAATATCAATCTCCTTCGGATGTTGTTGGCACATTCTTGATTAAGACCATAGCACATTAGCCTCCATTGTATACTTAAAAAAATAGTTTGTATTTTGTTCTGAAAATTTGCCAAGAATAAAAACATTTTGGTCAAATTCACCTTTTCCATTTGTAGTCAATAAGTTTTTTCACCTTTGTTTTTCCCTCCTCCCCTTACACCAACAATGATGACAACAATAGTAACAAAGCTCTAATTTTGAAAAGAACTTCTAAATTCTTTAATAGAATCCATGTGAAAAAACATGAGAACCAATTTGGGGTCAAAAACAATGATTGGTGACACAATGGTTGTTAGCTCAATTATAATAGCAACATGCATGTCACCTTTCTAAAATCACCTTTTGGACTTTGATTCAATGTTGAAATTTTTGACCTTCACAAACATGCCTTTCTGTAAATACTGCCCATGCATATTTATATAAGGTGATTTGACCTTGAGAATGATTGTGGTCCAAATTGCCTTGTCCAACAAATTACAATACAAATATGCATGGCCCATATTTTCCATGCTTTTATTTGCAATTCGATTAAAAGTGCCATATCTATTGGACACCTTTGTTTCAAACACATCTTTAATTCCAAAATCGAAATCATTCACTACAATAACTAATTGAGCTTTTTTCACTAGAATAATAACCATTGTGTAGGAAAAAAATATAACTTACCAAACTGAATTTGACAACAAACAAACGAAGTAATAGAAAAACGGACTTAACAAAAAACACACTTGTAAAAACTCAAGTTTGCAAAAAACATTAATACAAAATGAAAATTTAAGTCAAGCATGTTTGTGATAGTTAGAAAGAAAGATAACAAACATATAATGTTGTTTTTAGTATGGGACAAAAGAACCTGATTAAAACCCTAAACCTAACCTCAACCTTTTACTAATGTTCTTTGACTTTAACTAATTCTGATTACATGGTTGATTGCAACTTAATAATAAATAATCATATTCATGGTTCAACATCTAAGTTATGGTCTAATAATGAACAAAGTATCCTATGAATTTTAATCATGTAATTCATGGATACATTGGAACCCTAATTGTCTCACCCAACTTCTTTTTAAAAACTGACACCTAAACTTATCCATTCAGCCTACTTTTGATTCTCTGGCCCCTATACCCGCTCAAAAGGTATTCCCACGATGTCTTTGTAGGGCAGAGCCAACAAAGAGACTTGTATGATGATGCTATGCTAAGAATACTACTACCCAGTACCATAAGGCACCAGCAGAACATTTCTAGTGTACCTGGAGTGCACCTAATCCCACTGGTTTTTTCAAGTGATACCCAGCAGATATCATAGCAAAATTTTGAAAAA
>Ga0116227_10016934_pt1 | contig 10313 bp, 6 predicted proteins | sample S1TSphgellanicum_FD_89693 | JGI IMG/M metagenome (GOLD analysis project Ga0116227, IMG submission 89693) | Host-associated microbial communities from peat moss isolated from Minnesota, USA - S1T2_Fb - Sphagnum magellanicum MG | ecosystem: Host-associated > Plants > Peat moss > Unclassified...
CTTGTTCATGAAGGCCAAAATTCTAGCAGCTCTTTACAGCTAGTAAGGACCTCAAACAGGTTGCTCTGGGAATTGGGATCCCACACTTGGCTCAGCTCATGCCTCAACTAGTGCTTGTGACATATATAGTGCCCAGATTTATATCATTTGCTACATTTTGAGTGAATCATCTTCTTTCTCTTTGATCTGCAGGAGCCTGATTGATACTTCTTCTTTCTCTTCAATCTGCAGGGGCCTGATTGATACATCTTCTTTCGCTTCAATCTGCAGGGGCCTGATTGATCCACCTTCTTTCTCTTCAATCTGCAGGCGCCTAATTGATACACCTTCATTCTCTTCAATCCGCAGGGGCCTGATTGATACACTGTGGTTGCAGGTAGTTTGTGCTTTGTACACCGCCAATTCAAGGCTGTTGTCACATATCATATCATGAGGATCCTCTGCTGCAAGCTGCATCTTGTTTTGCTCCTTTTGCTCTCTACCAGCCAGTGCATCTTCAGTGACGACTGTTCTTCTGTACAGACCTTCTTTGATCCAGATGAATGTAAGAAAAATTGTCACATACCACTCTTCCATTTCTATACTAATTTTTCAGAGCTAATTTCTCATATATGTATATACAAGGTGCAATCCAGGCAAGTTCAGATCACCAGCTCCCAGTCACTGTTGCTGAAGATTCAAATTGGTTTTACTCTTGCTTAGAGCTTATGAACCAGTCTGGCAGCCAAAATTATCATCATGTTTCAGGTTATATGGTTTTGTCCAGAATTATTGTTAACATATAGGCTCTCTAGATGGTGGCCTGGGAATTACCTGCACAAAATTATACCCTACTAGGATGAATGATCCCATTGATCTATTTATGGTTACCTATTTTCCTGCCTATCTACCTATATACGAGACCCATAACCATTCAACTAAGATTTGCCAATTTGATTGGTCATCATAGGTAACTTAAAGCGTGATCACTGATGGTCCAACCATTGAGGGAAGCTCACCTGTTCTACTGTTTATTTCTTACTTTTCCTTATTTGATCTGAGCAGGAGCTGAAGAAGGTCAGCAAACCCTAAAGGCCCATTGAATCCAGACGAGGCAATATTATTTATCACCCCTTTTCTTCTTTTTCTTAATGGAAATAGTACACTTTATTCAAAAGAATCTTCAACAGTATCCAACCTAATCCAGTTTGGTCCAGAAGGTTCCTTCATTACCTCCAACTTTATTAATATATATCCTGGAAGGGTTGGGTGGGTCAAGGCTCTTAGGTCCCATCAAAGGATTGTCTAGTAGAAGCTAGGCAATATGACAACATTTCATAGTCAGGCTGGTGGAGCATATTCTTCCCTATTTTTTAAAAAAAATTGCGAAACAATGAAATTTCCAGACATCTGTTCCCTGGATAAAATATTTGTTTGAGAATTACCTACAGATTTTAATTTTGAATATTTTTAAAAAATTATTTTGGAAACCCAATAGTGGACCCAACCTGACAAGCCATTGGCATACCCAAGTCAAGCTCATTGGCAAAGGGCTGGCAGAAATTTCACCTGCACACCACTGGATTTGAACTAAGGACCTTTTTTTGAGGTCCCAAGGTCCAATAATGGACAATTTTTTGCCTATACTATATGATATTGGGTCCCAATTACCAGTGAGCTCTACAACACATGTTCAGAATATGTTGATTGTGGAATACCCCTCTCCACGTTGCAGTGGAGGTTCCTGCTGATAAATCTTTAAAGGTGATCTAAAGTGTCTAGAGATCTTGGTGGAAACTATGTTCTAAGTGGAAGAAAATTTGATGGTATAGTTATGGAGCTAGATCAAAGTTGTTATGTACAAAAACAAAAACAAAGACTTACTTTTATCACCTTCTGCTGGTACTACAACATGCATAGCGGAGCCATTTTTAAATCTCCAAAACATTCAAGTTTATCCGTTACACCCCAATATCATACACCCACTGAGGTGGGCACAACCCAACAATTTTTTTAATTAGAATTATTGAAGCATGATGGGAGGTCATCCATGGCGGTGGACCACTTTCTCTTTTCAAATTGGACAGTTGTTTGTGTAGAGTGGAGGGAATTGCCACCCCTCATGTGTTACGTTACAGATTGGCTGCATCAAGCTACCAATGCCAGAGTGAGTTACTAGCACCCACCAGCTTTGCCCCAGGCAGGATGGATGGTACAAGGACAGGAAACACTTTTTCATTGGAAATCCTGTCTCATAATTAACCATGCTAGTTAGCTATATACTAACTATCCACACGTATCTAATTCCTAGTCGCCACCCAATGTCTCACATACTTACCTATATAGGTAGTAACCACTTATATTTCCTATGATACATACCCACTTATACATGGTAACTACTTGAAGAAAGTAGGAGGGTTTGTAGAGGATAGGTTAACAAGGTTTGGAAGTTTGGAACCTTGATAGCTTAGTTGTTGGTCTTGTCTTAGATGTGGTAATCATTTTTTATGCAGTCATGGATATAGTGTCCATCCATCATCCATGCCATCACATGTAGTAACAATTGTCATTCAAGAGAAGACATGATCATACATGGAACACATATCAAAAGACAATTTCATTCCTTTTTGCCATAGAGATTTATAGTTGTTTTCATTTTTGTTTCAACTCCTTTTTCATTTGTACTCAAACCATTATCAATGATTCTCTTTAGTTCTCATTTCTTATTATCACCTGCATGTGTCCGTAGCCCTCTAGCGTGTGCAAGCTGTTGCAATTTTTCAGCAAGCTATCATGCTTGAAAATCATTCCTCATCTCTTTCACACATCATAATTACTGCACTCTCATCACAAGCCAATTTGTGACAAACTATGCCCTTTTTATTTATGATCTATTTTATTAGTGTACAAATGGTGTCCTAATTCTTATGTTCTTGCGTGACCTGTGTTCTTCCTTTTTATGCCTTGTACTTCTTGTGGATGGGTTTCCATACTTGCCTTTCTACATACTTACTTACTTACAATTTAGCGTCATTAAGTGGGCCAAACAACTGAGGGTTTACATAGAGGGTTTTTCCGTTTCCAATGGAAGGTGCACTGGTGTGTACCAGTGTTGGCAGTTCTCTACTCTTGGAGGAACCCATGGATCCAGTTCCAGAAATTTTCAAGGACCATTTCCAGTTCAATTTTGGTTCTTCCTTTTTCCCAAAATTGAGATTTGATTCTAATTCTGGTTTCAGTTTTTTTGGTTTGTTTTAGGAGCAGTTCTGGTTGTGATTCTAGAACCTACTGTTGAACTTGCCCAATTCCAATTCCTGTGTGTAGAACCTATGGCTTCGGGTAAACTCCAGTTTCGACTTCATAATTCAAAATATTTTGTAAGAGCATTTAAATTTAGTTTTTGAAAATGAAAAACCACAAACATTTCTGGAAAGCTTGAAACATAATATAATTAGATTAAAAAAAGAATAAAAATAATCAGAAAGATAATCCAAAAAAATCTGGAAATTTCTCAGATAACCAGAAAAAAAATATAGAAACAAGTAAAACCATCTAAAAAATCAGGAAAAAATCCAAAAATTGTGAAAGATGAAAGACATAAACAATAAAGACAAACCTTTTTGAAAAAATCAAGATCAGCAATGACAAAAAACTTAGACTTTCATTCCAAAAATGAGAGATATTTAAAAATCAGAACTGGAATAAAAAAAATTTAACATTGCAGTCCAATTCCTGTTCTAATATCAATTTGGAACCAACCCTTAGGTCCAATTCCAATTTTGATTCTGATTATAATGAAAGTTAGAACCCGAGGTTGGTTCGCACCCAGTTTTAAAACCTTAATATATCAAAGCTGGTTCTAGTTCCAACTGGTTCCAGAACTGAGACCCACTTGTGGGTAGGTTTTTAAGAACCGGAACCAGAACCTTCAACACTACTTGGTTTAAATCAATGACTTTAAGTGCATGTAGAGTACGTTTCCAGTACACGTGGTTTAGTTTTTTGGGTGGCAAATTTTCGCTGTTTTACTCAAATTTCAAAGAAAAACTGGATTCAAAAACTTGTTTGTAAAATACTCTTTCCTCCAAAAAAATTCTCCACTTTTTCGCAAAATAAAAAAACCTTGGAAAAGAAAAACAGGGCACCATACGTTTTGTTAATTTGTTGGTTTATTAGGGTTTATGCAGTGTTTTTTATTTGGACAGATTTTGTAGCTTATTTGACAAACATGTTTGCAAATCTTCAGAATTTTTTTTCATTTGTCTCATGTAAAGTGGACTGCCATAGCCTAGGGTCAGTTTCCACATTAAGAAAACAAATAATTATTATTTTTCAAAAAATGAATTCGTTTTTTTATTTGGTAATTATGTAATTTTCCATCATCTACTATAATATTGTGATATGAGTAGTGAAATTATTTAGAGTGTAGCCTACTATAATTATGATGATTGTCAACATGTCAACTTCATATTTTCACAAAATTTCATTTCACTATTTTGAGAATTATATAATGAGGAAACTGACCTTAGGGTAACGTAATTTTTCTAATTTTTGAGTAAAACTCACCAAAATTTCCCTATTAATGTTTTTTTGAAAAATGAGAAAAAAAAGCCCTTGGGGGCAATGAAGCTCCGTGGTGCTGAGGGCAAGTTTAGTTTTAATATTTTTTTTTTTATTGTTGGCAGCAAAACCGACAGCCCAGAATCGTGCAATTTCCCGCCGCAAAGTTGTCTGCATCCACTGTCAGGTGGAAATGCAGCGAAATCATCCGGCAATCAGACTGCATCTAGAGACATGGTTAAGGAAGCAGCATCAGCAGCCGCAAAAGCTACTACCAATATTGGACGTATTCGGAAACTCCGCACGTGAATATAATCTTCTTCAAGCAGACCACCCAAATTCCATATACTGACAAATCCCCTTGTCGACATCACAACAAAGTACACTAGTAATCACTGCCCGCGCAGAGACACAGGAAGACTCACACACACAGACAAAGTCGCAGACGCAGACAGACAGACAGACGGTACACACACATGCTCACATGAGCACACACAGGTCCTGACAGTAAACCACTTTGAGTGGGATATGCTAGATTTCAGAAAGAGAGGCGAACTCATGTAGTTTCTTTTCAAAAACTTTGTATCGAATATGTGTTACTGATTGGAGATTGAGCTTGCTCATATTATATGTAGACGAAAACTACCTTCCAAAGGTTTCACTACGGGACGAATTTTGGATCCGTGATTATTGTGCTCGCTGATCACGACTTCGGACTCACAGGACATTTGAGCAGCCGTACATCTAGTACGGGCATCTGCAGGATTATAGCTACTTGCAGAGGGCTTTAGCTGCAACAGATGCTGACATGGCTGGAAACAACTACATGAACTTCCCCCATCCAAGGTGGCGCAGTAATTATTTCTATGAGGAGAATTATGGGCCGATGCAGTAGCCAAGCTTTTGTTACGATGGCAGGCTTCCCAATTACCAACCTGTGAGGGAGAAACCGGCGAGGATGTTCTACGAAGGCGACCAGTGGAGGCCTGACTATAATCACTGAGGATACAACAGAGTACGACAACACAACGGGCCACAGTATTATTACAACGCTGGACCCCCATATCCCATGGATGAGGTATGCCTTGGATTCATGTGGGAAAATGGCATGATGCTGCGATCAAAAACTTAATCGGAGGTCTGTTTAATAGTAGACTTATGCTCTTTATGTCATGGTAAAACAAGCTACTCATGATGTAAACCTCATAGCCAGATTGAATCTATCATATACTCGATCACTGTTTTGGGTCAATTTTTATATTTTTATCATGTTTCATAGGTTCCTAAAACTAGTTTTAGTTTTGGTAAGTATGTTTCCATCATGTTTATGGGGGTATTTTTTAAACACATGGTCTACAACATAGTAAATTTCATCAATTGTAAGATACATCTTTGCAATGTTGGTAGCAAGCAACAAATTGTTACAAAATGGTGTGGCTAAAAAACATTATTAATATTCAGTGTTTATATTATTGACCATTCATTAGAATAAAACAAAATAAGAAACAAACCACTCATGATGTAAAGTCCTTCAGAGCAACATTACATTTGTCATATATTTGATCTTTATCTTGGGTTAATTTCTATGTTTCTATCATGTTTCATAGGTTCTTAATAGTAGTTTTTAGTTTTAGTAAACTTTTATCATGTTTCAGAAGGTATTTTTCAAACACATAGTCCACAACATAGTAAATTCAATCAATTGTAAGATATACTTCTGTAATGTTGGTAACGAGCAACAGTTTGTTCCAAAACGTGGTGGCTAAAGAACAGTGCAAATATTTAGTGTATGAATTATCAACCACTCATTATTTTGAAACATTCATCACAAAATAATAAACAAGCTAGATAGACTATATTGGAAAGACTTTACAATGATTAACTGAATGCAGGTGGATGTTTGAAGGAAATGTTATGGTCTATCTAATACATTGCCTTTAAACATCCAACTGTTATCTATTTGACCACTATTTTATATATGTTTTTGGTGAACGAAACCTTGTTATCCTATTGTAGTGCTCCTCCCATAGTGCTTGGGTGTTCTTGAACAATTTTAAAGTTAACATCAATTCATCTTTGAACATCCAAGAGCATTGGGTGAAGTTTTGCAACTTGGTTACATTAGCAACTCTATTGTATTGATTCGAAAAGTCATTTAGAACATACCCTTGGAATATGAAGAAAAAATTAATTAACATGTTTTGAAACCTCTAAAACATGGTAACAACATGGTAAAAACTTAATCAAAACCATATAAACCATATCTCACGAAGCTTGATGGGTAACAAAAGATTAGAGTATTGGAAACATAAAAGAAAAAATTGTAAAAACTTTTTATATGAAGCTGAAAAGGAAATAATGACATAAATGTTGAAGAGATATGATACAAAACATGTTTTACGAAGGAATATAAATAGCAAAATTTAATAGAAACCTATAAGAAACATGATAGAAACATTTAATAAACATATTTTTTAAAATTGCAAAAATATCAAAACTTAAAAACCTTCAAAACATGACATGAAACATGATAGGAATAAAAACCTTGGTTTCTCAAAACCATGTTAAGATCATGCATGTGTATAGTGTTCTTCCAAGTAATTTTAAACCGTCATCTCTAGGAACAAATGAATGATTGCTACCCATATTATGAAAACAACTCTTACAATTGATGGGATATAGTATGTTCTAAGCCTTGGGTTTGCAAAACATCTTATAAAACATAAATTTTGAAACTTAAGTTGATGTTAGGAACACATAACACATTATAAAAATAAAAAGGCTTATTTCTTATTGTGTGATAAATGTTTTATTTTAATCATTGGTGGATAATTATATATGACAAATGTAATGTTGATTTGAGAAAAAACATGATAAAAACATAGAAATCAACCTAAGACAATGATAAAATATATGATAAATCTATATATAAAAGCTAGTTAAAAACATGGGTTAAAACTTGAAGCAAATGGTATTTGAAAATTACCATTCACTAGATAGTCGAAAAATGTGTACAAAAATTTAAAACCTACAAAGATGTTGAAACATAAAACTTGAACATTTTTTAGTGTAGTTGGTCATGTTTCGAATGTTACATTTCGTCAAATCACCTCGCTTAACTAGAAACAAGAAGGGAATTCATACTTCATTTGCTTAGGAATGTTGCAACTTACATTTTTGTGAAATTGCTCACAATGCATTTGGATGTTCAAAGGTAACATGTGGAAAACTTTGAAACATTATCTAAAAACATCCAAGAGCTATGGGAGAAGCATTGCAAGATTATATCTTAGTAACCATATTGAAGAAACAAATGGATTGTTGCAAAAAAATATTTACAGAAACAAAAAAAATAAAAAACTCAAACAACAACGAGGGAAATGAACAAGTAAAGAACAAGAAGGCAACAATAAACAACAACACAATGCAAACCCAACAACATGGGAAATGAACATGATACAAATGGATTGTTGCAAAAACATATTTATAAAAACAAAAAAAATTGGAAACCCAAACAAAAAAAAGTGGGAAATAAACAAGTAGAGAACAAGAAAACAATGACAAAAAACAAAATAACACAAACCCGAACAAACAACACGAGAAATGAAAATGATAGCAGCAGTAAACTTGTCTTTTTTGTGAACAAATATTTGGTGTGCAACTTTTCAACTTTTGACACAACATGTGTCAGTTGCCAAACAACAATTTAAAAACCAATATCCACTTGCAAACATCAAGAAGTCTCAATAAGGTGAAACAAGACATGTTATTGTTTCCTAAAAATGTTCATGCACAACATTACTATGTTTTGAAGGGAAAAATGAAAGTGAAAAAGCTGTACATAAAAGCATGATGAACAAACTAGTGTGGGTGAAAAGAAAAAACTTCCCTATTGCTGCCATGAACTCTTTTTGATATCGAAACCCTAAATAAATCTTTGGTGAGGGAGCGGCGATGAAGACGTTAGAGTTTGATGAAAAAATACACGATAACGATGTGAAGTTGAAAAAGGCCTAAAGTGTCATGGATGGGTCATGGGGCATGGATGGGGATTGCATGGGGGAACATGGAAAATGGGCGCATGGGGCCGAAACATAACTATTGAAACGTTGAGATATGTTTCCGGGGCTTGGGTTGCCCAGGCATCAAAATATGTGTCAGGCTGCCCGCCAAAACTTGACATGTTTTAATGAGTGGTAGGTGTCAAGGTTCAAGTTTTGAAGCTCATGTTTTGTGACGCGTGATTTTCAACCGGTCGCAATCAATGCTAGGCCGCCGTCAAAACATGACATGTTTTCTAGTCAGTTTGCTTCAGGGTCTGCGCTGCTTGTGCATAAAAACTCGCACTGGGCCACCTCGAAGTGAGCAACGCATTCACAACTTGTCACTGAAATAACATCTGGGCTTTGATCTCCATGCATGTAAGCAATTCACACGTTTATCACAATGGTTGAATATAAATGTTTTAACCAATTGGATTAACATTTGCTATTAAGTTTTCATATTATGAATTGGAGGTAGTAAATTTCCAATCCTCCTCATTGAGACACATTCATAAATCTAATGATAATGGTTATAGCACCCAATTAGATAAGATTTGTGTCTCAATTCCTTTAAATAGTTGTACGAAATCAAAGCAATCTTCATTAATCAGGTCAGCTTTTTGGAATAAATCTACTGATCCAGTAGCTGAGCGCATCTCCAGTAGTTCTCTGTATATGACCCTGCACAAATATTTCTCACATCCAAGTTCAATTAATTACTTTTTAAAATCCCACCCATAAAAGTAAAACTGGAACTGCAAACATGTGTTGGACTACCTCAACCCGAAAACCTAATAGCAAACTACCCAGAAGTGGGATGACTGCACGGATTTCGTTTATTTTGCGCTGAACATCAAATGTCGGTAAGGTATAAAATGAGGATGATGATATTTTGTCCATTGCCACTCTCAGCATTTCAGTGTCTCCCTCCTCTTTTTGCACATCCTTCCTCTCAAGCCTTCCAAGGCTACATTTGGTAGCAGCAAGCTTCTTCTAAAGATACTTAGGCCCACAGATCTATCGCTGGTCTCGGATTCTGGCAGCCTCGGGCAAATCAGCAAGTACACAACATTCTTGTTTGCAGCTCAAGAAAACCCATTTCAGCTTGTTTGGTCTTGGAAATCATCTCAGGTGTGATAATCTGCTCTCAGTTGCATTTCATGTACTAGCATATGAGTTCCAGGTACCTATACCCTCAGCAGATATATTCAAAGAACAGGATTTGAACTCAGTTAGGTAGTCCAGAGGGCTTGTAATATTTTTTTCAGATGATGGTTTCAAAGGACTTCGCAGCTGATTGTTTTTTGAAGAATTGGGTTGAGCTTGTTGGAAATACCAACTTGAGCATTACATCCAACTTTAATGCCAAAGGTTCTTGGTGATTTGCAGCCAATTTGGTTGCAGGCTGAATCTCAATGGCTTCTTCAACTCAATTGAATGAGATAACATTGGATACAATTCCAGCTAACTCAAATATACCCTCACCAGTGAGCATCGCACAGGAAACAGGCATGAATGGACTCCCATCATCAGCAAATAGCTTTTCTCAAAGATCAAATCAATCAACAGAAACAGGTAGGCTGAATTGCTTCAACTCAATTGAATGAGATGACATTGGATACGATTCCAGCTAACTCAAATATACCCTCACCAGTGAGCATCGCACAGGAAACAGGCACGAATGGACTCCCATCATCAGCAAATGGCTTTTCTCAAAGATCAAATCAATCA
>Ga0116227_10016935_pt1 | contig 10313 bp, 6 predicted proteins | sample S1TSphgellanicum_FD_89693 | JGI IMG/M metagenome (GOLD analysis project Ga0116227, IMG submission 89693) | Host-associated microbial communities from peat moss isolated from Minnesota, USA - S1T2_Fb - Sphagnum magellanicum MG | ecosystem: Host-associated > Plants > Peat moss > Unclassified...
AAAAATTATAGATCAACCAGTGTAATTTGGTAAACATTCGCGAGTAAAGAATGTTATGACAAGGTGCTAAATGAAGAATTTTAAAGAATTTTAATGTGCAAAATGAAGAATGTCATAACTATGATGATGAGTTGCAAGCTTGTTGTCATCATCTAAAGTTAAAGGCCACACGAATTTTTAAAAATAAAAATGTCCAAAAATGATATTTATCTAGAAGATCGTTGAAGCTTGGAGGAGAGGTGGTGATGGTAGAAAAAGGCAAAAATTGTTCCATGGCACCTCCCAAACATTGAAAAAACACCAATGAGCTCCATAGCAAAACAAATTTTAAAGAATAACAATCTGCTCTTAGAACTTGTTGCTACATAAGAGCCAAAAAAGAAAAAGAAAAAGAAGCAAGCAAAAAAAGAAATTGAAAAAATGAAAAACCGAAATTAAAAAAAGAAAAATTGTGACCCAAAAAAAAAATCTAAGTTTTTTTTTTTCAAAACCCACCCAGACCCCAACAGTAGCTAAGTGGGGGGGGGGGGGGGGGGGGGGGGTTGGGGGGTGGGTGTGAGATATGACAAAAAGTTTGCATGACATGTCTAGCATGCCCAATCAAAGGTCCTCTTTGCATGTCCAAAAGCACGATGTAGGTGCAATAGCTTGCTCACTTGATTGGCCTTGCCTTGGTTGGCAAGGATATTGAGCTTTTAAATTCATTTTAGAGTGTAGTAGCTTAAGGGATTTTGGCCCCTAGGTAATAATAGGTCTATTTTTAAATGAGGATTTTTGAAAGACAATATTTTTGGCTTGTGTTGAAACTTGAGATTAATTATAATATCTTGAAGGATTTTGGTCTCTTTGAGAGGAGTTTTTGAAGAATGTATTTTTGCATGGTGAAATATTTGAGATTCCATAATTCTTCTTTTGCCTTAAGATACTTTTTAATGTAGATGGCAAGGCCACATTGTAACACAAACCTTGTTTCATATCCTTTGCCTTTAGTTTTACTCTTGTAACCTATATATAACCAATCCAAAAGCGGGAGATTATGTTGATAACATATCTATTTTGAGATTGTCCAAAGCTTAATTTATTTTTGTGATGTTAGCCAATCAAAGATGCTTAGCACAAAGGAAAAGAAAAGAAATCAACTTTAGGGTCTTTGTAACTAATTTGTCACAATATATATATCCATATTCCCAACAATAAAATGGCTTGCACATTGTACTTTGGATGAAGTGCAACCTTAAATAAGGTGAAAATGAATTTGGACCTACATATTTGCACAACATATAGTGGGCTCCATAAAACCTTGTCACAAAGTTATGATTATTTATAATTGTTTAGCTCATATGCTAACATCTAAACTAGTGGGGACCATTATGCATACTCCTCATGTACAAAAGGTGTATTTAGTGGGCTGCTAAACCCTTTGTAAGATCACCCATCCTAATAATACTACATGGGTTTAACTTCAGAGTTCTTATGCACGACACTTGTGAAAAAACTATTGTTAAAATTTTAAATAATTTTGATATGTGAAACTCTAAATTCAATAACTCATGTGTGACCTAAAAACAATGTCAAATGTTTTTTATGGATGAAAGTAAAAAAACCCTAATTCAACTCTGTGATAGAGCTGTTGGAAGCGTGGTGTTTCAAGGGTGCCAAAAAAATTATTTTCTAGTTTTTTCTATTTTTGGCTTACTTTGTTGTTTTGCGGGTTATTGCAGAGTGATCTTGGTGAACTGGTTTCAGTGATGGAGCACAATCTTGGCTGCTCAATGGGCTGCTCTTTATGAGCTATGTGAACCACGGATTTGGTGGAAGATTGGTGGGAGATTTTAGGGGAGCGAAGGGAGGTGGAAAGGAAAAAAAAAATATAAAGTTGGCTGAAAAGAAGGAACGTGGATTGTTGGCGAAGGGATGAAGCTAAGTCTCTAGATTTTATGATAATTAGTAAGTGTGGAGTTGATTTTGGAATTAGATTGTAATCGATTAAGAACAGAAGTTGATATGGACTTTTTCCTCATCAAGAACTCTGATGCTTGAAATTCTACTGTGCCAAGAACGTCATGAAGAGATTAGGAGGTCTAGCATTTTCCTTTTAGGGACCAACACAAAGGAAATGATGAGTGTGTCAAGGATTTCAAAAGTGGTTGTTGTGGTAGCATCATCTTTGATAGTTTGGGGGTTTTAATGTGAGTGTGCAATGTGTTCATTTTGAGAAGAAAGTACCTACTGGATAGTGGGAGCTCCGGGGATTTTGGGAACAAGGGGATATTATGAAGTGCATGAAATCACACTCACCTACTCTGTTTTGAGTCCTTGTCTAGTTTCTGAGAGGAATAATGTGATGATGTCGAGATTATATTTGTGGGATTTCTGTTGTTGGAATTTGAGTTGCCATTCTCATTAAATAACTAGTTGATTCCTTGAGAGGAAATCAAGAGAGAATTTGATCCCTTGAGGTCCATAAAAATAAGATAATAAAGTTTGGATGTCTTTAAGGATATAGATGTAAAGTTAATGTTTGTAATAACCTTATTTTTGTCTCAGGAAGATTTTAGATATTCATATTGAGTTTGTATACACAACATCAGGGATTTACACACATAGAAAACATCTCCCTTTTTTTTTTGCTGACACCTGATCCATTGGTTTAATAGTTATAAAATGACAAATGTGCACATGGCCTCATTGAATATTCTTTTACGATAACAAATGCAAAGTGGGGGAAGCCCATAATTTAGGAGGCTTTCAGCATGATTGCATTAGCCTTTTTCTTACTGGCTAAATTCACCAAATATATATACATATATTTGAATTTGAAGTGAATTTGGATGGTTTCAATTGTCAAAAGTGATAAATAATAATAAGAATTGCCAATTTTTTATATTTGGTTTTCAATGTGTAACCATAGTTGATTAAAGATTTTAGTTTCATATGTGGTTTATAGTTGTATTTGGTTAAATCATTTTAGGGATTATTAGCATTTAGGTCACATAACAAATTTTTAAAAAAAAAGTTGGTTCAAATTCAAACAAATTTTTAACTTGATTAAGTTTTCTTTAAAGTTGTATCCAATCCAACCTTTTTTTTTTTGGTTTGTCATTTTTATTTATTGTTATCCATGAAATCTAAAAAAAATTGATGAAACAACAAAACTCAACATGATATTGTTTTATTATGATTTACATTTAATGTAACTATGTTATTGGCAATTATCTTGCCTATTTCAAAATTTGCATTGGGAATAACATCCAAGACCAAACTTCATTTATCACTTTTGAAAATGCAAAAAAATCCTAACTATGGCACCCAATGCAAATTAATTTTGATCTATTTTGTAGACTTAATGAACAATTTCATCCCCTACACGAGGCAAAAAAATAAATCATTTTCAGCTTGTGGCATAGGTGACAAAAAAGATTAGTCACTAGATACATAGGTGGTGAAAATAAAAGCTTGATGACAAAAAATAAGTGGCTACAACCATTGCTTTCAAGTTGCCTTTAGGCAATTTTGAAAATAAGTATAAAGTTCATCTTGACATTTAGTCATTCTACTATATTTAAATATTTTGGATAATGAAATTCCAACCTTGTTGGTTTTTGGGTATGGATATTGATCTTGTCTTAATAATCTGGCAAGACCATGATTTTGTGAAGTGTTATGTAAATTTGATTTCAGAAAAATTTAATAACATCCAAAACTTATTACAATCATGGAAACCAAGGCCAAGACAAATGTTACATAAATCAATCATACCAACCTCTATCATTTGTTATCTAAACATTGACCCACATTTCAAAGGTAGGTGTGAATGGAAAGTTATCAAATGTGAAAAACCTTTGTGCATACATAACAACAATTAATTGCAAATATGGGTTCAAGTGATTACAAACTTTTTCAAAAAAGAAACTAAACTAAAACACTGTTAATCTTCAATAGATCCAAGATGTGAGTCATGACAATTTCTGCTAGCTTCAACTATTTTGGAAAAGTATGAGACAAGAGTTGAGAAGTGTTAATGACACACCACAAACGGGTGAAAGGATTACCAAACATGGGATGTGCCTTGTTAGTTGTTAAAGCCACCACTTTTGCCATTGTTTTAACATTGTTAGACTTCATGGTAATCTTGAAAAATCCTTGTTGCACATCCAGGTCCTAGGCTAAAAGAATAGCAAGCACCATCAAAACCGATTTGCCATCTATTGTAATTCCACATGGCCATGGGGTGCAATAGAAGGCTTTCAAAACCTCCAAGTGTCGAGGAAAAGCACTATATGCATGTCCTTACAACTAGTATTGAAGATAAACAACTCCCATGGCATCTAATACTAATTGTTCAAGAAATCGAACATCTAACTCCTTAATGACACCTACAACAACTTTTGCCATTTCTAGCTTCAACCCATCACAAAACCTTTTTAAAAATTGCATCAATTAAAAAAACAAAGAGATCCCAATATTATCTATTGAATTTGAACAACTACATCATGCATCCAACTAACCAATTCCATTAAAAAAGACATGGGAGAGTTAAAAGCTTGTGTTTGCACTCTACTTTGACCAATTGCACTACATGTGTAAATGTAGCTTATATCATAGGAAGCATTCTAGTTGTTTCCAAACAGATGACATTAGAATGTGCCCAAATTCTTTCGCCATTTAACACAAATGTTAGTTGTTGAATAAAATCCAAGTAATAATTAGTGACCCATTTCATGTGAATTTGCTAATGGTTACATTGAATCAAGACATAGAAGGACTAAAATTTGTCCCCTTGGAAGGACAAATTGTTATCACAATATAAGGTATACATTTGGCTTTGATAGACCTTCACAACATCTATGAAATCATAAATGAATGTATCTTTCCTCTAAGCAAACTTCAGAAGGGATTGCATTGCCTCCATCAAGGGAAGCATAACAACTAGCCCAAGTAACAAATGAATGTCCATAAGAAGCCCCATATTGACCTACAACAAAATGCCACATTCTCCACTAAAGAATGCCATACAAAAATATGGCTAGAACAATAAAAAGAATGCCATTAGAAATTTTCATTTTCCCTTCCGATAGATTGCCACAATAAAAACACAAATGCCATCAAAATTAGAGCATTGGTGATAAGGACCCAAAATGAAAAAAAATATTTTACCCATCTCTAGTAGAGTACTAGTGCATAATTATATACTTGTTGCACAAAATCAACATATGTTGTTTAAGCACAAATACCATTAGATTCAAACAAATTGGTAGGAAGAACCCAAAATGAATCCAAAGGTTATGCCACTTCAATTGTACATAATCAAAATTGCAACATTGGTTTAAAAAGCCCAAAATGGAAAAATTCTTTCTACCCATCTTTCTTATTACTAATGTAGAATTCTATATTGGTTTCAATTTCTAAAGATGTAATCAAATTCAAAGGAGTGGTATCAAAAACCCTAAATATATTCACCTCAAATGCACATATTCAACATTTGTTGTGATAGCATAAATGCCATCAAATTCAAGTAAATTGGTAGCAAGAACCCAAAATGAATCAAAAGGTTCTATTCATTTCAATTGTATATAATCAAAATCACAACAGTGGTAAAAGGCCCCAAATTTTAAAAAAAATTGTGCCCATTTTAATTGTATAGAAATCAACACCTAATGTTTTAGGTTTAATCAAAATCATGAGGAATACAATATATCAAATAACTACATAAACAATAAAATAATTTTAAAAACAAAAAAAGGTTTAAAATTGCAGACCTTTTGTTGTTTGGATAGAATTGAAATTAGCTTGCATGATTCCAAATAATGGCTTATATTAGCCATAATTTGCTTTCAGGGCTCTGACATTGACATCCAATAGGTCTTAACATTTTTTATGATGTTGTTCCCCTTAATTTCCATTATTACAGCAAGTTTTTGGAACCCAAATGTCGTTTCATGAGTGATTGAAATAATTGTATAGGTTTACCATGTATGCTTCAATGTGGGCAATGAACATCAAATTAAATAGAGACTAAACCGCAAGGTTAATCCTATGAACAACACAATGGACACCCATTGAAAATGGTGCCCATGCTTATCTAATTTACTTTGTAACTATTGTTTTACCCCTCGAAAAAATAGAAGCCCCATTTGCACCAAAACATAATTTTTTGCAACATCCTCCCTAATCAACTCCCCACCTTTCATCAATCTAGCCATGATGACTTCAATGAGATTATTAAAGCCATACCCATCCACAATCTTTTTAACACAAAGCAATATATAGGAACCCTAATCCCAAAATCAACCATGTAAGCATGAACACATATCCATGAACCATTATTAATGGTTGTAACTCTATCACATGAAAAGGCTATGAATCTAGCATATTGAATGGCCTTGAAATGGCATCTTGAACTTGCATTTACATGAACTCAACATGGACCCAACTAGTAGTATCATACCAATGCATGCTCAAATTGTTTGGGATCGCTAAGCTTCTAAAAAACTCCTATAAACTTTCATACTCTAGCATTGGATGACCATTAGATAAAACATGCAGAATAGATTTCATTTGCACAATTTTTCAATTCCCCTCACCTCCAAGTTAATTTTGCTTGTGCCAAAATAGACTTATAACCTTTAAGCATACAATTTCATGTTCATCAAGTGAACACAATCATGTGCAATGTATTCCCCACCTTTTTTCACCCCCAACTTGGGCATATTATGCACTACAATTCTACAACGTTGGTGTTTTGTCAAAGTGTCCCATTTACAACTAATGACTTTTTCTTTGTTCTCAATCAATGAACACACTTTACATTTCACCACATTTATAAACCTACCTTTAAACACCAAGCCCCTTGCCCATGGCATGCAAATTGCCCATTCAATTTGGAATTTGCAAGTGCTATCATAAAACTTTCTTTTACTCTTCCATTCATTCTTTTGCTTCTTACAAGGTGGAATAAAAGTAGGGTCATCATATTGAAAATCAGATAACTCAACAACATTATTGTTGGAAATGACATCAAGGTCATGAACTTGATGATTTTTACCATGAGTAGTTGAAGTAATAGGAACATGCAAGATTACCCATGATAGAGCAAGACCATTTTCAGCTATAACAACAAAACCATTAAATGTTGAAAGATCAACAAAGATAAAAGCTGGAGCATCTTTGATTAGAATAGCAGGAACCCCAAGGGCTATAAGACCAACAAAGACAAAAGCTTGACAATTTTTGCTTAAAGTAATAGGACCACCAAAAGCTACAAGACTAACAAATACAGGAGTTCGACCATTTTCAACTAGAGTAGCTTAGGACCACTAGAGGTTGCAAGACCAATAAAAACAAGAGGTCAACTGTTTTTGGTTAGAATAGTAGGACCACCAAAGGTTGTAAGACCAACAAAATTAAAAGCTTGACCATTTTCGGCTAGTGATAAAAATGTAGCTAGCTCATTTATAACTGCATAAAAACACTATCAATTTAATCTAGAGATGGACTCCAAGCTCCTCCAAGAATTGATTTCAAACCATTAGAAGATGTAAAGGAAGGGGAAACATGGTGGAATTGGAAACAAGAAGTAATGGACTAGTTAGATGAAGATTCCTATTCTAATTAAAATATTGTCACAATCCTAAAAAAACCATTGTAAGAGGATGATAGAGAACATGATTTACAGCGAAAAACTTTGACACAACAAAATTTACAAAGAAAAACACAAAGGAGGAAAAGCTCAATGCATGTGTTGCTTAACATGCTTAAACTTTGCAATCAACGTTGAACAAGCTTACGCAATGTGCATTTTTGCAATCCCACAATGAATCTCATCACCATCACTGTACAAATCACGTGCCCTCAACAAACTTCAACAAATTTCCAAAACGGCTAGTGCGATCTAGCGAAGAGATTGCACCCTCTGTTGCAAAATGCGACGATGGGAGGGAGCTTCATGGTGCACGTTGGCTTCCAAAACCCTACATTCTACAACAAAAGAGGCGAAAGGAGTTAGGGTTCATGGTGCTCATCGACAATGGAATGATCCCCATTGTTGCATAATCAATGGTGAAAATGACGAAAGGGATGGATGTTGAGGTTATAAAATAGCAGCCTCCATCCACATCCAAGGTAGTCTCTAACAAAAGTAAGTGCCCTTCGTCTATTTGGCTCATCGTGCTGACCCAGCAGAGGCTGAAATTTGGCACTGATTCGCAAAGGAAAAACAAAAGGGGGGTGAACTGAGTTGGTGATCATCCACTCAGGAATGTTTTAAGGTCCCACTTTGTTTTGGTGACCTCCATGAACTCATGGTCTAAATATGGTGACTTCTGACTTTGTTTTTTTCCTCTCAAAATACGATGACTTTTGAACTTTTTCCTCCCAAAAAAACCGTTTCATACACTTTGCATTGGATTTTAGTTTACTTTGTAATAAAAGTGGGAGAATTCACCCCCAAAAAAACACTGATTGGTAGAGGCCCAAATAAGGGGGGTGTGGGTGGACTGTCTGGAAAGCAGGCTGAACTTTTAGTGACCTATGGCAATGTCAAAAGTGTCAGCCTCATTTGGCTTCTTTTTACATGGGCCACATAAAGGCATGTAAAGGCCTTAAAATGGGGCATTTGTGATATTTGACCCTCACAACTCCTGTGGTTTGAGGGGGCAAAATTCAGGTTCATGTATATTGAGGATGATAGGAGAGAGAGAGAGAGAGAGAGAGTATATAAGGATGGGATCAAATTGAAGTGTAGGTGGATTTGTGAATTTTGGATTTGGTAGTAAGGAAGGTAGAACTGTGCTTTTAAAGTGGAAGAAGTGTGCAAATGCACTCCTCTTTGACCACTGGTGAGGACTGGAATGGGAGGGTATCATGACTCATGAGCATTTGTTTTGTTGTTGGCTCTGACATTATAAGTAGCCTAAAAAGGGAGGGCCAGTAAGTGGAGGGGCTAGTTTCTGTTGGTCCCACAATTTTGAGGCTTGTGTTCACAACTTCACCAGGTGTATAGTTCCCACCTTTGGTCCCACAAATTTGAGGATTTTTCACCAGGTGTAGTTTCTCTTTTAGTCCCACATTTTGAGGGGCTTTCTCTCTCACCAGGTATAGTTTTATTCTTTTGCTCCCACTTTTGGAGGGATTTTCTCACCAAAGTGTAGTTTTCTTTTGAACCCACAGTTTGAGGATTTCTCTCTCTCTCTCTCTCTCTCTCAACTGTCAGTTCATTAGTCTTAAGAACTTTATGAAACATTTCATTTGTTAACTCGCCATTTGAATGGCAGAGCCATTATTATGTGTTGAGCACACTTCTTGTATAATACAAATGTCATCTATCTACACTAAGAAATGTCAGCTAAGCTATTTAGATTTTTAATTTAAAAGAAAAAAACTTCTTCTTTGATTTTTTCCTTTCTTTTTCCCTTAGGTAGAGAAAAGGCAAGTAGTGCCAATTATGCAGGAAAAAAAACCCAGGGTGGAGTGGACTTTCTTGAAAGAATAATATTTTTTTAGTTTTTGAGGGAGGTTTTTTTTTTTGGGGGAATGTTTTGAGAATGCCGAGTGACTTGCTTGCAAATAGAGCAGCAATTAGTCATAAAGCATCATTACATTTAAAAATATATATATTTTGATTTCTCACCGGGCTGAAGAAATCGTGGTTGTTGATGTCGTAATGACGTTGTAATGATGTCATAAAAACAATAACTTACACAATTTGAAAGATATTCTCAACTTGTTAGAGTAATTCCACCAGGCCAAAGTTTCCCACCAGTCTATCCCTCCTCCTTTTCCCCACCATTGAAACACTATCCCTCTACAGTGTCATTGTCATGACGGCACTTTACTAAGAGAAGGGTCTGCTGATAGACCCTTCTCCTATACATAATGAGTCTTTTTCTTTCTTTTTTCCTTTGGGATAAAAAATGCAAGTAATGCCAAGTTTGCAGAAAATAACATCCAGATTTTATGGACTTTCTTGAATTTATTTATTTATTCATTTATTTTTGGTTTTTCAGGTTTAAAAAATAATTCCCCCCTCTTTTGAAAATGTACAGAGACTTGCAAAATAGAGCAGCAATTAGCCATTATGAGTATTTTTTCTTCCTTTTTTTCCTTCTGGAGAGAAATGCAAGTAATGCAGTACAAAAACATTCAGGGTGGACTTTCTTGAAACAATAATAATTTCTTTTGTTTTTCAGAGTTTTTTTTTTTTTTTTTTTTTTTTTTTTTTTTATAATTTTTTCCTTCTTTTTTTTTTTGTCTCTTTTGCCTTAAATAAAAACAACTCCAAAAAAAAACAAAAAAAGAGGAAGGAACCAAAAACA
>Ga0116227_10016936_pt1 | contig 10312 bp, 6 predicted proteins | sample S1TSphgellanicum_FD_89693 | JGI IMG/M metagenome (GOLD analysis project Ga0116227, IMG submission 89693) | Host-associated microbial communities from peat moss isolated from Minnesota, USA - S1T2_Fb - Sphagnum magellanicum MG | ecosystem: Host-associated > Plants > Peat moss > Unclassified...
ATATAGTTTAATATTTAATATTGATTTAAGAATAAAGAAAGAAGAAGAATGGGAATGTGGGGGGGGTGGGGGGGGGGGGGGGGTGTTTTGTTTTGCTTAGTAGATAGTTTATTGGGTTTTGCATGCTTTGATGATTGTTTCACATGTACATTATTTTTTGTTCCTTGCTTATTTGCAATAGACCTTGGAAAGCTCCAAAATACCAATGTTAGAAAAGAAACATGCCAATACTTGCCATTGCAAATGTCAACTTGTAACCATGAAATAAAATGTAAGAGAGATGAAGAATTATACTTGCTTTTGCATTGCAATTTGACGAGAAATTTTCATCGTTACTTAGTTCATATACCTCTCTTTCTTTTGGATGTATGGGTCTTGGAGGTGGTATACCGAATGGCTGCTTCTGTAATTTTGGTGGTGTAGGCCTTTTGTGGTTTGTTTTGCCACATCATCAATTGTTCGTTTGCTTTGGTTTCGGAATGTTTTCCTAAATTTCTCCCCTAATTTATTGAACTCCTTAAGCGCAACTTTTGTCATCTTTGGATACATTTTGAATAGTTCACTGCCCATGTAATTAAGGCACAAAATCATCATTTTGTGTGAAGAAAAAATATTTTTGTCTTTAAACAAATTGTTATAGAACTTACATTCAAACGATGGCTTATTACCTATGAACACATCAACATGTCAAATGTCAAAATATGTTTCCAAGGCCAATTGCTCATACTCATCTTCAAGGTACAAAATGACACAATGATGTCTATTTTGTTGCAATGTGAACTTGTAAATCTTGATCTTCCCTTGTAGACCTCCAAATACCTGCAATGGCAAGATCACTGGTTGTCATTCCCCACTACATCAACAACCATATATTTTGATACAACAACACACACATTACCTCAAGGCAAAACTCAACAAAACAACCATCACATCTATAGTTGTAGTAACACGATATTGAAACAAGAAGCAATGAGACACAAATCTCATCACAGGTACAACACATTTCAATACCCACAAAAGTGTTAAAATGCAATTCCAAACTTTTTATTTTTATTTTTTATTACTTGCAATTGGGTTGTGTTTTGCATGTGTTTATCTGTTTATTCTTGCAGGGATTGGTTCTTCATTATCAACTAAGAGGATAATGGGCACAATGGACTATTATCACAACATCAACATCTATTACAACTACTATTTTGAAAGGAAATTAAATCAATACCCACAACAATGCTATAGTGTCAGAAGATTCAATTGCAACAAGAAGTGTAAAAGATTCAATTGTAATAAGAAGTGTAAAAAAGGGGGAGGAAAGTAGGTACCTTCTAGGATTTTAAAGGGATTATGTGGAACCCGGACCTAATGTCAATAATAACCCTGGTGCTCCTTCTATTCAACCTTAGTTGACCGAGGAATTGGAGGTAGTGGCAAAACAAATTGAAATGCATACAAAAACAGAAACTAAACATGCAAAATGCAACCAAGGAATTTTGTTCAAACAAAAAATGAAGAAAAAGTCATAAGAAATTGTTACCTACATTGAGTTCCTCTTGTATTTAAAACAAAACCCCAAAATTTTAGACCATGGACAAAGTTCTACTATGTTTAGAATTGAACTTCAAATTGGACTTTTTGAAATCAACAATATTTTTGACAATATAATTTAACCTAGTATGCTTAGGCATGTTTGAGCAAAGCCCAAGAATGGTTTTTATCGGGACCCCAACCTTTGGCTCACGACCAAAGCAAGGGCTTGCAAAGGTGTGGGTCAAGAGTGAAACCCAGGAGTTACATTTCATGCTCTTGGGAGTGTAAGAAAATGTGAGGGGATGAACCCACTCGCTCCCAAGTGGGCTCCCACTTTGGGAGTTGAAATCTCAATGGACTCCTAAATTTTTAGAGATAAATTTCAGGAGTCAAAACTCATTGCATTAAAAAGATCTTTATACCATTAGAAAGCTCGTGAGACTTAGATGTCTAAAATGGGCTTGCATCACCCATTTGGGTACTTAAAACATAAGTTATGGCCAAAAAAAGGGTCGGGAATCAAATTGTCAATTTGATTCCTGACCATTAAAAGTTGAGAATTGCTTTAATTTACTTATGTTCAAGTGGCATGCCACATACCTTTGAAAATCTTTCAACAAGGGCTACAACTTTGCTTTAAACTTGACCTCAATTAGAGTTTGTACAAAAAGTTATGGGCCTGCAAAGTTGCACGAGTCCTAATTTAGGGAATTTCGGAATTCCCAACTTGGGAGTCTTGGAACAAAATGACATTTGGGTGTAAGCCCTATGGCTAGGCATAGAGAATACTATAAAGGGGAAGGTGATGGCTTCCCACAAGTTTGGGCCATGGTGAATCTTGTGAGTCCATGTATGTCGGTGGTTTGTCCGTGCATTAAAAGTGCTATAACTATGCATTAACCAACTTATTGTTTGGTTTGTGCAAGCCCATGTGAATAGTTGACCCATTTGTCATTCATCCTAATCCCTATCCCAAAGCTCCAACATGCCTTTCTTACCCCTAAAAATGTTGTGAACTAAGGAGTGCATCCCAATTTCTTCTTCTTTCGCTATTTTTACCTTCAAATTTACATTTGAATCTTATGAGGAGTTTGGGGGTGTGTCAGTTTTATCGTTGCATTATGGTAGAAAGTACCATGTACCTTTACGAATAATTTTAAAAAAAAATTTAGTTGACTTACAAAAAGAAAATATAACAATAGACAATAGTTACTACTTGTGCTCCATAATTCAAAACCGAACATTTCACTCATCACATATTTTTAACATGGCCATCAAAAGATTACAACACAACTTATGTAAAAAGGACAACAAAAACATGTACTAAACAGGAGAGAAATCAAGCACCCATTGATTCTTGGTCACTTTCCAAATTCTAGATGGATTGTTGGTAAATTAGGGATTTAAATATGCTATGTACTTGGATTTTCCCAACAATGAAACAATAGCTCCAAGTGCCTACATTCCAATACAAATAATGAAAGGAAAAAAAATAATGAAACGGGAGACTTACCCTTTCTAGCCATCATGTTGCTGCCAACTTTACAATATTGATGTATTTTTGTCAACCAAGGAGGCGAATCATGTAGGGGTTTTCTTGAGCAATTATTGGCAAAACCTCTTGAAGTAAATGCATGTGCTCTCCTTTTGTTGCCATTGCCATGACTTCAAGGTCATTAAGTTTTAGGATGTCTTCAATCCCCAATTCATCGGATTCAATGGCATGGGCGTTGTCCACAATTGTGATATTCAACTCAATTTGTGAGAAGTTCGCAATGATTTTGGAAGGAGTTGAACTGCGTTGTTCAACAAAGCTTCCAATTCTAGATTGCGTGTTCTCTCTAGGAAAAGTTCCTTCCATGATTGGCAAAACTTAATAATGCAGTGCAAGTAAATGTAACATGAGTTTGTTGTGTGCTTCAGTATTGAATTTGTTAAACTTGTAATTTCATCAGTCAATGTAACACTTGTAGTATTAAAAGTACATGACGAAATTGTTACAACTCAACCTTAAACCTTCATATTTTGCCGGTGAGATGCACTATGCAACTTATCCTTCTGCATCTAAAAAAAGGGAAATTTCAAACATGATTTGTGAGCACCATTTTTTGCAAAACACATACCTTGTTCAACAAAATGTAGATCATGTTGTAGATATTGTCGATGGTGTTGTAGTCAATGATGACCAACAAAGTGAGGTTCAACAACAAACTTGAAATGAATGTTGACAATGGTCTACATGGGTGGATGGAGGACAAAAACTGGTGGGTATGTCTGATGACATGGAAAAGGTGTAGGTGGGGTCACCGAATGACATGGACATTGAAAGTGTGGGGTCCAATGGTGGGGCTTGTTTTGGACGTGGAAGGCATGAAAGTAAGGTCAAATGGTGGGGTAGAAAAGTTAAAATAACATCGAATAGACCTCATTAGGGGGTATTTAACACCTTGCCATATATTTACATTGTTCTTAACATTATAACTATTATAATTAGTTCAAACCTTGTGAATTAATCTTTGAACCTTGGGCATTAAATGCACAACCTTCTTTAATGGTTGTGCATTAAACCTTGTGCTTTGTACTATGAAAACTTGACTTGAGTAAAGGGTTTTACTTCATTTGAATTTCAATATTATTATTTTTAAAATTTTAATTATTATACAAGTGAGATATGGTGATTATGGTTTCAATTAGGGTATCATTAAAAGTGATACCTTGAGGGTTTCAAATAACAATACCTAGGTGATATTTGGGGGCATTTTTTTATACTTGCCCAACATTAGTGTCACAACACTAGCTTTGGGCTCGCGACTAAGGCAAAAGGCTTGTAAAGGTGTGGGCCAAGACTAAGCCCGGGAATTGCATTCTCATGCCCTTGAGAGTGCAAAAGAGTGTGAGGGAAAGAACCCTTACACTCCCAAGTGAACTCCCATGTTGGGAATTGGAGTCCCGGTGGACTCCTGAATGTTCAGAGAGTAATTGCAAGGGCCGAAACCCAATGGCTCAAAAAGTTCTTTACACCATTAAAAAGCTATTGAAACGTAGATGTCTAAAATGGGCTCACATGACCCATTTGGACATCTAAAACACAAGTTATGGCCAAAAGAAAGGATGGGAGTCAAATTGGCAATTTGACTCCTGACCATTAAAAATCAGGAATTGATTCGATTCCCTTACGTGCATGTGGCATGCGACATACCATTAGAAAGCTCTCGATGAGGGCTATAACTTTGTTTTCGACCTCATCTCAATCGGAGGTCAAAACACAAAATTCTAAGGCTTCAAAGTCGCGGGAGTCCTAACTTTGGCGATTTCGAGATTCCCACTTGGGAGTTCCATGACAAAAAGTCATTTGGATGTGGGTCTTCTGAAGAGGCATACATTATACTATAAGGGGGAAGGTGATCGCTTCCCCCAAGTTTGGGCTGTGGTGAGTCTTGTGAATTCGAATTGTTCGCGGCTTGTCCTAACACCAAAAGTGCTCCAATTATGCACTAACCACCTTGTGTTGGTTTTGTGCAAGTCCGTGTGAGTAGTTGATGCTTGTCACTCTTCCTAGTCTCATCCTAGAGCTCTAGCACGCCCCTCTACCCTTCAAAGTATTGCGAGCCAGGGAGTGTGCCCTGACTCTTTGTTTTTCCGTTATCTTCAATTTGGACTCACATTTGAATCCATTAAGGAGCTTGGGGGTGTGTCGATTGGCATGGATTGGTTGTGATTGAAAATTTTGATCATTTGGGTAATAATCGATATTTTTTGTTTTAAAATTTTTTTTCATTTTTTAAAAGTCATTAGAGTGCAACCAAGGCGTGGATTGGTTGTGACCAAAAATCTTGGTCATTTGGGTGGAAACCAAAATTCAATTGACATCTTTCCATTTTTTTCTTCTTTTTTTCGGTCATTGCATTGTGACCAAGGTGTTAGGTTGGTTGTGATTAAAAACTTTGGTCATTCAAATGGTGATCAAAATTCGATTCACACCTTTCCACATTTTTTAATTTTTTTTTATCGATGCAAAATGACCAAGGTGTGGATTGGTTGTGATTGAAAATCTTGGTCGCTTGACTGATGACCAAAATTTGGTTGACCTTTCCACCTTGAATTTTTTTTTCGGTTGTTGCACTATGACCGGGGTGTGGATTAAATACGATTGAAAATCTTGGTTGTTCAAGTGGCAACCGAAATCTAATCAATGTTATTCCATCATCAATGTTTTTCAATCACTAGATTATGACTTAAGTGTGGATTGGGTGCAACCAAAAATTCAATCGACATCCATCATCAATTTGTTTTCCATGTCATTGGACTGTGATCAAGGTATTAACTACTTGCAATTGAAAATTTTAATGATCGAAATTCGGTCAACACTTTTCCATCACAATTTTTGTTTCATTTTTTGTTTTTGGTTGTTGGAGTACAACTAGGGTGTGGACCAATGTTGGCTAAATACCACATTTCAGGGTTACTCTAGGATATCAATAAGGAATTTTATGTAAAAAACACAATAGACAAATGTGCATGGAAAATTTTTAACAATTTATTTGTAAAGGCATATATGAATTTGTTGGTTATAAAATTCAAACAAACTATGAATACGTACAAAGGTTATACATATTCAAAATCTATTTGATATGGATTCAATTTTAATTTAAATCCTTTTGTGAATATGAATTCCATTATGGATACATATAAAGGTTATGCATAGACAAAATCAATATGATCACATCTTTTTTCCACTTGCCTAAAGCACATTCCTAAACTATAAATTGTAATAACTTGTGGGGGAATTGAATTCCAATTTTCAAAATAACTTTGCCCACTATAATGTAAGTTGCCTACCCCACCCAAATAATCGTATGCAAAAACTCATATAGAAACCCAATAACTTGCCATCCAATAATATCCAACTCTTGTCAATTGACTTTCTCCAAGCCAAATTATTTCCAAGCTTTTTAGTGAGAAAACTTGTTGTAGATACTTGGAATTATTAATGACAGTAGAATGAAAAAATGAACAAAAAAATCATTTTTTCTAAAAAAAAAACAAGGAAAAATTAGAAAGTTGATTACTTGTGTTAATCACCATTAACATTCATATTTCCAAAATACTTTTTTTCTTCAATTAACTCATAATTTTCATAAGCTAGATACCCTTCAGCTTTCAAGTAATCTTTCATGGTCTTATTTGGCATACAATTAACGCATAGATCATCAGAAATTTTAACAATTATGATGATATTATCCAAGTTTTCAACTTATAAGTGGCATCTTCACAAAACTATCAATACTCCAACAAGACAAAATATTCTTTCTGTTTTAATTTGTGACCTTGTGATGCCAAAAATTTGCTTGGCTAGAAATGCCACATTCACAAATTGCCCTTCATGGTTGCACCACGAAGCAAAAGAATTTTCACATGTAGTAGGAGGTATGGATAACCTCCTAAACAAAGATAATTCTCGACAAGTGCCCGAGAAGACTCTTCAAAAGATGTTCCAACCCCAAGATGTTACCTTCATGTTTAGGCTTATCACCATGACTAGAAGTGCATGCCTCAATAATAAGGTTTAGGGCTTCAAAATAGGTTGTGAGAAGGGGATCACAACTTTCAAATCATACTCAAAAGCAAGTTGGATTGCATCCCCACATCCCACCAAAATTTCCACAATTCATAGTGATTTGAATCACGAATCCAACATAATAATAAGCATGTTATAAACATGGTATGCATCAAATAATTTAGAAATTGGAGGAAAGGCTTGAAAACTTTCATAACTTCTTGCATCTTTCTTTGGAAGGAGATGTTTTAGTAATCAAATTGATTTAGAGCCCTTGTCCCATTTGAAACTTGCTCCATTTCAACTAGTTAAGCTTGTAATTTGATAATTAAGGTAATGGCAATAGTTAAAGCATTAAATAGTAGCCAGTGACCACAACACTAATTCATAACACAAGCCATGACCACAGGGTTCATGCATGATGTGACTACCTCTGTAATGGGCCACACTTGAGCTTTTGGAACTTTTTGTTGTAAAATGACAATCTTTTGCCTTCCATACCATGTGATGATAACTTGTAACGAACCAAAGAAAACCAACACATAACAAGAATATCAGTAACTAAATTAGCATCATGCAAAACACGAACAACACTCAAGGAAGGAACATAATGCAACAATCAAAGAATATGTTTCGTTACCAATTTGTGGTTGCATGCTAGTACTTACATTGGGAAGAATTTGAAAGCTTTTGTTGGTCATATGTAACGTTTCCACTGTGACTCAAGCAGAGACAAAGAAATTGGTGAAGGATGCACACTTTTCTGCAAGTAGTAATCAGTCACTCAGCATATATTGGAGTTAATATCTAAGGAACAGAAGTTTGAAGCTCTAAGAGCTGCATTGAAGGCCAAAGAGGTTGCTGAGAGTAGAGCTGCTGCAATTTCCAGAGGCAGTTTTCAAGCTTCCGCACTGCCATCTGCCAATTTCACTCCACTGAATAGTTATGATAACACAGTTGGGGCTCATCCTGTGAATATATGCACCCTTCCCCCAAGATTATTCCCCCAGTTGAAATCTTGCCTCACAATCTCATGGAGATAGTCATATTTACATAACAGAACATAATATGTCACTGCAGTGACTGTGGCACCTGCTCAAGCCAGTGACAAACTCTAGCTGTTAGCTCTTGGCAGTTGGTGAAGAAGCGACAATCTGATAACTTCATGGAATTTACAAGTTTATGACTGCACTCAATCATTTCTTTGTTTTGGTTTGGCCAAAATTATCATGTTGTATGGATTCCAGCAAGTATGATAATATGTGCAAATAACTGCTGCACTAATATCCATGGACCACACATGCATTTGGTTGGAAATCAATGCATCAATGTGCTGCAAATGATGATATAATATAATGGTCATATGGTATTTGGATGTCAATTGGGCTTAGGGTTAAGGATTTTTGCAGTTAAAAAGGTTATGAAATCATCAGAAGGGAAATGACATAAAACGCCAAATTCATAGTGTGAAAGGATATGATATAAAATGTTCAAATGAGAAACAAGACACAAGAAATGCTCCATGAAATTGCCAAAAAATGAATTCCATGTTCACAGTAACACCTCAAAATGTATGCATATAAGTACCAAATGAAAAACTGCTTGGGGTCTGCAGTGTCTCCCTCACAGGCAAAGGCAGAGTCAACAAACTCAGCCCAATAGAATCCTAATGAAAAAACCTCTGTTTTTGAAGAGTTCCAGCACTGCTATCAGAACTCACAGCAAAAAGATGTAAGCAGAGAATTGAAAATCTTGTTGTTTAGGCTTTCCCTCTGCTGAAAACACTTTGCCATGTCCTAATGCCTCGTCAACAACAGATGGTTGGCTCTTTGCTCCTCACACCTGCTGACGCTACGGAGAGCTCACAAACTTTGCTGCACGGTGTGAAGGCCATAGTGACTCTGATCAAAACAGACGATGAGAGCACACTCAATATTAGTTCCCAACATGCTTGCCAATTTCATGTATAACTTACGGAGAAAGCTTTCAACACAATTAGGTACAGAGGCTACTACATAATAAAAAAGCCTTCAACGGCCTACTGGGCTTTCTTGAATGGGCGAGAACAAGGATACAGTTGCGAAAGACACAATGATCCAAGAGAAGAATTGAAGAGATCTGCATCGAAGGACGTGGTTTACAAATGGACCAGAAATACGAACCCTCAAGAACTATGTACACGAAACTTATGCCCTCTCCCCGCGGATGCGACGAGCCAACTGGATGTCCTTGGGCATGATCGTCACCCTCTTGGCATGGATTGCACACAAATTGGTGTCCTCAAAGAGCCCCACCAAGTATGCCTCCGATGCTTCCTGCAACGCCAAAACCGCAGAGCTTTGGAAGCGCAGATCGGTCTTGAAGTCTTGAGCGATCTCCCTCACCAATCTCTGGAAAGGAAGCTTGCGGATGAGAAGCTCCGTAGACTTCTGGTACTTACGAATTTCGCGAAGCGCAACAGTCCCAGGCCTGTACCGATGCGGCTTCTTCACACCCCCTGTAGCCGGCGCCGACTTCCTCGCGGCCTTCGTGGCCAGTTGCTTTCTTGGCGCCTTCCCTCCAGTCGACTTCCGCGCCGTTTGCTTAGTACGAGCCATGGCAGAGAAGAAACACTCCAAAAAGAAAACAAGGACAAACTCCGAAACACGAAGGAAGGAGAAAGAAAAGCACAAGAAGAACCAAATCGCAGAGCTCGAACTATTGGAAAGGATTACTGAAGATACACACAACTGAAGACCTCCATCTGCAGCACAAGAGATATATACTCTCCTCAAGCTTTGAATACGACTCCGGTTTCCCGCCATTAGAGCATCTCCACCGGTGCTCAGTATGTGGGCCTGCACTGGAAATATTGGATGAGGTGCAACAATCATATCCAGGGAATCCACTGGAAGACTGCTGCGACCCTGAAAGTAAATACAGCTTCTCCCAGGGCACCTCCGCAGGAGCCCTGGATGAGTTTAATAATAAATACATTAAAAAATCCTAGTTATCGACGGCTCCCTGTTTCTGATTGCCTACATAAGTAGTTTGATTGGTCCAGGTGGGTTGCTATTAGTAATCTCTCACCTTCCTATTTGCAGTCCCAGTTTTCGAATTAGTTTTATCGGTAGTGTTGAAAAAAACAGTAAATAACTAAACTTGGATGTGAGAAATATTTTGGAGGGGAATCCGTTTTGTGGGTAGTGTTGAAAAAAACAGTAAATAACTAAACTTGGATGTGAGAAATAT